>Ga0123354_10009774_pt1 | contig 14735 bp, 9 predicted proteins | sample TergutLab28metaG_2_FD_97872 | JGI IMG/M metagenome (GOLD analysis project Ga0123354, IMG submission 97872) | Labiotermes labralis P4 segment gut microbial communities from Petit-Saut dam, French Guiana - Lab288 P4 | ecosystem: Host-associated > Arthropoda: Insects > Digestive system > Gut ... | reverse complement strand
GACCTAGGCGTAGATGGGTGGATAATATTAGGATGGATCTCCAGGAGGTGGGATGTGGGAATGTGGACTGGATTGGGTTGGCCCAGGATAGGGATAGGTGGCGTACGCTTGTGAGTACGGTAATGAACCTTCGGGTTCCATGAAATGCGGGGAATTTCTTGACTAGCTGCAAACCAGTTAGCTTCTCAAGAAGGACTCGGCACCATGGAGTAAGTAAGTAATAATGCTGATTCATATTTATATTATTGACATCCAACAATCGTTTCTGTCCAGTGCAATTAGTTAAATGTCGCTAAATACAGCATAAAACTATGTTTGAAGATGTGGCTGTCACAGTGAACTCTCACAGGAACAAATGCATAGTGAAAACAGGCAGCAGTGACAACGTGGACAATCTTTTTTTTTTTCACGACCGCTATCTGCAATGGTTACTGTTTTTGGACTAAATTTTCGGGTGTGATGGAGTACTTAAAACCTTTCAATACCTAACCATTGTAATAGTCTCCGTAGCAGTTACAGTTTAATTCTTCAAAGACAAAAAAGGGAAGGTATTACAATGACCTGCATCCAACTGTGAGCACCTACAGACCCATCAAAGTGAGTGTTTTGTTCAAACGGTAAAGAAGACAGCGATTTACCGAAAAGCGTTTGCTTGAAGAAGTGTGGACGATAAAACATATCCGAACGAGCAGCTTTAATCATTGCACCACGCCACCTTAAAACATTTTGAATTTGGTTTAAAACAAACGTTATTTATTTATAAGGAACGCTTTGCGAGGGGTGGGGTGGTGTAGTGAAAGGATTCTACAGTACGAACCTCATTTACATACTTACAAGTCGAAAGTTTTCAATTTTAAAATCGTCGCTTCAGAATAAAATGGATTGCACGGAAGGCAGCGCCTCTAGTGGTCACGTACCTGAAACAGAAACAAATGACGGTCATCAGTCTTTTCAATTGTCGCAATAACAGGACTGATATCTTACGCAAAAAAATGCAAATCGCGTTGAATATTACGCAGAATTTGCCGGTAGAAAAACGTGACAATTTATGCACCATTACTCTGTGGCACGGGGTCAAGGTTATATCTCTCCCCACTCGAAGACGAGGGTAAAACTGGCTGCACTCGTATTGTGTACTGACGCAGGACTAATTGAATTGTGCGTCACAACCCAGCGCGACGTATTAATGAAACAATCGCAGCCCGCAGAGTATTCAATAGACAGACGTCACCGACCAGAGTGCTTCTAGAAGAACAAATGGTCGCTGAACTGTTCACGGAAGTTATAGGTTTTTAAAAAATTTAAGGCATGCTATCACCCATTATTGCCACACTGAAAAGTCGCTGTTTTTCAAATATATTTCCTGTGTCTGGGTACATGTTGCCAGTGACGCTATGCAATACTCGTATCAAGCGTATGGAAGGTCTATCGTATGTGGCAAGCACGTGACAACGTGGTTAATTTCAGGGCTGCTGTATACTGTCGTTACTCATGTTAGCAGCTAATAGGTAGCGGAAGATGGTTAGGTTATCCGCAGTTACAAAAAACGGACAGAAAATGTGGTGTGACCCGTACTCACCGGTCCTAAAACCTGGGTCCTCGGCATGTAGTTTTGGGATGAGACGACGGGATAGTTATGTAGCGCCATGTCGGGGATTCATGTTAGAAGACATCAGACACGTTCAGTAAGTAGCGTAACGAAAGTAGGTTATTCGACAATCAAACAATCCAACTCCAGTATGCGTTCCGTTACTCACGAAGGAAGCAACATAGAAACGAGAAAATATTTCGCTGCCTGTCATTGGGACAGGTTTGGAAGGTCGAAGGCTTTGGGTCCTTTTCACAAGAACAAATATTCTACGTAACCGAGCAAAAACTGTAGGAACTGGCTTTATACTGATTTGGTAAGACGGTTATCATCATCATTACTTTCTCTTTCGGTATAAGGGACGGGTAGAAACGTGGTGAGTTAAAATGTATTTTGGCTGTGTTTATGATTGCACAACTCATGACAGCAATTAACGGCGCGAGAAGGCATGCTTGAGTCGTTGGGCTCAAGTGCTTCCAGTATCTTGGTTCATCTGTAGGTCAATGTCAACTTATCTTTATAACTAATATGAAGAAATCGAAACATTGATACCGTACTTATTAATATAAGCTAGAACCTGTGAAACTGTAATTTATATTTACTCATTTGTACCAAAAACACCGGAATATATCAAATAACCATAAAGACATGCTCTCTTGTAGCTGGGTATATTTAATGGCTTCTCTTTATGGGGAAAAATATTGCACATGCACAGAAATAAGATGCCTCACGAGACTTCATGACGGACAGTTTCCCGCTGCAATGTCAATAGGCTTGACACTGCTTTCTTTACGATAAATACAAAGAAGTGCAATGCCGGTTAAGTTCTGACTTGTACAAGGTTCGAGATCATTACAGCCTGACTATATGAAGAACAACAAGATGAAAAAGGATAAGGAGCAAACTTTAAGCGAAAAGAGAAAATATTTGATTAATTTTAAACTGAAACCCTTTAAAGTATGAATTTCATCTAAACAATGTATAAAAAATCCACTTTCTACATCACAGTAAGAGCAATTACTCTCAATTACAAGACGGAAAACTTAACGCTGTTTAGGGAAACAATGATTATTCAATACATTAAACAATTTGGGCAAAATGTCGCGTTTCTTAAAGCGTGGAACGTACAGAAACCACTGCTCTTCAGGGGACTATGTGAATGAGAAATAAATCAAGCATTAAAACTGTAGTTTCAGTGAGTAGCAGCAAAGAAATGGTGTCAGTTCTGTAACAGACTGACGGTGAATGTGCGCTGACGTTGCCTGTGGGGAACTGCAGCTGGCCGTCACAACCCAGAGACGTGTCTGGTTGCAATGGCCGCGTCTAATAAAGACATCGGAGTTGAGCAGAATGACTACAGGGAGAGGATGGGACATTGACAAAAATAATTTACACACAGAGGCGTTGGCCTGCTAGGATTGTGGGTTGCCTTTGAGGGTGTTTCACCCCCCTCCCCATATTGCCTACCCGCATCCTGTTGTACAGCTAATTACTGACTGGGATAACACAAAGAATTAAGACGTACGAAGCATGAGGTATATTTCTCAGTTGTTTCCGAATAAAGTGGCTGTTCGGCCCAAGGTGTGTACACGATCTACATACCGAACTCTCGAATACCGGGTTTGAATCCCATTCAGCGTATGCCTGTAGCCCTGTATATCTTTGTTACCACATATCTATAACAAGGATCCTTAGGCATGAAAAAGGAAGGTCCTGGACTGCGGCTGGTTCACAGAGACATACTTGTATATTCTCTGACTTCTTACTTTGAGATAAGTTACTGACTACGTTAAGAAATCTTACGAATTCACTGCTAAGTGCGGCTCAGCAAGCAAAGGAAATAGCTTCTGGGTGCAAAATTGTTCGATTCTCAGAATTGGTAGGCTATGGTAACCACCATGTCCAGAAACGACTCATTTAACCTGAGGGTATGTCTTACATCAGTGGGCAAAGAGGAACACGCGACAGTGGCTCAGGCTGTGTTTCAGCCAAACCTTTTCCTGTACAAATACCCTAACAATTTCATCCCGATCATTCCTCGTTCTTACAAAGCCTATGAAGCTGGAACAGACAGAGTTTCCGAAACGTTGGCACATAAAATTCAGAAGCCGGGGAATCACCCACAAGAAAGAATACAAGAAGGAACAAGATTGGCAATGTACGTATAACGTACCATTATGGCTCGTTCGCGTAACCATTGTTGCAAGGGGAAGGCAACAATGCGTTGTATGTATTTTTGAGCTACATATCACTGTCAAAAAAAAGTAAAATAAAAACAATGAGTGTTGCACAAAAATGTTTTATAGCGCATTTATATCGCCGGCACCAATAAAATGTTCTTAGGTCTTTAAATACCCAATATTTGTCCTATTTTAACTAAACTTCGAATTTTTCGAAAGAGTTTCATGAAGTTCCGACTACGAAGTTTCAAGGAAATTCGTCCAGTAGAAGTCCCGCCGATGCATGCGGAGACACGGACAGATGAAGAGATCGATATGACGCAGGTAGCAAGCACTTCTTGCAACAAGGCAAATAGGTCTGAAAAATGGAATGTTATAACGGCCGAATACACAGTTAATGATGGAAAACTACAGACAAGAATTTAATTAATTAATTCTCCGCATGTTGAGGAACCCACGAGGTTAATTACTGTGTTCACAACGTCCCGCCACTTGCCGCTATTCTGGGTCACAATAACACAGTAACACAGTAACACAGTCCACGCCGTCCCATTCGATTTCTTTAAAATTAATTTTAATATTATCCTCCCATATACGCTTTGGACTTTCAATTGCTCATTTTCCCGCAAGTTTCCCTCCAAAATCCAGTACGTGTCCCTCCTCTTCCCCTACACGCCACACGACGAGTCCATCTCATCCTCATTTGACCGCCCGAATCTCTTGTTACTTCCTCTACTTTTCGCTCAAATATCTTCCTCAGCGCCCTCTTCTCGAATTACCACAAGCTGGCTCCTTCCCTTAATGTAAGAGACCAAGTTTCACACAGATTTAGACATTTCTGTGTATTTTAGTCTCCCTATTCTAACATATTCAAAGGGCAAAGCAAACGATTGTGGCCCGACTGTTGCAGGAAATCCGTTAATGTTATCTGCTTTTAATTTATTCTCATGTAAGACTTCTTGATACGTTAGTATCGTTTCGAAAATGACTACCTTCACGTTGTCACTCTTTCTTCATTAACAACATAGAGTAAAAAATTCCCTTGAAAAATAATAAAAACAGCAAAACAAGTGTTTCCATTTCTGTGATATTTAAAACAAAATCAATCCACAAAAACTGTCATGTCTAACTTGCATCAGAAGGCGGCTTGCTCTTATCGGGAGATATTTCGCTCAAAGCGCAGAGCCTGCAAAAATGAAGTTAAACATACATCACGAAAAAGTCCGGCAGATAAACACACAGCTGTCTCTCCACATCCAACTGTCTTCATCTCCATGAAAATACTTTAACAACTCCATAGCAAAGGCTTCTTCTTCAGTATTAATAAACTAAATGGAATTCACAAATCCACAAAATGTAGTGTCAAGACTTATACCAAATGTTATTTCATATTCGGTACCACGAATATATTTAATATTATGTACAAGCACAGTAAGAGTGATTATTTATCAAAATTAGAAAGGCTTTGATATAGTAAAAAAAAAGTCAAGTCCTAATACTTGGAGTGGGAAACAAAAATTCACCACCGTATTCACAAAAGTCATTGAAAAACATTCAAAGTTCAAAGTTCTTAAAATCCTAGAAGGTGATATGATGATTTTTAGTCAGGAATCTCCCCTACTCACAATTATTTCAATCAGCTTAGTCATACCAGCACAGTGATATTATCAATTCACAGGCTTCCCGCTCATAAGACAACGAAGCTTGTATATGGGATAAGTTTTGTCCAGTTCCACCTTTGGTTTCAAGTGCAAGTAACATACTGTAAACAGCAAATAACCTCCAAGGAATCGAAGCAGCCACCTTCTAAGATAAAAGTATGAAGTTTATAAAGACATCTGACAGTCGCGCTGCGTATTCCCGCTATGATAAAACCACCCTCCCCTCCAATCACCATAATGTTTTATGCAACAGGATCAATAAAATGTGAATAAATGTCCCGCAGCCGGTTTTCTGAATCCAGGCCCATTAAAAATTTCACATTCACTTAAAATAAAAATGATTCCAAATTACTTGTTTATTTACAGTTCTTGCAACCACGCAACCAAGTTCAGAAAACAAAGCGTCTAATCCAGGGGTGAACGAATCCTGGAAGCCAGGTCGCCCGGGCGACTAAATGTTGCACGATGGCATTTACTTTGTTGGTCCTCGAAATGAAACCTGTTCACGTCACACTATTGAGGCCCGGAATTTGAATTGGTTCCCATATTTTTGTAAAATCTGTGCACCCTTGGTCTAACAATAATATTACAAGTAAATAATGAACTGGGAAGAATGTGCGTGAAAAGACATCATGGCCAAATTTGAGATACTATAGCGGCGTTGTCTGGCAGAACTGAAAAATCACGAAAAAATATGAGCCACGATTGTCGGGCTTCCTGGCCAGTATTTGAAAGACGAACCTACTGAGTAAGAAGCTAGTCTGCCAATCACTTGACCGTCATATTCAATCTAGAGCGTTTAACATCTAAGAAAAGTGAGACCCCCCACACACAGCAGCTACAGTACCTGTCCTATGAATCAAACCATACAGTCTCCTAGCGACCAGACCACTTAGGAGTGGGCTTAAGGCAGGACGCTATGTTTAAGTTACAGAATATATACGAACGTTTTGAATGGCCCCATGAACCACTCTACACTAAGACCGTTTCGAATGAAGGCAGGCAATGCAACGATCGCCGCTAATCCAATTTACCGTGAGTGTGGGTACTCGCCGTTTCATTTAAAGTTTTGCATTTAATAATAGGCTTTATTCGCCTTATCTATAGACTCTGCTGGGAATTCTTCGCGGTGTAAACTGACGTATTATCTTGCTGAACGAAAGCTAATGTTCCTTCTTAATTAAAAAGGTGTCCATAAATAGTTTCAGAATGTGTGATATAGTTCACAGGCATGCTACCAGATAACCTATAAACTTAACTTGTTTTAGTAACTTCACTCACGATATACTGCATACTCCCTGAGGATTATCCCGTATGGGGATCGAAACATGTAGGAGGAATATAAATCTATTTTAATGTGAAACTAAAAATGTGATTTTAATGTTTCAAGTATATTGTGCAAATTGTTGGTTTTAAGCAAGTATTTACCTAATCTCTTTCTGTTGCTCCGAACTGGGCTGCTTCGATACCCACTTCCATATGCACTTCCAAACTCCCGTGTAGTAACCTGTTTTAATTTCACACACTAATTCCATAAACCCACTTTAATATTATTTTCCCATCTACGCCCGGGTTTATGAAGTTGACTAAATAGTTTAATAACTTTCTCATACCTTTTGCACACTAAATATTCCGCCCATCTTTTAATTATTGTTTATATTACCATAATGATAGATGACAGAGATCGCGAATTCTTCATTACGGCACTTGCAATCTGTTATATCAATCTGTCTCTTTTAGTAGGTTTAGCGATTTGGCAATGGGACGGACAACCGAAGAATCGTGGTTTGATTCCCGGCAAAGGAAAGAAAAACGTTTATTTTCCAAAGTATCCACACCGGCTCTGGAACTCATCCAGCCTCCAATTCACTGTGTACCAGGATAAAGGTGGCCACTCAATTCCGCCTAGTTCGGAAATCAAGTATGTGTGTGGAGCTGTATCTCCACTCCCCAATACGCCTTCATTCGGTGAACAGGTACAGCTTTACATTTTTCACTTTACTTTTAGTCCCACACATTCTCTTCAGTGTTTCGTTCTTCACTGTCTTACATCACCGCCAGAGACCAATTTCTATATGGCGTTCAGATTCAGCACGTAACAAACTCCGACTCCTGGCGGAGAGATGCGGCAGTGTAGGTGTACTTTTAAGCAATTTGCTGACCGAGTCTTCTGTAATGTACACTAGCAACTAAGAGCGCATGCCCGCAGGGTTTCAGTTGAAATATAAATTATTAAAATCCTCCTCCTACTCCATATTGAAGGCACACACAGAGAGCGGGAGCCTTTCTGGGGGTTTTGCCTCTCATAACTTCGGAACATAAAGAGAAGCTATGTGGTCGTACAGGCCTTCAGTATATTTGATAATGTCAGCGCTCTGAAGTCAGCGAAACGGGGTGCTATTCGATGGAGAAGCTAATAAATTTGTAGCTACAAGGCTGGATATTTAATGACGTTGTATCAACTCACCTTTATTGAAAACCCCCTTCAGAATTGTAAGATTATCTTCGAGTCAAAAAAAGAGGATGGCAGTGAATGAGGAAAAGGAGGGCGACGACGAAGAAAGTGGTCGCGGCCTATTTTAATAATATAGCAGGAGACAAAGAAGGTTTGAAATCAAGCTGTACAAGAGTACTCCACGAGTGGACGTATGGTTCCACGCATTCTTCAAATCCTATTTAGATCCTTGATCATCAAATGCACATCCATTTCAAAAAGTTCACGGTATTTATTGTCCACGAGGCAAAAAGGGCTCAACAGTCTGTCTCGACGCTGTGAGTGGCGAAAATATCTGCCTTTACTGGGAATCGAACCCCGAAGCCCCCAATCATCCAAGTCCAGCCCTTAGCCTAATAACTACATTAACTTATTTTCTCCAAAGGCTCAACGACAAGCATTATTAAAACACTAAATGACTTCGGCTTTTACAAAAATTCACTTAAGGCCTACTATATGTGACATGGTTTCCAGTATTGCCAACTTTTTGCGTTCTGTTACCAGCTCATTATGTCGTCTTACAGATTCCTGGGCTACAGTCTCAGTTTTTAATTGTAATGTTTAACACGAACAGGAACTAAAATCGTCGTTGTAACATGCAGCTTGGTCATATTTTGTGCGTAACAGGAAGGGTTAAAATCGGATTAGTTGGCGACTGGCAAGATTAGGTCCGCCATAAGCTGACAACCATGTTGTTTCAAAGAGGATACTTGTTTGTACAGTGCTGCCACGCCACCAGTTTTATTACTAAAGTCGCTGTGTTACGTATATAGGCACACTACAGTTAGCAAATGTTTATTTCGGTTATTAGAACCTGTGTGAGCATACAGACAATGGACAGGAATTAAATGCTCAGTACTCGGGATAAGAACATGAGAGCAGGGGGAAAGCATGTACAAGGAATAGCATGAAGATTACTTCCATTGTGTGAGGCCGTGTGGTTTGTCACATGGGGACCAACGCTTCGGAGAAACATGCTACCTCCATCTTCCGAGTAGAACAGAACTACTATTAATTCTTCACAAACGTTGGTACGTACTTACCAAATAATACGGCTTCAATACCACAAGGTAGTCGCTGCCGCGAGAACATCAAGGCTCACAAAGTAGAACAAAGTTGTAAGGGAGAGGGGTGGGAGGGTGGGAAGTAGAAACAGAACGCCTGGGTGGAGAACAGGAGAGGAATTAGAAGTCAAATAAGAATACGGGAAATATGATCATATATGAAAGGAAATGGACGAAACGAACGGAAGAGGATGAGTGAAGAAAAGAAGGTACAGTAGATACTGACAGAAACAGGTAACCTGAAATAAATATGAGAAGAGGCGACAAGAAAGGCAAGAGTAGGGAGTAAGAAAAGAACGACATAGAAGCACGAAGAGCAGTAAAAATTGATAAAAATTGGAAGGATGGATGACGAAAAGACGACGAAGACGGGGAAGAAAGGAACATGGAATAGAAACAATATGGAAAAGAAATATAGGCTATGGAGAATGAAAAAAATGATATACTGAAAGAAAACAATGCATGACTGGAAGAGAAACAAGTTAATGTACAAACCAGATAGAAAAATTTCAGGAATGGGTATGGACAAAAATGCATACAAAATAAAAGAGAATGGAACGCTATAAAATAATGGAAGGACAAATAGTAGAAAGGAAGGAGAAATAAAGTGATAGGCTAATGGAAATAATATAGAACGAATTCCACTGACCAGGATTTTAGTGTGCGACAGGAGAACAAGAGCTCTCTCAGTACATTGTCATATCATCCTGCAAATTGGAATACGAAGGTCGGCCTAGTATAATAGGGCTATAAGTTACATAACTTCCTAACTGGTAGTTCATGTATTATATAACACAATGATAAAGAAAACAACCTTCAGCAAAATAGCCATTAACACTCACGCTGGCAGAAAAACACGTGTCCCGCACTACGAGTATTTTACCCATTACGGCGCTGTCCTCTAGACCACTGCTGATACTGCGGACTGGCTTAGGAAGTTTATGAACTAAACCTCAATGCGTCACGAACAAGGTAAGTGTCAAAACAGAAAGGTAATGTGATACCAAACACGACTTGAAGGTTATTTCTCGATTCAGTTTTTTGTTACGTAGTTATAATTTTTTTATCCGTACTCCTCACCAAATATTATTCGGGGGATCAAATACAGAAGAATGAGATCGGCGGGGCATATAGCACGTATGGTGAGGTGTACACAGGGTTTTGGTAGGTAGACCTGGTGGAAAGAAACCACTTGGAAATCCCAGGCTTAGATGGGAGGATAATATTAAGATGGATCTTCAGGAAGTGGGATGTGGGGCATGGACTGGACTATCTGGCTCAGGACAGGGGCAGGTGGAGGGCATTTGTAAACGCGGTAATGAAACTTCGGGTTGCATAAAATGTGGGGAATTTCTTGCCTCGCTGAGAACAGATTAACTTCTCAAGAAGGACTCTGCTCCATGGAGTTAGTAAGTACGCTATAATTTTTTTACAGTGCTATAATTTTATTTGTGTATTTGTTGCCATTAATGGCAAAAGTATAAGAAGCACTTTGAAATGGTCTTCAGAAATGCTGCAAAGGAACTAATGTGATAGAACACCTGTTCAGTACAACACAAATTACCATGTTTTCAGCACTAAATACATCATTAAACTACAGTTTCTTGTGATACTGAACGCACTAAAGGAAAATGGTTTTCGACAGCAGTCGATCACTGTCTCCCCTAAAGTCCAGTGCATAATTCAAAGCGGCGAACGTCGAACTTTTAACCCTTTAGTTACCTGTAACAATGAGTTAATATCACACTTGCTCCATACTTTCTAAGGTATTTCTCCTGTAATCCGTACAAACACAAGCGAACGGAGTCGAAAAGTCAACACAGCTGCAGCAAAAGTTAACCTGGTTCAACATAAACAGGCAGTGGCGCAGCCACACACATATGACGGTAGCGCTGTAAGCCAGCCAACCATACGTTCGTGTGTCACGTGATCCATGACGACTTTCGAGATAGTGCCATCACGATATGGCTTCTGATGCACACTCAGCTGCATTGCTAGCAGTTGGGTCTACTGCACTATACACAACCATTCAGAACTGTTTAACCCATTCGCAAATGAATAATGGAAAATCAGTGCTTTACTCTGAGGCAAGAACTCGGCAAAGTTGTTCTTGTGCAAGCCATGAAGGAGAATGGAGGTATAGCTCCATACCTCAAATCCCAAACCTCAAACCTGGAGGTGAGTGGTCAGCTTTACGCCCCGTCCACTTTACCTGCGTAGAAAGTGCCGCTAGTAACCAACAAAATAAAGGGTGAGTGGGCCCTAAAGGCTAGGATGGACGTTTTGCAGAAGATAAAACCTTTCTGTCCCTACCGGCAATCGAATATATTTACTCAATCGTGCCGGTCGAAGCATCGACACTAAGCTGACTGAGCTATGGCCTTTCTCGAAGTAGGGACTGAATTTAGGCATGCCATGCAAAATTAACCTCACGAGTAGAAGGGAGAAGTTTATATAACGAAGTGTTGGTGAAACCAAATCTTGTTTTTTGTGTAATCAGTATCGGTGCAATCAAAATGTTGTTCCATTGGCATAAGGAAGTCAAGGTAATAACGCAGTTACAGTTCAGCTGTTTCGTGCAGGTACATGACCAACACCACAGGAAGCCTTTCTACATACAGCTTGTTCAATTAACAAGCCGAACGTGAAAGTACCACACGTTCTTAGGTCACAAAACAAAATCACGAACAATCAACCTAGGCACATGTACTACGTTGAAACATGCAGACAATGAAATATAGCTACACCAAGCATTTCGGAAATATTTATAATCGATACACACCGAAACGTACGACAAAAGCTGGCGCGGTAAACACATGATGCCCCAAAATATTATGTAACAAAGTTACATCTTCTTTTACATACACCTGATCTACACAGTGCAACCTACAATTTACTTCCAATTTCTTATACATGATGCACAAGATATCAGGGACTGAAAACTAACAATTAGTCATTTAATGTTTTACATAAGATCATTTGATGTACACACTGTCTGATGATGACCTCACAGGAACAGATACAAGTAGGAGTTTTTTTATATTCTAACGTACCAAATTGTGTAGAGACAAAGATTGTGCATTTTTTCGTGAATTGATATAAATTAGTTACTACCAAGGCACGGGACGAATAAATTTGTCTATAATTAATCGTCAACAAGATTCGGCCCCTCCTGGGTTATTATCAAACAGTTTCAAGTAATTACAAAGAGGACCGTATAAACAGACAATACTTTACATTTCGCCAGCTACACACCGTTTTAAATTCTTTTATTTTTAACTTCTTATATTTCTATATTTATTTATCCACGAATGGTTTGTTGATATATGCAGTGCTGTATCCTCTTTGTAACTACTTGAATCTCCTTGATAATGGCCCAGGAGGTGCCGAAACATATACGATATATATTACAGAAAATAGGGCGATTCTCCCCAAAAAGTGTATTTGTTTGTTTGTTTGAATTGCTGTGATATTTAACATGTTAACGGTCAACTATCCACCGTGCCGTTAAGTTTGGACCACCGAAACACTGGGATCGAGGATTCTTAAACGGTTACATTGCGTTTTTTTCGATGACATATCAAACACATTCCGCACAAAGAAACCAGTAATATGAATGGGAATAGAGCAAAACAACACAGGGGTCATTGCTTGAGTCCCGATGTAATACGAATAACCAGAAAATCGAGAACAATAAAACAGTGAAGCAAGTAACGCGTCCATATACAAGATGTTACAGGAAGAATAGTAAATATTTTAGGAGGTGGTAGTATGGACTATTCCAAGTAAATAAGTTCATATAAACATGTGTCCAATTTTCAATGGGTGTGAAGATACAACTGTTTGAATGTTACCCATAAAAAGCCTTACAAAAGGCACGAACGAAAGACAAATGACATATTGATTGCATTTACTGCTTATGTAAATGATCTCAATAAATTGCAACAGTTCAAAGTAAGTGTTCAAAAATCCCACTATCGATTTCGATGCACTTTTCAGCCCTCTTGGCAATAGTACGTGTAGCTCTCCTGAGGTCGTCTTGGCGTTCTTGCTTTACGATGTTAGCACTATTCATAATGCGAGCGACCAATTCGTCTCCTGTGTTTACTTTTTCTTTGTAGACTTCGCTTTCCATCCATCCCCTCAAGACAAAAATCTGATCTGTACGCGCCAACTTCAAACAGCTGTATCTTTACACCCATTGGACACATGTTTATATGAACTTATTTACTCGGAATAGTCCATACTACCACCTCCTAAAATATTTACTATTCCTCCTGAAACACCCTGTATATAAAATATGCCAAAGGAAACACCCAGGAAGGAAAAGCAAGTTATTGCCTTGTGTCTTACAGTCTGGTACCTAACAACACAAATACCTACTGCTGTCTTGCGTTTTGCAAGCAGTGGCCTAGACAAGGCCCCTCACGACTCCGCAATATCAGGGGCTCCCAAAACTACGAAAGCTGAAGTTATCTCTTGGTTCTTTCGGAATGGATTTCGTTCTTCTGACAGACGGCAGCATTCTGGAACCTTAAATGATATCTGAGATTAACTTCGCTAATATCTAAAGGAGGAAGCCAAGTATCGAGTCGGGGTGGCACCCCCGACCAGTTACCTACGCTGTTGTTCTTAAGTGTGTGAAACTTGCTCTCACGTTAATGGAAGAATAGAGACTACACGCGTTAAAGAACGGGACGCTGATGAGAATATTTGGGCCTAGGAGTGCGGACGTAACCGCAGATTGGAGAAAACTGCATAATGAGGAATTTCGTTTTTCTAACTCCTTGCCAATTTTTAGGGCGACGAAGACTTGGAAGACGAGATAAGTGACGATTAAAGCACGCATGCGTAGGAAAAAAAAATACTGTATATAGAGGGCTTAGTGTAAAACCTTGAAGGAAAGAGGGCCTTTGACAGACCTAGTAGTAGATGTTCTTAAACGAATAGGACAGGAGGGTAACAACCTGAATATGTTTTTTTAACGCCATAATATTTTAACTTTAAATTTGTGCCACATTTCTGTAAAAATAGTACGACCTAAGATTTCATTTGTTCTCTTATTGTCGTACTATTATGATATTTGTGAAGTCGAGATCTCAACTACATATATGGCTTGGGTAAAATGATGTAATACGATTTACATTATAATTTTTATTTGGTGTTTTATTAGCCTGATGATGGCTTCTTGTGTGTGAGCCGAAACATGCTGTATTAAAACGTACAACATACTACAATAATTTAGTTGCGATGGACGGTTACTATCCATATACCTTCTGAATTTATCTGGTTAATGATAGGCACAATTGCCGGCTCTTGTGACCACGGTAACGAACTTTCAGCTTCCATTAAAAGCGAGGTCTTTCTTGACTAGTTGAGAACCGTCAGCTTCCCAACAAGGACTCTCTTCCATGGAGTTAGTTAATACCCTTACTGTTGCGTTCGAGATGTTCGCTGATTTCGGTAATGATATCCAAAGTTACCAGAAACTAAATAAAGTGAAGACAGGCGAATCCTTCAGAAGCCAGAAGTACGACAGCTTGTAAACCCCCCCCCCCCCCCAAGGGCTGACTGCTGTAATCACAACTTTCCGTAAATGCATCCTAACACAACCCAGGCTAGTGCCCACCGGGGGTGCCGGCAGGGGGTGGTAGGGGGTGGGGTCGGAGAAGCCAGACATCTGTTCCCTTCCCTGGATATTTGAAAGAAAACGAAATTTACAAGAGAATGAGATGGAAACGCAAAAAG
>Ga0123354_10009773_pt1 | contig 14735 bp, 6 predicted proteins | sample TergutLab28metaG_2_FD_97872 | JGI IMG/M metagenome (GOLD analysis project Ga0123354, IMG submission 97872) | Labiotermes labralis P4 segment gut microbial communities from Petit-Saut dam, French Guiana - Lab288 P4 | ecosystem: Host-associated > Arthropoda: Insects > Digestive system > Gut ... | reverse complement strand
TGAAGAGAAAAAAACGGAGAGTATATACCATGTTTAAAATATTCAGTACCTATATTTGTTGAATAAATATATAAAATGAAACTTTAGAGGTTAGCGGTGCGGTACGACCACTATAGTTGACATCAGGCGTCAAAAGGTTAAATATTAGGCATTTTGACTATAATTTGTTGATAAATACGGATATTGGTTAATACAATAAATACCAAACAATTTACGTGTTGACTTGCATACTATGAAGTTTTGGCTTTTAGGGCTGAGACAGGTTCTGCTTTAGGAGAGGTAGGAGCTATGGCAGGAGGAAAAGTTGACAGTTTAAACATAAATATCAAATACGATACGCTGTAAATTACACAATTTACGAGTTAAATGTACAAGAAAGATGAAGTCTTGTATGGCTCAAAATATCGATCGTAGCCGGTTTTTGTACATATAATGAACACAATCATATACGTCAGCACTACTTATTTATTAAAACATAGGCTACATGTTTCGACCTATCATTAGGTCATCCTCAGGCCTGTGGCAGGCTTAAGTAATTGGTGCTGTGTTTATATTGGGATCCCAATATGTGTGACAGTCGTAAAATGCGTAGCTTACATAAATGAAAAGTAAGCATTTTATCGAACCAAAAATAGATACTTACCAGATTTTATGTATTCTTATGACTGTCAAACATATTGGGATCCCAATATACACACAGCACCAAAGACTTAGTCTGCCGCAGGCCTGAGGATGACCTAATGTTGGGTCGAAACATGTAGCCTATGTTTTAATAAATAAGTAGTGCTGACGTATATGATTGTGTGCATTATATTTTAATTCTAGCACTTCGTGATGCCTTCTTTCACGATTGTATAACTGTTGCTAAGATGTCAAGCGAACGCAGCGTGAGTGTTCCGTCAAAAATGGAAAGGCAGATATGGAGTTCTTGCGTCTTAAGAACTCTTCCTGAAAAATGGTCAAGATTTCAAAACTTAAAGGGAGAACAGTGAGGTCCCGCCTGAAGTGTAACGATCTGTTGTTATTTCCTGGCTTATATAAATCCGGGCCTCATTATTTGGTTAGATATATCTTGCATTTCAGGAGGCAGTGAGCCAAAACTCTAGCCTTGCCAGTAGAGTGCACGCAGATGTGATGTTTTGGGCCTTTACGCTCCTCATTTCGAAAGGTCATGCTACAGCCTCAGTTGCAGGCCACTCTGGTCTCACGGTTTATCCCATGCTACCGCGTGATTACTTTGGCCAGTGATAAATGGCAGGAGACTCTTCATGCCAATCTGGCGTGGCTCCAGCACTCAGCTGAATGCTTTCCGGCTGTCGGTAATTACTTGATAGGCAGTCTTTAAAGGGTGAATTTATATAGAAAGCAATGCATGTTCAAGAGGAATATGAATGTGTCAACGGGATTATTGGAAATATCTATAAATTGTTGAACACAATTCGGTGTAAGATTTTGGTGTTCTTGGTTAGGTAAAGTGAAAGCAAAGAAGGTAAATTTCTCTCTAGAACAGGCCCTGATGACCCAGAGGCGGAATAGAGGTATAGCTCTACATTTTCCTTTAACCTGAGCACTAGGTGTGGGTGGGTGGTCAACGCAACGCCTCGGCCGCTTTACCCCCAGGAAAGAGATCAAACTACCCATTGTACAGGAAGCTGGGTCGGCCGCAGGACCGTTTCGGACGGGTGTGGAAAATCTCGCCCCAGCGAGTCGTTATGCCGACTGAGCTATAATGTCACGTAGGGCTAATCTAAATTTCTCCGAAATGTTTGTAACCACTGTTTTGAAGTTTTCAATTTCATGCATTCTTATATTAGTAAGTTAAATGGATCCGGAGATTTGGTAAGAAAAGTTTAAAAAAAGAGGCCTTTTGAGTTCCTAGGCATAGATGGGGGGAGAATACAGTGGGGGACTTTAAGAAGGAACAGAATAGGATTGTGTTGGATTTATCTGTCCCTGAATACTCGTAGGGACAAATGGCGGGCTGTTTTGAAAAAGGTAACAACATTTCGGATTTTATAAAGTGTGAGAAATTTCTTGAGTAGCTGAAGATTATTGGATTTTCAAGAAAGGGGCCTTTTGTACCACAATAGTTCTGTAGTTAGTTTTAACTATTTACCAAGAAGTTTATGTCAAAAGAATACTCTTATTATTTTAAAGCACTATTTATGTGCTAACACGTAGCATTAGATAGTTATTCAAATTCGTAACACGGCAATCATTTATTCCAAATCCCTGTGTTTGTGTGTGTGTGTGTGTGTGTGTGTGTATACAATTTTAGCTCCACAGCTACGGGCTGGACTTTCCGAGGTTCGAATCCGGGTAGAGCAAATAGACTTGACTGTTCTGTAGAACGTCCAAAATGGGTCTGGGGCCCATCCAGCCTCAAAGAGGTCCCGGCCTTCTTTCCCGGGGGTTAAAGCGGCTGCTGTGTCAAGCTAACCTCTTACCTCCATCTAATGCCGAGGTTAAGAGTGAGTGGATTTAAACCTCTGTTTCCCCTATGTGCCTTAATGGCGTGGGCAGTAAATACTATACCTTTACTTCCTTAATTAAGTTAAAATTAAAGAAAAGTTACGAATTTCGAAATTTTTGAAAACAAAACTGTACTTTACCTGTATGGTAAAGAAATTAATGTGGGGGGGGGGGGTTGTGCTACATATTCTTGTGCTTTCTCACGATGGGTTATAGAAGACACGACTGAAGTAAAAGTTCTGTATCAACCGGAAATCACAACATGCTTGCATATTGCTCTTTCGGGACATTTCCTCTGAAATGTCAATACAAGTGTAATACATATGCGAAGGCACCGGAGTTTATGGATAGACTTCCGCGTTTGACAGTCAGAGGGAATCCAGATAAAGTTTCTGTGGTTATTTCGGCGTAACTGTGATGGATAAAATGATAACACGTGCCGTGGTGATGTGCAGAGGTGCAACAATCTGTGTGTAGGATAGATGATGGGGACGTTAGGATTTCGCTTGTCTATCGTGTAATCCCACTAAAACGCCGCGAAAATGCGCAACAATGGATTAGATAAAACGAGTTTTCTGAATAATTATATTTTGTTGGAATACACACGTTAATTGTCGCACATCTACAACATTTTTTGTAAAAAATAGTACCCTGTGCCATGTTGAACCCTGTCATTGTCATAAACTGAATTTCCTTCTATTTTTTCCCACAGATTTATGTATTTTAGGTGAGTGTGTGGCCAGCAAGTCCTTTAAGACATAATTATAAATGTAAAGCAGTCCCGTTACAGGCCTGGAGTGGCCCAGAGGGTTCCAGGAAGTTAATTTCCCCAGATTTCATTATAACGGCACAGGATGGTGGTAAGGTTGTCAGCCTTACGTACCGGCCGCCTTTATCCCCAGGAAATGCTCCTGGTACTTTCTGTTAGAGACTCGATCGACCCCAGGGCCATAGTGCGATCGGAATTATTTTATATCAATAAAAAATTCCAATGACACCATCTGGAATCGAACTACTGACACTCAGATTTGTAGCACAGCACCTTAACCATTGTGCCACCGCGGTCCCTATTTTAACATATAATTATTCTCTATAAATGTACCCGAAACGGCGTTGCTTGTCACATCTATTTTTTTTTTGGTTCCTGCAGCAATACCTCTTCCGTATTGATATTATTATTCAATATTTATTTTTTGAAAATACGACCTCATTACCTCTTTTTGCTTTATTTTGTTATCATTTGCTCATTTCTGATTGTATGCTTCTAAATACCATTTGTTGTGTTTTTGGCCTATATATTCAATTACAATTTCCCATCCACACTGTTTTCATGGGAAGTAGAGAAATTAAAATTAAATACTGAAAACGCGAATGTCACAACAAAATGTGCCCTATTTTCTGCAACATCATTAAAGTCCTTGCGGGTCTTGTTACAAAAAAAATCATTGCAACAGAAAGAATGACGTTGCATGGCTTCCAGTATAATTAAATCTGCAGTTCTATAGCTGGTTAGATGGAAATACAGCTCGATCGAAAGCTAGACGACTAGAAACAGGTGACATTTCTGGATTTGGCGTAAAATAAATAAGGACATGTTAAAATAAATACAAGTGGCCAGTATTGGACAAACAAGTTGGAAGAATACAAATGATCTTTTGTAACTAATAGAAACGTAAAACTGCTTGGTTCAAGGAACTGAGCGAGAGGACTGTTGAGTACAAAGTGATGGAAATGGCGATGGTAATGGTGGTGAATTTAATATTAGTGATTATGTTGGTGACAATGATGAAAATTTATCTCAGTAATTAACCAAATTGATGCACAAAACTTTTGTTTTACAATAACTTTATTTCATGCCTCTACATGTTTCGAGCACATGTGCTCATCATCAGAAGGTCAAAATTGCTTTACACAGCCCCTGATACCTGAGGCTGTGTAAAGCAATTTTGACCTTCTGATGATGAGCACATGTGCTCGAAACATGTAGAGGCATGAAATAAACTTATTGTAAAACAAAAATTTTGTGCATCAAGTTGGTTAATTACTGAGATAAATGTACTGAGATGCAGCACGGTCAGCAAAACGTCAAAAATTAATGATGAAAATGTTTATGAATTTCTGTAAACTTTCCCGCGTCTTAAGACGGCTGCTTGGCACGTGACTTTTGAACTGTGCATGAAAAAAATGGTTAAACAACTATCCAAATAATCAAATTAACTATGTGGAAGAGAGTCTCTTGGAGGTGATAATTTTTCGTTAGCTAGTTAAAAATGACCCGAATATTCATGAAACTGTTCGCCAGGGCCATGCAGCTCTCCATGTACTGAGTTAAAAGAATGTAATCCCCAATATTCCGACGTGTTTCTTTACGATACATTTCTATATTAACCTCCCACCTGTACCTGTTTTTTTTTTTGAAAGTTGTGTTACTAACTAAGATTTTCCGACTAAAAGTTTGCGTGTGTATTTTTCTGTATATTTAGTCTTATAAGTCCTGCCCATCTCAATCTCTTTCCTGTGATCATCCTACTAATATTGGGCTCTTGGTACAATATCCTTAACATTGAATTATTCTCTACTTGATCTTCCTTCCTTCCTTCCTCCTTCCATCCCACCATGCCTGACTGCCTCCATCTTATATTTAAATATTCTTTTCTGCGTCCTGTTTTCGAAAAATGTTATATATAAGCGTTTTTGTAAAAGATGCATAAAACAAAATCTTAACGTCCACCGTATACTGCTGTGCCTTCTTCGTACTTCTTGTCTTATCAGCAGGCCAGAAGCACGGAACGTCTACGTTGAAACAACCAATGTTTTCATTCGATCGCAGTAAACCAATGAAACATGAATTATGTATACTTGGTTTTCCCTAAACATGTCATAAACACACATGGAAATAATGAGTGATCTTTTTTTATACGCTAATTAGAGACATAGTGATACTGCAAATAATGAGGTCATATGCAACAAACCGAAGAACTGCGGGATATATACTGTTTTCAGTTCAGTTCAGATATGCATCAGTAAATTGTACAATTATTCATGTAAACGTAACCTGAAAAGGAAATGAAAGAAACATGTGCCTTGTGATTTCTTTGTGTAATATGAGTTTACTATTAACTTGATTTTTGTAGTTCAAGAAGTATGTGAGTGAGTTGTTGTTTGTGCTTTAGCTGCACTCATAGATATACACGTGAAGACAAAGGCAGTTATACGGTATGTCACTGTGAAGCACCTTATCGTATTTCAGGCCTGCACCTCCTACGGAAATTCCTGTTGCAAGCACATAGTTTGGAACACAATCTGTCCGATTTTGTTTTGGGATAATTCGTCCCAATAAATAAAAACTTGAAATCAAGGAGTATAAATTTTCATCCTCATTCCTACCGAGATTTTATTTCAAAGTCGACTTATTTTTTGGGTTAAATATTACTAATTACTTCTAACTAAGCGATATATTGGGGGGGGGGGAAGGGGCGAATTTTAAATACAAGTAAGAAAATTTAAAAGGTCGAGCGATTCTTACGCCCCATATTCTGCATTATAGAAGTACACATTACAGGGATAAAAATCTAATATTCTACGTGTGTAAATTTATTCACCATGCCACGAAGAAATATGGGGGTGGTGCCATAAAACCAAGAAGTTTTAGCGACGGTGCTAGCTGGGGGTAAGTTCAGCGTCGCGCCCTGATCGGTTTAATCCCAAGGAAAGGCTCTCTTTTTCCCACTGGTTATGAGAATGGATGGGTGCCACAGCCGGTCGGGACCTTGTGGACAATACAGAAAATTCTGCCGCTGTCGGGAATCAAATCCCATGCCTCAGTTATTCATCCGCCGGCGTAGTTGCTATATTGACTACGCGATCCCGGGGTTTTACGGATTATAGAAGAAAGTTAGATGCTTATGCGGACGTAAGCACCAAAAGAGTAAACCTATTCAATCTCGCCCTTTGGCGGTTTTAAACCGTGCATGAAACAAGTAGTTTTCTTTGGTCTGGATGTTGATTTTGACAACAGAATGTGTCTGGTTCTGGTGAAGTTAAACTGCCATTCCCTGGAATACAGTGGACTCGGGTAGCTAAGTCGGTTTAACGACTCGCTGCGAGATGGACGATCCGGTGATAGAAACCAGGTGGGTTGGGGGGGGGGCGAGATCTTCCGCACCCGTCCATTCTGGTGCCCTCCCAGCCTCCTGTACAACGGGTATCGGGGTTCTTTCTCAGGGTTAAAGTTGTTGGGGCGTGGCATCAAACATACACCTCCATATACAGCCGAGGTTCAAGAAAGAGTAGAGTTATACCTCTACTTATTCTCTGGGCCTTCATGGCCTGTTCTAGGGTAAAGTTTACTTTTACTTTGAACTTTACCCTATCACAAATCGAGCCCCGAGAGTGTAGTTCCGAACTCTGTGCCTGTGTTTATTAATGACTTTCAAACGTGAAAGGTGAAGTACAGTTATCTCTGTATTTGATGAAGCACAGATATATATATGAGGTATGGGGTTATAGCTACACGTGTATGTTGGCTTTGCATTGCATAGAGTTGGGGGTCACTTTCGAGCTGCGTCCTGTATAGTTTCTATTGCCACACAATATGTTACGTTAATATGAATTAAAACCTGACATTGTCGAGATGAATAGTAAGGGACTTATATGATTATATGATATATGTGTTTACTGCAATTGGATTGACACTCGGTGGCAGTAGTACAATCCACATTTACACACAAACAATACACAGAACAAAACAGTTGACAAAAACAATACATAGAACAACACAATTAACTAATGGGGAAGGGTGCTGGCCGTACCCTTTCTTCGCGGGATAGACCTTGGAATTTGCCATACAACTGAGAAAAAAAGCACGGTAAAACCTCAGTCAGGAAAAAAGCGTGGAAAAATGAATGATAAGAGGTGAGGTTATCTTTTGAGACGTGTGGCTTGGGATTAATAACCTCAGCTGCAATATTACAGTCAGACAGTGCTGATTGAACAGAGAATCCTGTATGTGACACTGTCGACTCTTGCATCCAAACGATTTCACTGGTATTTCTGAAGCATCGACAGATTGCATGGTGGCCACAAAGCTGACCATTATGGCACGGTGCACAGTACCTTTTAAATGAAAATCAGCTACCTTAATTGTATAGAGCAGCGGTTCATTAGTCAGGCAGAACCATTTTTAAATTGGGCAAAGACGGTTGAGGAAGTAACGTGCTTGTATGTCGGTTTATTCGTGATGTTACTGCGGGTGCAAATTTATTACTTAATTAAGCTGGTGGCATTAACTTTTTGGGGTCGTTATAAACGACTGTTGTTCTGACTTAGGAGCATAGCGTTATAGTTAACAGTGGGGAATTAATTTGTACCACAGAATATCATAAGTTATAGGCGAGGTGTCACATAAATCGATGCCGTTATGACGGGGTTCGGCTGTAGTTTCTCGTCGCGTGGAGCCCGTTTATTTACATGGGAGGTTCATAGTAGATGAAATATTACTTGAGCAGGCCTTTTCTACCTGCTTTTCTTTTTAGAAATTTTCTTATTCGTTATCATTACGACATTTCACAAATTAGTTTATTATTTTCAGTTTTTCACCGTGCATATTGTCAATATGGTGTTGGTGATTATTGTGAATAGTTTATTATCACACACTAAGTTGTACAATAGCTTCTTATAATAAAACCGACCATAAACACTAATTTCTGAAATTTATTTTTGGAATAAAACTCTACATGTTTCGGAAAGTATTTCTGTCCATCATCAGGAGTCTAGCACTGTACACACACCAATACGTGTAGGTCATACAAGCTGTGCTGACTGCTTGTTAGCAAGCAGTCAGCACAACCTGTACGACATATGCCTATCGGTGTGTGTACAGTGCTAGACTCCTGATGATGGACAGAAATACTGTCCGAAACATGTAGAGTCTTATTCCAAAAATAAATTTGAGAAATTAGTGCTTATCGTTGGTTTTATTATAAGAATATATCACGATGCACGTTCCTCAGAATGTCAAATTTGTACAATAACCTTGACCTCCCAGTACATTATCATGTCTTCGGTCCGTGACCGATCACAGAATCAGCAGTTTACATTAATTTAAACAAAAACTACTTGGTGAATGATTAGCTGTTTATGAGACAGTAGTACTTAATATTTGTTTCTTCCTTCGTACAATGTGCTGCTTGTATAGAATTGACGAGTTCCGGAAGTAAATTTCCTAAGTCGCCCTTTAATATACACCCAACTGATTAGAATAACGACTATAATTGGCTGTAACAGAAATCCGTTTGCTGTCAACATATGAAATGTTATGACATCTATATTACCCATCATTTTTTTTTAGCATTTTTATGCAATGAACGCATGCGCGTTCGCTGCGCTGGATATTTTAGTGTAACTCATCGGATATGTATTATGGTGTCGCGTCCCATATGTTTTATTTAAATCGATTTGAATGAAGCCGATTTCGGTCATAGCGATTGTGTTTATCTTGCACCTGATCCTGTTTTTAAATGTTCAGCTACAAAACAGCAGAAGATATTGAGGACTGTAAATGTTAAATACTAATGACTGGATTGTCGTGCCTTACCATGAAATAATGTACCGTAAATAAAATTAATGACGTGATAGAAATTAGGTTAAACATTTCAGGGTGATCGGGGTCTCTTGGAAGAAACTTTTAAGAAATAAGTAATGATATATAAACTGTTATTCCTTACCTTGATGAGTCCAATACTGGAATCGGCTTTGTGTTCCAGACTGCATACGCTGAATTGGATATTGGGGAGATCCAACCGATGCGACAGCTGACGTTGAAACGTCTGGTGACGCGTGGGGACAGAGGGTAGTGTCGTCTGGCGTAAAACCTGCTGGGGGAAAAAGACCCAGTTAATCTATGTATATGTGGAATATATAGTTAACCGTATGAATCAGAGCCCTAAATGATAAGGCGTACTCCCTCAGCTGTTCCAGAAAGTCCCTGACTTTTTTGAAACCTGAAGTCAGTTACAAATTTGCAACAGCCGGCTACTGCTCCTCAAAAAATTCGACCCAGGTCGAAAATCTGAGTAAGATTTCATGAAGTACTGTTAGCTTATGCGTCAAGACGTTAGTAGCTTTTCACACTACTCCCAAATACGGTGAATGAACTTGTAGACTTTCTGAGGTCCCCGTTGTTATATGAAGTGTGTTAACCTTTTGAAGCCTAATGTCAACTATAGTGGTCGTACCGCACCGCTAACCTCTAAAGTTGCATTTTATATATTTATTCAACAAATATAGGTACTGAATATTTTAAACACGCTATACAATCTCCATTTCTTCTCTTCAAAATGCAGTTTGTTTCATAATTCTAAAGTATTTGGTTCCTGTATTATTCACATTTTATATACAGGGTGAGCTAAAATAAAAAAAAAATTCCGGCGCCAAAAGGTTAAGAGAGTGTTTGGTCTAACCGCAAGATGACAGTACTGCAGTGGGAACAGAAATTATCTGTTGTTTGGAGTTAGGTATAATCTTTGGAATGACTTGTTGTTGATTTCAGATTTATGATATTCGTCGTTCTAACATGTGAAGGTATGTTGCGCCCTCTACGATTTCCGCCTATTCAGAAAATGGCAGACTTTAAAAAGCAGTGCATATGCATAACGTTTTTCTTTTTCAGATTTAGGCAGAATTGATACAGAAAACTTTCAGTTGTTAAAAATTTGTCCCAGAGACAAAAAATAAGCAAAATTCTTATACTTGATTTATTTTGAATATTAAAATTCAAAATAATAGCTGCTGAGCTTGCTGAAATTTCTATCACAAGAACGTACAGAAATCTGGCAGTTATATTCAGCCTTATCCTGATTATGATTCGTTTTCTTCTTAGCATGGGAAAAAATATAATTTATATTCGGATTACATGTAGGGGGAGTAATTTTAATAAATATTACATTGAACATATTTACCCTACATCATTCAATGTGTAATATAAGCTTAATTGCTGCATTTATTATTTGAAACGGAATTTGAAAATTTGAGAATTTGCAGATTTGGTTTTGAAATTTACCTTCTTTGTATCCTTGGGATCCTGCACGTATTCCTGGCGGATTGGTTCAGTCTTGAGGTCGGGTAGAGAGTGGCTAATCCTTATGGCAGCCTGTTTGGACAGGGCATCCTCCGAACTGCCAACAACCTCGCGACCTAGACCTCGTAGCCAGCGCCATGTGGCAGCACAATGATAGCTCACCGTTGCAAATAGAACTAAAGCCATTGCAGTCAGGAGAGCACCGCCGACCACTATATACCCAAAATTGCTTGACAGTTGGACTGAAAGAATGTAAACACAACTGCGAGTAACAAAACAAGAAACACTGATAAGCCCCCAAATGACCATACTATTTTTTTTTAACTAAATTTATTCTAAATAATTTTGGATTTCTCCCCTTACTCCACAGGAAACAGTGGACATTTTTTATTACAAAGAAAATTATGTTTCTGATTATAATTTTTTAGATTGCGTATAATTAATTGGTGTAGCTTTTTATGGTGCTCAAAACTGGACATTTAGGAAAATATATCGGAAATACTTTAAAGGTTTTGAAATACTGTGATGGAGAAGGATGAAGTTCATTTAAACCGATTGTGAGAGGAATGAAAAAGTTTTACATGGAGTCAAGGAGGAGAAAACATCCTACATACAATAAAATGTAGAAAAGTTGAATGAATTGGTCACAAATTGCGTAGAAAGTATCACCTAAGACACGCTGTTCCAAAAAGAAATATAGGGAGAGATAGAAACGACAGGAGGGAAAGAAACGAACGTAAACAGGTACAGGATGACATTGTGGAAGGTAATGGAAGCACTAGATCGCGTTCTATAGGGACCTCGTTTTGGAAGAAGCTATAGACCTGTCGCAAAAGAGCGTGCGTAATTGAGATAATGAAGTGAAATGTGAGAAAAGAATTTATGTTTTGTATGCAGTCATATTAGATAAATTGTAACACTTTCAGTTTCATAAAGAATCACTTTATCTTCGGTTCCTATTTGGTTTCTAGTGTCGATTCTTTTTCGGGACTTTTTTCTTATTAGGTCTTATCAGCAGGCGCAACTCTCTGTATTTGTGACACAACTAATAACATGTTATATTATATTAGATTATATATTATATTATATTTTTATAATCATCATCATCATCATCTTCACCATCATCTTCACCATCATCTAGCTAACATAGATTTCGGCCACTTATTGATTCTTTCGGGTCTCACACAGCTAAAATCTCTCTAATTATATTCATTTTTATATTATATTATATTTATTATATATCCGACATGTAGCGCTCTACCTCAACCAACTACACCACCCTGTACCCTTATATAAGGTTGAGGTAGTGTGCTACAAGTCGGAAGTTCGCTGGTTCGATTCCTGATGGTGTCATTGGCATTTTTAATTGATTAAATTGTTCCGGTCGCACTATGACCCTGAGATCGACTCAGCTTGTAACAGAAATTAATACCAGGAATATGTTCTGGGGTTGGGGGGTTAAAGGCGTCCTGTGCATAGGGCTGAAAACCTTACCACCTTCGAACTCTGGGGATCTCAACCTCTTGGAACCCTCTGGCCAAGTAGTAGGCCTGCACAGGGATTATTCTACCTTGATGTACATTAAAATATGTTATTTTAGCACGTAAAATCGGTATGTGTTCGGATGTAATAGACTATCCCAATCTCAAGTGAATTGTTTTTGTGTTGCAGAATGGATCAGGGTGTTTTCAGTCGTCGCTGGATGATTAAAGTGTTTTCCACCAACGTGATTCGGAGTGCAGGTATTTGTGTACCAGCTTAACATACATAAAAAATTTCTTCCATTTGCAGCTTTGCTTTCGTTAGCTATTTAAATTTTGGTTTTATGGTGTGAAACAGAACACAGACTAATGTATAGAGAGGGAACGTTCTTCAGTTTTAGTTCCCCCCCCCCTCCCTCTACCATATGCCAGCCTACTAAATTAGATAATTTCAAAAAAACCTGTCATTCAAATATTAAGTAATGCAGTTTCTTTTCCAGCAGTGGCGTACCGAGGGGGGATTTGGGGGGTTCAACCCTCCCCCCCAGAAATTCCGAAGGCACTCCACAATCTTGCCAAACTCAACCCGGTTGTGAAAACTGTTAAAAACTGCTGAGTTTAGGACGCCAACACCCCAAGATGTTCGGAAAAAAGGCAGTAAAATTCTAAAACTAGGTTTGCAATTGTTTACATTAGCAATGATAAATAAATTGGTTGTCATCATAAATAGTCTTAAAGTATCAAAAATTAAGAACATTTTACTATACGAAATGAAATTTCTTGTACCAAATTACAGCTGTCTCCAAAACCCCTGAATATGGGGCTACCGTCCCCAGATCCCCTTTCTCTATGTCCTCTGTCCTCAACTGAATTTGTTGAACCCCCCTCCCACGAACAAAATTCCTGGGTATGCCACTGTTTTCCAGTAACTGCTAGTGATTCATAGGAACTTATTTATGCTCCTAAATGACGCATGATTTCCCTTACGTCTACTTTCGTGACACTCACACTCCGTCAGAAAAATCTTGTGCACAATTTTTGTGCTGTGTGTTATCCAAACCGGAAGAAAGTCGTATAATATAGGGCACAATTTAATTCACGCTCTGAAATAAAATATGGCTTTCAGCGCACGGAATTCCACAAAAATGGTTCAGGAGCAGTAAGTGATGATCTCTTGTACCGAGTTGTACGAAAATTGATCAAGAACTATGGAATATACGTATATAGAAATGCATTAACTTACTTAAGACTGTCACAAAGCCCATTTCGCAAGCTCTACCCCCGCTCAACATTTCGTATCTTATCACGAATTTCTGGGAAATCTGACGGAAGATTTAGTCTTTGATACTGAGTAAGCAAAGGACGGACGGACGAACATACATGTAGAGGGTCAGAAGAATGGATAGAGGTAATTTCCACACAAGAGGCTATATTTTACTTCGTCAGGAAACCCTAATATGTGATTCACGACACTAAACAAACTAAATGCCCTAACTCGTACGTTAGATATTATATAAGTATCCAAGGAACAAGTTTGTACGTTTTGTTGTTTTAGTGTCATTAATGTAGTTATCGATAAAGCACGGAATGAACGCTGTAAAGTCTAGAATGTGTTTTGTCTTTTGATGAATTAAATTGAAGACAGTTTTTTATGCCAGCGACAATCATTGACGTAGATGCTTCAGGAATTTAATACATAATTTACTGATTGCCCTTACGTACACCATACATAAGCTCACGTGAGTTTGTGTGTGATTTTCTATTTGCTCACTGGAAGTGTGAATAGTTTTGACACCAGTAGCTAAACGGATAACCTACTACAAGGCAATATTCAGACAAGTTAATAAAGTGTAGTAACCGTTCATTCACTAAGTTAATCAATCAATCAATCAATCATTCATTCATTTTGTAGCCTTTTCAAAGCGAATTCTTTACAAAGCGCGATCTGGTGCTTCCTTTCAAACCGCAGTACATTCTGTTTCCATTAAGGGCATTCGATAGTAGCTTACGTTTTCTTCTTCGTCTTCTTGTCCCTTATGTTCTTCTCTGGGAAATGTGTTTTAGAACGCATTTACCACGCAAGGTGTGACAAGTCCGGTTAGCCTTCCTTCATTTCCGTTCTTCTTCGGCTCTGTATCATGCCTCTTCAGTGGTCACCTGCGTGACTTAATTTTTCGTAATTTGCCACCACGTTTTCTAACATTGTTCTACGTAATACCTAACCTGTTAGAGGCTATAATATATGAAGTATATATTGCTATGTTTTGTGTTAATGACATTTCATTGAATATACGTTTGCCTGTTGTTTTTTATGGGTGTGAAACTTGGTCGCTGACATTGCGGGAGGAAAGGAAGCTGAGGTTGTTTGAGAACATGGTGTTGAGGAGAATATTTGGACATGGGAGGGAAGAGGTAACGGGGGAATGGAGGAGATTGCATAACGAGGAGATAAATGATTTGTACTCCTCACCCAATATTGTGCGGATGATAAAATCGAGAAGAATGAGAGGGGCTGATCATGTGGCGCGTATGGGTGAGGAGAGGGGTGTGTATAGGGTCTTACTGGGGAAACCGGAGGGAAGGAGACCACTGGGGAGACCTAGGCGTAGATGGGTGGATAATATTAGGGTGGATCTCCAGGAGGTAGGATGTGGGTATATGGACTGGATTGGGCTGGCCCAGGATAGAGATAGGTGGTGGACGCT
>Ga0123354_10009770_pt1 | contig 14736 bp, 6 predicted proteins | sample TergutLab28metaG_2_FD_97872 | JGI IMG/M metagenome (GOLD analysis project Ga0123354, IMG submission 97872) | Labiotermes labralis P4 segment gut microbial communities from Petit-Saut dam, French Guiana - Lab288 P4 | ecosystem: Host-associated > Arthropoda: Insects > Digestive system > Gut ... | reverse complement strand
TTCTTCCTGGTTGTGTATTACAATTTTGTTTTCTAATCATCATCGCTGTCCCACGAGTAACTAGGGATGTCTTCTGTCCACTGCAGTATAGCCCCGCCTGCCGCAGTAAGGCTGCTTGAATCCGAGGGTCGCCACTTCTCAGAGTTCCACCGTTCTCGGTTTCTTACCTTCCACCGCAGATGCATCTGTAGTCCCTCGGCACGGTAGTGTACACCTTGGACTAGGGGATTTTTTTTCGAGGTTTACTCCTCTAGATCCGCCGTGTTCTGTTTAAACAGGCTCACCTATGGTCAGAAGTAGTTACTCACTACGCACGGACGGTCTTGTGTGCAGGGAAGTGAGTGGCTGGTGCCTCAAGTTGCACTGCTGCACACCTGGGCTGGTGAGGACCAGTGCAGGGTCAACCCCGTACAAAGGTACAACCTCTCCTATACCCATTGAGCCCTTATTATTATTATTATTATTATTATTATTGGTAGTGGTAGTGGTATTTATCCCTGTGACTCATGTTTAACACAGCAGTGTTGTACCACCTCATGCATTTATCATCTTTATTATGTCTCTGCCTCATTCATCCTGGAGAGAAGTAACATGCGTAAGTTACTCAGGTCACATTATTTTATCTTGTATTTCAATATATTTTCTTATTTTTATTTACCTTTATTACTGCTATAATTGTGACATTGCTATTATTAGTATTAGTATCATTTAAAGTAAGGGATGAATGAGAGTAGTTTGATGGTACAAGATCAGCAAGTCATTATAAATTCACCTGTATGTTATCATGCATAGAAAAAATGTCACAAGTAATTTCACTTTAAAACAGTATCCAGTGATGTTCCTGTCTTTGAATTTGTGTTTGATGTACTTCAATCCTCCATGGGATCAGAGAGCATTCCACAAATCTTCCAGCATGGCTCTGAATTGAGTTCTAACAGCAGTTTTGAGAATTTGTCTCTGTAATGTTATGCCATGTGTAATTACCAGCTACTCAAAGTTTCAGAGGAGCACAGTGCCTTCATCTTATCTCATCCACTCCACTTGGGCAGCTTCACCACTGAGTTGGAGACATTATGGTCCTTAAAAGCACTCATACCTATTTACCCATCATCATGGTGTAATATCCCAGAATACGTGATTCTGGGGAACAGTATGAATTATCATTTACAATACCACATCCAGAATTTCTCATTCTTATATAGTCTGTTGTCCAGAATGACATATTCAGCTGGATTCTTTCTCTGTGAGTGGACCCAGCTGCAGTGTGAAGCAAAACTGCTTGATGCTCTCAACTGCTGAGGTTTCTAAAAAAAAAAAAATTATTTAACTACAAATGCTTGAACATAATTGTTGTTCGGGGTATTGGTTCATGGTGTAGTTCTTTCACAAACTGGGATGTGTTTCCATTACTAAGGAAAAGCCTGTATTTTAGGAACTCATGATGGACAACTGTCAAAACAAGGCATGTTTATTGTAAGACATTGTTATCAGAAACATTTATAATTACCACTTTGTCATCTGTGTCTGTCAGAAAACAGAATAAATAATAAAATTCTGTATTCATAAAAACTCACAATCAGGATTGTGATTTCCTGTTGAATGCGAAAGACCTTCTCTAAGTGGCACACTGCTTGGTCTTGGAACACCACTTACAAGCCAGAGTAAAGTGACTTACGAAAGGTCTAATTTATATTCTTGAGACTGTTATTTGGCCTTTCACTGCACCTATGTTAGTTCAACTTGGTCCAGCTGTTAACAACAGACATACAAATTCATTGAATATAAAGTGCTGGGGCTTTCATGACACAGTATAAAGCCTTGTGGGATGTGATGCCATGTAGTATGGTGAATGGGTTCCAACACTGTAGAGGTACCAGCTGCTTCCTTCTTCAGGGTAGACGATTGGCAAATTTCTCCAGTCTACCAAGCACCATAGACGAGAAACTCTCAGATGTGTTATGTGTTACTATGTACACAAAATGTCATCCATTGGCTTGCAAAAGCATTCAGCATTGTCCACTTTACACACCTAATATTTGTGAAGTACTTTACCGACCAAATAACTTCATTAGAAATCATTTCCAACAAATTTGGTTATTAGTGAAGTTATCAGAAAAAGTTCCAAAAGTACCCTTACATTAAACACTCAGTTCCTGTTATACCATAACATACTTGGTAGAGTACTTTGGTACCAAATAGCACAAAACCCCCACAACCCTTGAAACAACAGTGGAAGTGACAGTGTGCTGATGTAACTGCTGGATTTGTGGTGGTCACTGGCACATGAACACATTTTCTGTCAAGTCCTTTGTTTTCCCTTGTCCTGTCATTATCACACTATCATTGCACCATACTTGTGTATGTCATTCATATACCAATGAGGCTGTACAATCTTAGCGATTGTTGGTGTTATAAATAAAATACATCCTCCCCACTTCTTGTGGCACAATAGCCTTTCCAAATAAATTCATGCAGAATAAAAACAAAATGCATCATTGTAACACAATTCTATTTCAAATAGAACATCACTTTTACATAGCTCAATGTTTGGATTCTGTCTGAATCGTCATCAGGCCTTCGTACAAAACCTTTAAAACATGGTAGTTCTTCAAGCTTTTTGTGCTGCACTTAAGTGAGAGCTCGTTAATTTTCTTTCTAAAAATATTAAAACTTTGACATTATTCTGTAGCACATGTAAATTTTCTATTTTCCTTGCATTTTAAAAAAATTTAAACTTTCAGTTTATGTACAGGCATTATTAAGAAAACTTATTTCTTTTCAGGGTTTTCAAGAATGAACACTTGTTCAGCATCTGAGTTTATACATTCAGGGATTGAATTACTCATTAATTAAGGATCTTAGTTTCAAAAATAATGTACTTTCATTCAGGCACAACAAACTGGAATAGAGTTTAAAAGGAAAATGGAAAATTTACATGAGCTACAGAATAGTGCCAGAGTTTTTACATATTTATAAAGAGAATTAGTGACAATAGTATAGCACAAGGAGCTTGAAGAACTACTGTTTTTTAAGGCCTGATGATGATTCAGTGTGAACTGAAGCATGAAGCTATGCAAAGGTGATGTTCGTTTTGAAATAGAGTTGTGTTAGACTGATGGGTTTTGTTGTTATTCTGCATGAACATTCTACACAATGGGATGACTCAGAACAAGTGTATCAACTAAGGTACTGAACCCTGCAGAAAAACTCTGAGAACACTCAGTCCCTAGCATGAAGCTCCTTTTATGAAGAGGTGTAATGTATCACCAACAGGGCTTTGCTTCTGAGATGTAGGGTGGAATAGGCTGGTAGTTGGTTAACGACGTTTCAGAACGTAAGTCCCATCTTCAAGATTCAAGTAGGCCAGCTGGCCTCTGAATTGCCTGACCCTTGAAGGTGGGACCTTTGTTGTCCCGAAACGTCGGTAAAAAGCTACCAACCTACGCGCGCACAACATCGCAGATGAGGGCAACTTTAATTGCACCTCAACAGAAGACTGGGTTCAGGTGGCGTATTTACCCAACGGATGATATGTTATTATTTGTGCCCCCGGTACATCAAGAGACATTTCAAAGGTCACACCACCACAGAGTTAGAAGTCAACTTCATATACTTTCAGTGATTTTATCGTCATTTGTGCATGGACGTTCGCAGCCATGAATGTCGATAGCTGGCCTGCACGTAGTTCCGGGGGTGCCATCGACGTTGGCAACCGAAGTGCAATTGTATGGCTGTCTTTTGAGGTTGGAATAGCCGACACAAATGAAGGTATATATTGCGACTGTATTGGCAAGTTCACGCATAAATATTGCTTCTGTTGCACATATAACATTTCTCCCATGTGTCAGTAGATAAAAAATTACAGACAGTAAGGGAATGACATGGAAATAACTTTAACCCCTAATGCATAAATGTACAGTATGTTTTGTAACCGTGGTAATGACGTGTATTTGATTATTTTCGGGAATATGCTTTTTAAATCCATGTTAAGTCTGAGTCACCTGCACTTCATTCCACATGTGATGTCAAGGTTATATGTACATAGCGGTTGTAGAAGTCTGCCCTTGTGTCCGTAATTACACTGGTTTCTAACCCCTGAAAGTATAGTTGTTGCTGTACATGCTGCCCACTTTGCTAAGAAAGCTGCATCTTTCCCGTGGTGTATTTACGAGTTTCGTATGATTTGAACAATAAAGAGTGTTTTTTTCTTATACCAGGTTATTTGAAATGACTGTTGAAAACGCGTTATATTGAGTCATATAGACCAACTTCTGCCAGAATTTAGTGCAGCCCATTATGCTGTTCTAAAACAATTCATGACTCGAGGAATATTGGTGATGGTGTACCGTGCTTACTGTCGTTCGACTGTGAATTATGGCATTTTCTGGGGTAATTCTGCATAGAGTATAAATATTTTAAGGTTACAAAAAAAACAGAATTATTACAAATATTAGGAATAGAGATACCTGTAGAGATCTATTTTAAGCACCAAACTTTCTTCTGCTTCAGTCTCATATTTTTTCGTTAGTGTGCATTGCTACAATGAGTGTGGATCATTACAAAGTTAATTTAGATATTCATGATGAGAAGACTAGACAAAGTTCTTATCTTCATCATGCTACATCAAAATTGTCACATTATCCAAGAGGTACCAATTGTATGGACATTAAGATTTTCAGTAGCCTGCCTTTTTATATAAAATAGTTACCTCTTAATATGAAACAGTTTAAGTTGGTTTTAAGGAATTTTCTTTATTCAAAATCTTCTTATACATTGGATGAATATTTTAATTACAATAGTATCTAAGCTCTTGGTTGGTTATGTAATATATTCCTTTTATAATTACTTTATTTGTAACTTCTTATTACATTTAAATTCATAACATGTCAGTTCTTATTGAATTTGCTATACCACCTTATATATGACTTATGAGTTGTATGCCTTAATTCTTTGTTTAGTTGGATATAATATCTAATTCTATTCAGTTATTATATTAATTATAGGTATTGTCTGGCTGTTTGTAGTTTTTGTAATTTAATAATACATACATAATTTTATTCTGTTTTATTCATATTATATAACGTGTCTTCTTTTATGCTGTGTTTCTGTTTTGACATATTTTATATTTTCCTAATGTCTGTTACAACAATTATTTGTAATATTTGACCAATTCTATATTCCTTGGTCTCATAAGAGACCTTTTGTGGGTTAATTGAGTGTGAATAAAGAATCAATGAATGAAGAACAAATGAATGATTATTTCCTTCAAGACAGCATTGACTGAATGATCTTTGTGCAGGAGATGCAGTGAGTTTTCTGTGACCTAGGGACCACATTTTTTTTTTATCAGTGTCAGGGTTTTTTCCATATGCAGTTTGTGTGTGTGTGTTTGTATTCATATTTAAAATCTTCACTTACCTCATTACATGTTTTTGCAATGACTGCCATCATCAGACATAGCATACACAAAAAATTACAATACACCTGCCACTTTTAACTGTTTTTTAGATTAATTAGGGTTTTAAGTGATTAATGAGCACATTTTACATAAATGCAAATTTTTTATAATTTTTTTTATTAATTAATGTTCATCATATGTGGTATGAGCTTGCACTGCAAATTCAATTTTGGCAGAGTGGTGTTAACTTCCCTGTTTCTAGTGTTATGGCATCCTTAGACGTGGTCCGCTGACATCGTCTATCCAGCATTGACATGTTAAGATGAAGTAGGCAGCACTATGTGTACAGAGAGTCCCAGATTCAGGGCTCAACTTGAAGGCCATCTGTCATGCCTAAAGATTTTCAAGGTTTTCTTCAGTTTTGTCAGGGTAATGCCAAGATAGTACCTAAAATTAAGACGTGATCACCTCCTGCCACATTGTTCCAGATTCATTAATCACTAATTAGCCATTTGATGTATTTTGTGATCCAGTGCTTTTTGACTGGTGGTACATGTAGTGCTGTTGGGCTACAGAGGATCATCTGGTGATGTATGAAGATATTTGGGGATTGTTGTTTTGCGTAATTAATTTTAAAAATATCTGTTGCATAATTAAAATTGTTCTAGATATATTGAACTGGAAAGGAAAAATATGTATAAAGTTTCTATGAAAATAACCATTTTATTGTTCAAATCTTAGTACAGATTTACCACATACCTGACAGTGAAATATTGTAAGTTGTTTAAGTATATCAGACAGTCAGACCAGTAGAACCGAGGGGCATAAATTATCCTGGTTATTCTTCATCGCTCTTCAACTCCCTCTTTAGTGGTGGTCACTAATGAATTAAAACTGCAGAGTAATAAATACTTGCACTATCACTAGCTGTCAGTATCTGGTTGCAGTATGTTGAGGGTGGAAATGGAAGGAGAAAGCAGACAATTTATTAAATATTCTTCAAGAGAGACAAGCCCAAATCTACCCTCAGCCAACTAGGGCCAGCAGCAAACAAGGAACCATATTAATGCCTATTGGTATATTCTAACAGATTTTTACCACCAGTTGGAAACAAGTACTAAGTCTGTGTAGCACGCTGAGTAATGTGATTGCTGTCTGCTTCTTATTAATAGGTACATTGCAATTTTACACAAGAACTTACCAGATTTTATATATGTAGTATGAACATGTGGAATTACCATATCTGCTACAATTTACTTTTCAGCACAAAATAAGGTCTCTGCTATATGTGACAACAAGTGCATTTGGTGCCTTCTCAGCCATAAGTATCTACAGAGGGAATGAAAAGTTTTTTGACAGCTTTGTGATGCCAGTTGTGCATACATTAAATCCAGAGACATCCCATAGGATTGCTATTATTGCTTCCAAATATGGCCTGTTTTCAAAAAGCTCTTATGAAGATCCAGTAACGTTGGTAAGATATTCACTAGCCAGTCTTATACCATTCAACAAATTACCACAGTTGGTTGGTGTTAAGCAAGGATGCAGGCTTAAAAATACAAGTTATGGCAGTCTGCCATAGAGTTCTATGATGAAACAAATGGGTACAGGCCATTCTGTGGCTCACATGGTTAGATGCAGGCCTGTTCCTGCAATTACTGACCAGTCCATGTGGTATTTATGGTGGACAAAGTGGTGCTGGAATACATTTTTATTAAAGTACTTTGATTTTTCCCTGTCAGTATCATTGCAATAATGTTCCATGGTCATTTATCTGTCACTGACATTATAATCTTAGCAGTTGACAGTGTCATAAAGTAACACACCTCAAAGAAAGAAAAACAGACAGAAATGTGGAAATGTGCAGCATTGAACAACAGCTCACAAAATTTGTGTGCCTAAAGAGAATCATATGTCTGCCTCAGAGGTCAGAAATTTAGTGAAGTGTAAGATCTTTATTATTGTCATTATTGCCACTAAATGAAATACTGATAAAATACCATTGGAGCAACACTCCAACTAAACCGGAGCCCCTGTATTAAGACTCTGCATGATACTTGTATCTTAATTACCATGTTGGATTGTGTTTTATTGTCTCACTTTGAAAGATAATGCAGTTGTTTGCATTAGTATTTCCAAAGAAATGTTGGGGTTTGTTGTAATGCTTTCTTAGTGTGTAATTCTGATTTCAGAGAACTAAGGTGTGGCATATAAACTTTGATAACCCTATAGGAATTGCTGCCGGATTTGACAAGCAGGGAGAAATAATTGAGCCACTTCACAAGATTGGGTTTGGTTTTGTAGAGATCGGTTCAGTGACTCCGGTTCCACAGCCAGGAAATGAGAAGCCCCGAGTGTTTCGCCTTCAGAAGGATGAAGCTGTAATCAATAGGTGTGGGATGAATAATGTGCCTGGTATTCCTGTACAGATGTTTTGATTCAATCAGAAAATATGGTGCGGTAAAGTTGCACCTATGCTGAACTAAGCAAGCACAACATCATAAAGATGTGTTGGGCAGTGAGGGTATAGTTTCATGTATTCTTAATCATGGCACTGGTTGGAGTTGAGCAGCCAGCTTCATGTCCAACTGCTGTACCACTGAGAAGAGAACTACAGTGCCCATTGGATAGCATGCTGTTCAGCCTCAAACCAATCTGAATTCAGAAATGATGACAAAATGTGTGCAGCCACTGGGGATAAACTCCCAGTTCTCCTACATCCAGCCCATAGTGTAGTCACCATACTCATTGAAATGTGCTGGCTAAAATAGGAAAAGGAAATGTATTTCGTTTCACTGTGGTAGCTGATGCAGTCTGCATTATATATACATAAATTATAAGTTAACAAATTACATTATGAAACCGAAGCACAAAAATTGAACATAAAATATGAGAAATGCTTGTGTCAGAGACCTGTAATTGAGATTTTGTTCTCTTAAAACGTAATGTTATGTGGTTTGATAAAAACATGCTATCATGTGAGAAGAATACTGGTGCTTAATATTGAACCACTCATCCTCATACAGTGTACTCTTTTATCCTGAAGCTTTAGGTGGCATGTATCTTTAAAAGTTGGGTACCCTTCTGCCAAACTGTATGGTGTGACATCCCAAAACACCCCCAGTAATAGCTATCGCCAACCCGACATCGCAAACAGAATTTGAGAATTTGTTTCTGACTCTATGTTTTTGCTAGGTATGGTTTCAACAGTGATGGCCATGAGGCTGTCTACAATCGACTTCAACATCTCAAGTCCGATACCTCTTTTGTGGGCATTATTGGAGTTAATTTAGGAAAGAATAAAAATTCTGAAGATCCTGTCAAGGATTATGTGGATGGTATAAAGAAGTTTGGAGATGTTGCTGACTACCTAGTCATAAACATATCTAGGTAAGGAACTTCACTGACAAATGAACATACACTTGTTAAGTCTTGTGTAGCAGGAACACCAAAATACCTAAATATGAATTTATTTTGGAGGCAGACTCAATCTTAACAACATAGAAATGTTATCTGCATCGTTGCACTGTGCATTCTGTAGTTTATTTAATTAATACACCAACAAATGCACATATATTCATTTAATGATCAAGAATTCACATTAAAACACTCAAAACGCTCCTACATGTTTCGATCATGCGATCATCCTCAGGGAGCATATATTGTTCCTTGCTAAAGTTATAGTTTAAAAACACCCAGTGATTTACATCGTTACGTTGAGTTCGTGCTGTGGCAGCATGTCTTGTGTATTGTGTGAGTTGTATACTGTTCAGAATGAGCCTGGCTATGGATGTGCATTGTGCGACATATAGCGCAAGACTGCAAGGAACAATGTATGCTCCCTGAGGATGATCGTGTGATCGAAACATGTAGGAGCATTTTAGGTGTTTTAATGTGAATTTTAGATCATTAAATGAATATATGTGCATTTGTTGGTGTATTAATTAAATATAGAAATGTTATATTCAACTAATGGAAGATTTGCAGTATATATATATATATATAGTCTATCACAAATAGATGATTTTTGCAGAGTTCACGCTAGTATTTTGTGAACTAAGGACAGAATGTTTATCACAGCTTAACATTACTAGTGTGGAAAAAATGAACATGCTGGAAGTTGAATCCACATTATTGTAATAGTGCAGTGCACATCATGAAGGTTAACATACTTGGAACATGCACTGAGCCCTTAATGAAAGAGAATACTTCTTGTTGGATCACATTTAGTTTAGGACAAGTATTTGATTATATGCTGTAAAGCCCAAATTTCATCAAAATCTGCCTATCCAGAATGAAGTTATTGAGTGCGGTTGATTGGGGAGATTATTGCTGAAAATAACTGTTTGCTTGCAGTCTGTTTTAAAACATGTCTAAAACTACCTTCAGCAAGAAATGTATACTTTGTCTTCCATCCACATCTTCCCACACAGTTCTGCCATCATTCACTCATTCCTGTTGTTTTCACCCATATACCCCATTTACCTAAACATTAAGATGTCACCCCTCCCTCACAGTCTTCAAGTTTTCAAGGAACTCTGTACACAGAATATGTTTACCTTTGTGTTCAATTGTAAGGTGATCCCCATTTTTCAGATTGTAAACTATGAAGAAAGTCTTGTCTTATATTTGGGAAATATGGTATATGTGCACATACATTTGTGTGTATGTTTTCAGTGTTGATAAATACAGTACATGGTTTCTTTTAGAGAAAATCATATATGAACATAGAAAATTAGTGTGAGCTGAGAGGAAACATAGAAAAGGCAGCAGAATAATATTAAAATTGATCTTAAAGAAGGAGAGCATGAAGGGCAAAGTAGATTCAAGTGGCTTCGGGTAGGTGCCAATGAGTGGCTGCTGCAAAAATAATAATGACCCTTGTTGTTTCTTAAGAGTAGGTAATTCATTTACCAATTAAGTAAGTACTGACTTTTCAAAGGAACAGTGTATCAAGGAGTTAGTTAGTATGATAGGTGATATTACAACATGTCAGTGAGAAATAAAATACAAAAATGTGAAAAGGTTAAGGATAGGGTTTGATAATTTCTTTTATCCCCATTGATGGTGGTAAACCTTCAGAAGGGATTCTTTAATCACCTGTTTAACTGCCACATGTGCAGAGAATACCTGTGCTATGTACTGCTTAGTTCATTGCTAAATCTGTAGTTTGAATTTATATTTCAGTCCAAATACCCCAGGATTACGTTCTTGGCAGACAAAACAGAAGCTTCAAGAACTGTTGGCAAAATTAGTAGCAGCACGTAATGAACTTAGTGGAACCATAAAACCTCCATTGCTGTTAAAACTGGCACCAGATCTTACACAGGAGCAAAGGAAAGATATTGCTGATGTACTGAGGGATAAGAAGGTTAGAAATGTCAATGAATTATGTGTAGGAACTTGCAGTTCAAACCATGAAATTTTTTAACTTTGGGCAGAACCTGTGTGATTCTAAATTTAATACTGTATGGCATCATCAGAACCTTACAGAATTATAAGAACTTGTGTTTGAGTTGGAACATGAACATTGTTAAATGTGTTAGATTGGCAGTAGTGGTTGAGCTGCTTAAAGAAATGATTTCCCAGCATTTCATTAAGCATTCAAAGTGCTGTCTGAATGGTGAATGGGAGAGGGGTGTGATGATTATATAGATCTGTCACTGAGCAATGTGAGTTAAGCAAGCAACTGCACTGACTGCCAAAATGTTGGGGAAATCTTCATTCATGTACACATGGCCACAGTCTAAAAGCTGATCCGATGCATTAAATGCCAGCTGCCAAGCCTAAGAATTAGAATGGCCTTTGTTCATTTGTTTGGTCAGTCTGCTTTTCTCTCATTGAAAAATGACCAGTTAATGTGTGAACTGTTTTCAGCTTGACATTCAGTTTGACACTCAGAGGATCGTGCATCATGATATATTCTTATAATAAAAGCCAACGAGATGCACTATTTCTCAACTTTATTTGGTAAAGAACTCTACATGTTTCAGACAGATTTACTGTCCACCATCAGGAGTCTTAATACTGTATTCACAGCAGTAGGTATTTGTCATACTAGTTATGTTGCCTGTGTGCTAGGGAGGTCAGGCAACATAAGTAGTATGACAAATAGATATTGCTGTGAATACAGTATTACGACTCCTGATGGTGGACAGTAAATCTGTCCAAAACATGTAGAGTTCTTTACCAAATAAAGTTGAGAAATAGTGCATCTCGTTGGCTTTTATTATAAGATTATAAGAATGTTTTCAGCTCTTTTTCCATTATATACCATATACCTGTCCTGCATTGTGCTGTTTTGTGTAGGCTTTTCATTTGCAGGGTAAGCACAAATGATTTCCATCATTCTGCAAGATACACAACCCAAACATCCAGGCATTAAAAAACATTGATTCAAAGCTTTGACAGTTACAGCTAATGTCTGAATGTTTAGATGGTGTAATTTTTGTGACTGGTTCACAGTCATTTCTGAAATGGTACAAAATACTTGTGCCAACTCAGTATTCATGTTACCAGAGGTTTCCTTTTAACAGTGACAGTTTGTACCATGTTTCTATCCACAGAGTTAAAGTCAACAAAACTGTTTCATTTAATCACATTTACATCAAAGAACAGTAGCTGCTGATAGACACACCCTTTCATGCCTTTAACTTTGTGATCAGTGAATTTTCTTTTCATACTTGCTGCCACAGTGACTTTCTTTTGAAGGTTATGTCCATGTTGGTCTTTCTTCCACAGTAGTGTCAGTGCTGGGCCTCATATAATTTGCTTAGCTGTCACACAGTTTCAGGCTCATTCTTTTGTATGTTGGAGGTGAAGCAAAGTTTTAAGAAATATTTTGGAAACACTTTATGCTAGTGGGTCAGGCTTATAGTTAAAGACTTCTTTGAGAGATTCTTTCTGTTCCTTTAAAACTTACAGATATTTTGCAAGTTGCGTTGACCAGAGTTTCAGAAGTACGGTTGTGACTAATACAAGTTTCTTGTCTGACAGTGTTGTGTAGATGGCCTAGTGATCTCTAATACAACAACTGAACGAATGCCAAGCCTATCGGACAGGCAGGCAGTAGAAAGAGGAGGCCTTAGTGGGAGACCACTCACAGATTTGTCTACAGCGTTGATAGCTGACATGTACAGACTGACAGAAGGTACATGACAGAGTGTTACACTTCTTACTTTTATCACCGTGCTGCCTGCTGTTGCTTTTCCATACCGTGTTGTAATGTCACTCTCAGTAAAATCTGTCATTTGTACATAATGTCATGTTGAGTTTGCATGCATATTTTTTGCTGTATTTTTTAAATTATCATAATGCCCCTGTGAATATGAACATTGCAGTCTACTGAATGTGAAACCATGTAGTTTTGTAGGTGCATACTTTTGGAAGAACCTATCAAAGAAGGCTGACACATCATGTGTTTCCAAGCTACATAATACTACATTCCAGAGGACTATAATCTTCATATTCACTGCCGTGGAAGCCTTACAACTCTTATCAATTTGGTTAGTTATGCTGTGTGATTTGTCAAAGCTATGTAACTACTAGGGATGTTTTGACATTTTGCTGAACGTGCATCTCAGTATATTTATCTCAGTAATTAACCAACTTGATGCACAAAATTTTAGTTTTACAATAAGTTTATTTCATGCTCAAAACATGTAGAGGCATGAAATAAACTTATTCTAAAACAAAAATTTTGTGCATCAAGTTGGTTAATTACTGAGATAAAAATACTAGGGATGTGTATACACTTTACGTTTCCTGTAAAATGGTTGTGTGAATTCATTTCAATGATTGTTCAAATTTAATGTTTGGTGGTCAACACCAGTTTCCTGCAGAAACATAATATTTGCCTGTGATGGATAATAGGACTACAACTTTTGATAAAACTACAGTTTTGGGCTACAAAAAATTGCCATTATAAGTTACAGATTCTTCTGAAACATGAAATTGGGCCTTATGAATACAGTGTAACTCATAATTATATATTTCTAATAAAATCACTATATTAAGATATTACTTTCCTTGAAGTCCAGAATAATTTGCAAGAACAGTGCAGTCATCATCTACCAGTTATAGGCCACCTCTTGATCCATACTAGACTTGTTCATCCTCTACATCGTCCTCTGTCCTTTTGCTGTTGTGTGGTGTGTGCGTGTGTGTGTGTATCTTGGGGAAATGTTTCTTGACATCCCCAGCATATTGAACCCAAATGGTTTCATGTTTCTAAATGGTGCCTAGTATGACAGGGCTTAACAAATGCCATGCACCACCTGTCATAAGCCCCATGAATTTTGTTGCTGTGCTTGGTATTTTCTAGAGTAACTGTTCACAAGTTTTTGTTTATTCTTACTTGTCTGATAATCCCAGCTCAGCAGTGACCATGTCACAGAACAGCTCACCTCCAGCATTATACAACAAACACACCAGAATATTTGTTTAATAGTTGCTGTTTTATGGTGTTTGGATTGTTGAACTTGAATTGCGTGTCCTCACATCCCAGAGGAGCGTAATTTTACTAGTAGCTACCATGGCAACCTTAGATCTCTGCTTTGAAGTGTGTGAAGTTAGACTGTATATTTATGACAAGCTTTCACTGTTGTTATCATAGAACATCTGATCCATTTACATTAGGACTATCTCACTTTTCTGTCCTACAGGTAGGCTCCCCATTATTGGCGTGGGTGGTGTATTTTCAGGTAAAGATGCTTATGATAAAATTAAAGCTGGTGCAAGCCTTGTACAGTTATATACTGCCTTTGTATATCATGGACCACCAAGAGTATCTCGAGTGAAGCGTGAGTTGGATGAGCTCATTCGGTAAGCATAATTCAGTGTTCCCACATCAAAATATGAGATTGAAGATTGAACATTTTTGTGGTGGTATGTACTGAAGCATTGGTCTTCTGGGCTTTGATGCCATGTGGTCTTACTGGTGAAAATGTTGGTATCTACTCAAAAAACTGCGTTGTGTTAAAATCCAGAAGAGTAATATCTGGACATGAGCTTTCTCGCTGCTTTGTTACATGGGATCTTTGGGTAAAAAGAGTTTTTCTGATTTTCCATGAACCTAGTTTTACAGTTATATACTTGATATTGCCAACAAGTACATCAAAATATACATGAAGTGTCAAGCCTCTTTATATGATGAGATAACAATGAGTTTTAATATTGTCCACAGTTTGTAGTATTCTAATACTTAAGCTGACTAGTACTTACTTACTTACTCCATGGTGCAGAGTCCTTCTTGAGAAGCTAACTGGTTTGCAGCTAGTCAAGTAATTCCCCGCATTTTACGGAACCCGAAGGTTCATTACCGCACTCACAAGCGTCCG
>Ga0123354_10009769_pt1 | contig 14736 bp, 7 predicted proteins | sample TergutLab28metaG_2_FD_97872 | JGI IMG/M metagenome (GOLD analysis project Ga0123354, IMG submission 97872) | Labiotermes labralis P4 segment gut microbial communities from Petit-Saut dam, French Guiana - Lab288 P4 | ecosystem: Host-associated > Arthropoda: Insects > Digestive system > Gut ... | reverse complement strand
TATATTATGTAATATTTATAATTTATTATTCATCAGACTCGCCGTCATCACTCATAACTGAATCAGTCTGCCTTGTAGGCAAGGGACGGTTGAAGGAAAGGTGCGGATTAGAACTGCGAACTAACTTTTTTTTTTCGTTTAAGAAATAGGCAAAAACTAGTGCGGGTTAGATTCGAGAATGTACGGTAATTTATTGTAATGTTCCGTCTTTATACAACATATAAAACTGTTGTAATTTTACAACTGGTTAAGTTCGGCCGAACTTAACCAGCTGTAAAATTACAACTGTTTTATATGTTGTGTAACGACGGCATATTACAATAAATTAGTTTCGTTTGTTCGAACATCTGAACAGTAACACTCATTTTACGTTGTTTAAAAAGGAATATTAAAGACGCCAAACAAGACCAGCCAGTCGCCCTGCCTGAGAAATCTCGTACCTAACACAGAAGGGCCTGAAGATGCTGCGAATCGTAAACTACAGTCAAAGAAATATTCTAATATCGTATTCCAGAGCAGAGCCCAGGGGAAACAAACCCCCTGTTCCATACGGTCATTAACCCCCAACCCCCACATTCCACATGAACAGACCAGTGGTGCTTCAGCCTGCATACGGATACCACACCACCCCAGCCAAACCACAACGTAACACCAAAATACATCAAACCAGGTACGTGTAAGCTCATTTACACGACATCAGAATATGTTCAGGAAAAATTATCAAAAAAAAAAAAACATGCTACACACAAAGAAAACTCAATAACCATAAGACACCGCAGCGGCCAATATTTGCAGAAACACGCTTTCTAAAACAACCACACACGTCACGACTAAACACTCGCCACTAAATAAGTACGATAATGCAAAGACCTCTATCCTTACACAGCAATACAACCTATGAAATAACTCAACAAATAAGTCGCCAACTCCTGAGGATGGATGTATTAACATTCGAAACACGATGAGCATTAAATAATGAAATAATAAAGCAAGTGACATCAAGTTGGTCTCTCTTTATTCAAATATTCTAATATCTCTTATTGAAATAATATTGAAAATCTGCGATTAAATTGAACACTAAAAATTCTTTTGGGGGCGCAACAAGCAGAAAAAATAACACACGCCATGAAGATGATCATGATCATGATCATGATATCCTCTCCGTGTCTTATTAATGATTCAGTACCTTCTATACAAGCCAATGTTCGTCCCTTTACCCGTAAGCAAGGATTAGTAAATCAATTGCCAAATTCCCATTTTATTAATAATCCTTACACACGAACCCCCTTACCATGTTTGTCCATTATTTTATTCGTCGCTACTCGTATGTGAACGATGTTACATGGCTGCAGATCCTGTTCTACTGGGATATGACGCCATGCTGATTACTGTACAGACATCGACGTATCCTAGAAACGTGTTGTCTTCTCTTACAAGTCAAGCCAAAAATTCTGTCGTGCGGATACCCAATTCCGATTAGTCCTGGTGGTATACCTACTCTCCTTGGGTTACCTTGAAGATGGAAGCAGCAAACTCGTCCGAAACGTTCGTACGCATATACCAGTATAAGCTGAATCATGCTCAAGAATGGAAATGTCAGCATTGCCGTGAGAACGTCGAATCTCGTGACGTTGCATTTCCTGCTGAGATCTAATGCGGTAACCTGAGAGGGCGACAGCATTGTGTGTGAACTTCAAAAAAGGCACACAAAATTTTATTCAGTGACACCTAATTACCCATTAGATTGGGTTGATTTTGCGGCCGCTCAGGAGGTGTTTGTGGAAAACATTTCACAGTACCTAAACGGGTATGAACCGAGACCTTTCAACTCCCTAGTCACATTACTGACCCAGCTTTAGCATGTTCATATTTACTAAAGCGCGGTAACGCTGCGTAAACTTGTTAAGTCCTTGAATATTTTTATAACGCAACTTCTACATTCTGCAGGTTATGTCTGAAATATAGATGGCATTATCAACCGTCAGAAATACAACTCAAAGCCTAACAAAATCGATGGAAGAAGACATGAAACTGGGAAAGTTACATAAAGGAACTAACACTCATATGCTAGCCTGTTGGAGTCACCTGTGCTATCGGACCCTTGGTCACGAAGCCTCAAGACAGTAAGCAACTGCGGAACACAGCGCTCGGAATTTACAGCACCTGTCTCTAGCAGTCACTGCAAAACAAAAAGTCTAATATTCACAAACATTTTTATCCCCTTTTAATATTTTTATAGCGTTTTCATACCCTCCAGACATACTGAACCTATCTGAATTTCATTATAAATAATTTACTTCCACCGATATTTGTATCACTGGACATGTTCCTACAGTTCCCGCGCATCAAATTGCTCGGAGTCTTACTGGGTAGTGCTGAGATTATTCATTTATTGGTTGTTAAAAGACATTATTTCAACAGTCTTGGTTGTACATGTGCAGCGTCAAATAAACTGGAAAGGTAATTATGCAGAATCTTTTGTCTTCCAAATTGCTATCCAAACATTTAGATTAAGATATAATTGACTATAAATTTGCCTGTTTTGTAAGGGTGTGAAACTTGGTCGCTCATATTGAGGAAGGAACGTGGGTTGAGGGTGTTTGGGAATGGGGTGTTGAGGAGAATATTTGGGCCTAAGTGGGACGAGGTGACAGGGGAGTGGAGAAAAATACATAATGAAGAGATTAATGATCTGTACTCCTCACCCAATTTGTTCGGGTGATAAAATCGAGAAGAATGAGATGGGCGGGGCATCTGGCGCGTATGAGGGAGAGGAAAGGCGTATACACGGTTTTGGTGGGGAAACCTGAGAGAAAGAGACCACTTGGGAGACCTAGGCGTAGATGGGAGGATAATATTAAGATGGATCTCCAGGAAGTGGGATGTGGGGGTATGGACTGGATCGAACTGGCTCAGGTACGGACGGGTGGCGGGCACTTGTGAACGCGGTAATGAACCTTCGGGTTCCATAAAATGCGGGGAATTTCTTGACTAGCTGAAAGCCGGTTAACTTCTCAAGAAGGACTGTGCTCCATGGAATAAGTAAGTAAGGAAGTAAGTAAGTAAATAAGTAAGTAAGTTAGTAAGTAGGTTAGTAAGTAAGTATGTAAGTAAGTAAGTAAGTAAGCAAGTAAATAAGTAAGCAAGTAAGCAAATAAGTTAGTAAGTAAATAAGTTAGTAAGTAAGTAAATAAGTTAATAAGTAAGTAAGTAGTTAAGTAAGTACGTAAGCAAGTAAACATAGTAAGTTAGGAAGTAAGTAAGTAAGTAAATAATCATGAAGTCAGAAGTCGTGGCTTATTTCAAGTTACTATTATGATATACGCCTAGACAGACCGAGGGAAAATACTTCAATGCAGTCTATCCCGAACAAATTCCTCAGAGACGACAATACACAACTACAAGACTCGAATGGATCATTATCCGGAGTATCAATATAAAAAGAATATTTTAACCCATTGGTTCCACAATTCTGTTCCCGTTTTCTGCCATTGAAATCCAGTAATACCTGTATTTTCTCAATTTTCGGAAAAAAAAAACTGAAGTTACTGAAGAGAGTTTTCTCAATTTTACATTTGTCTCGCAGTTTCACATGTATTAACTTCGTCCTTCCGACGGGGTACACTGCAAAAACAAAATTCTCTCCGGCATTCCACAAAGAGCTTTCTTCCACGCGTGGCACATGCCAAGCTCCTTATTACACTGTTTTATTCATCCTCCTGTAACTTCCACCCCGTAGGCCCAAGTGTATTTTCCTGAGTACCCTCTTCTCAAGCATCCTCAAACTATGCTCTTCCTTCAACGTTAGAGGGAATCAGTTGTAAACCAAATTTTAAAACCTACATTCGTCTCAAAACGCAAGAAAAGCACTTGCTAGCCTGTTATTGTCACAAGGAAGTAACGGACGGGCCATAAGGAAGGCTGAAAAGAGAAGATTAATTCTAGATGAAATGGTTTTCAAACAAGGTGGCGCAGGTTTCACTCTCTTCGACGCTAAGAGACACGAAGAGGTAATGACAGTTTTATACAACGCCATGACGGAGATGCGAAAGGACACAGTAAAAGTAAGAGCTGTGATAGGACGCACAAAAACGTGTTACAATATCATCACAAAAACTGAAGTCGACGCCTCAAGAGATTTTGCGTGCAGTATCCGTAACAAAAAGTACGGGGTGGTTAATAAGGAAAGAGTATTTTGCGGTATACCTGCCCGTCATGTAGCGATCACTGCGCTACAAACCAGAAGGTCGCGGGTTTGATTCCCGAAGGGGTTATTGGAGTTTCTCATTGAAATATTCCTTCCGGCCGCACTGAAGCCCTGGGGTCGACTCCAGTCACTGACAGAAAGAGTACCAGGAACATCACCTGGGGTGGGGGGTTAGGGGCTGTCGGTGGGTATGACTGACAAACTTACCACCTTTATGTACCGACTGTCTAGACAGTCTGCGAGCATCAACCTCCTGGAGCCCTAAGGGCCTGTCCAGGCCCTTAATAGGATAATTTTACGTTTAGCATTTACTGCGTAACGACATGTGAAATAATTGGCTGGATAGAATGTGCAGTCTACAGCATCATTAGCCGACCAGAGCTTCAGATTCCAGCCGCCAAAAGCGACTACAGATATTTCATAGTGCATATTTTTATAGTGGGGAAAATCACGGGCTAGATCTTTGAAAAAAATACGGAAACTCCTTAGGGAAATTTTTAATAACTGGAAAAATAATGAAACGTAACAGCATGAGATAGGTGTTTAATTTACAGTTACGACTAAATAACTCTACAGAGCTGAATTCTACTTGAGAAGCTAATGGTAACTCGGCTTGGGTGGTCAAAAAATTCCCTTCCTTTTATGGAAAGCACAGATCCATTACCATGCTCAGAGACGACACCGATACCTTTCCATACCCTAGTGTTTCTCATACCCTCCAGGCTAATTCTAGATCATTAACTCAAAACAGGACACTATCGCTTCCTTCCCATCTACATAGTCTGAGATACTATCAGTGTCGTTCAAAAAATAAACAAATAAATAAGCAAATAAATAAAGCAGGTATAATTTTGCTCTGGACCAAAAGACCATCTCTGGCCAACGCCGCCTCAGTGCTGATGTTTCTAGATCAAATAACACACGGCCTGTAGGACTCCAGTGAACGAAAGACCAGCTCGTCGCAGAGGCCACCACCTACACAACACACAACAGACGAACATCCATGCTCTCAGCGGGATTCGATCCGTCAATCCTAGCAACCGATCGGTTGCAGACGTAAGCCGTAGAACGCACGGCCAACGCGATCGGCACTACGCACAATACTTGACTTTTTTGATCATATGTAATAATTTTGCTGACGAGTGTAACAGTTCTATAGCGACAAATAACGCAGACTGCTTGTCGTAAAATTCTTGTGTTTTGATACGATATGCTCGGCGAGACTAGGGGCAAAGTGAAAAAAATCCGACAATTAGTTATGGGGTGTTTAATTGGGTGTTATAGGTACAAATCCATAAATACATTAATTATAGACACCTTTCTGGACTCTATTAAATATTTGTGTCATAGAAAAGACAAGCACAAAGCTAACGTGAATGCCTTTCAACACCTTATACAAAAATTGGCCAGCCCATGATGGCTTACTCAGTAGTAGGTATACAGGCGCACAAAAGTGCAGCATGTAACTCATCATCTCCGAAATGTAGGCTATTTCGATGAAATTTTTCTACGGAGCGAATCTGAACTTGATTGCTACAACACCAAAACAACACTTAGTTTACGAAAACCGCAGTGAAATGCACTGATATTCTGAAACTAAGATTCATTTTGTAAGAAACTAGATTCTACATAGCCAGCGATACTCAAGGCATCGTTAAATTATGCTAGAATTACAAATAAATAAATAAATAAGAAATTGGCACGTGAAATCTGCAACGCAATTATATATGGAACGTTTTGCTATATGGTGAAGATTTAAGAAAATACAAAAATAAATTACCGTATATTCTCGAATCCAATCCGCACCCGAATCTAATCCACACAACTAAGCCTCACTGAAAATATTACTAACGATTGCCTCGAGTACCCTCATACAACCAGGCAATCAAGTGCATCCACAGTCGACCGCATAACTTACGTCCATCCCTGCTGGGATTTTAAAATTTCATAACATTTTACATTTTATTGTATTATATCGTTTTTAATAAATAGTAAATAATTTTTAAAAAGACACAAAGACCAATGTAAACCATGGGATCCCATCGGTATAGGGAACGAATGTACCTTAATTAACACAATCTTTTGTAAGCCTGACGATGGCCGAACAAGGCCGAAAAATGTTAATTAATTAACCAGTTGTAGATTTGCAACTGTTATTTGTATGTTGTGTAAAGACGGTTCAATGTAATAAAAAATTTAATCCGCACTAGTTTTTGCCGATTTCTTAAAAGAAAAAAAGTTTGTTCGCGGTTCTAATCCGCACCTTTCCTTCAACCGCCCCTTGCCTACGATGCAGACTGAATAATACTCGATGTTACCAAAGTTTTAACCGTTATCCGACTAACGCGCCATGTGTGAAGTGGCCAATTAACTGCCAGCGGTACAAACGCACCACAGCTGATGACAGTGACTGGATGACGGATAACGATTCTGTTATGAGTGATGACGGCGAGTCTGATGAATAATAAATTATAAATATTATATAATATTACAAATAATAAAATAATAAATTATTGTATTGTATTGTTCTTACGGCACGTACGGCGGCTCTGTCAATTTTCCAAAATCCAGCTCACGACCGCGAATCTAATCCGCATCTGATTTTTTAGCCTCCGAAACTGTGAAAAGGGTGCGGATTAGATTCGAGAATATATGGTACATTTATGTGTATGCATTGTCACGTCTGTAGTGCGCTTTAGCTTCACCTACGGTACTGCAATTATCAAGGTTATCAAAGGAAATCCATCATAACACGTTGAGTCAACAACTGTGCCATGCAGACAAAGCTGCACCAGCTATTGCTTACAGCCAAATACCCTGTTTTACTCTGTTTTGACAAGTACTGCACTAACAAACAAACACACACACACACACACACACACACACACACACACACCCCCCACACACACACACACGTGACACGTGCTTTCGTTAAACCTTTCGCGCCCAGCACCGTGTTCCTGCTTCAATAAGACCAAGAAAATCAGCAAAAATGTGCCGTATGATTCATATTATTTTCACAGCACGACAGTCTTTCTAAACAACATTAAATGACTGTTCTTTGTAATGAGCACAAATTGTGTTCTCTGTGAGGTACAGAATGAAATTTTTATGTAATTTATATGAACATCAATCTTGAAAGCGTTAATTTGCAAAGTTTGGCTTCCGCCTCTAGACCAATACATTTAAAAAATGATGTTCGTTTTACCGTTTTTTAACAGTGATATAAAAATTTAAAATATTAAAGAAATATACACGCACATTTATAAACAAATTATTATTGGTAATTTACACGGGAAATGAAGCTAGCGCCGACTACGCACAAATGTGGGTAAGGAAAAATGCAATCAGATATGACCAAAATTATACCTACCAGTTCCATTTAATGGAAAATGTGCTAGACTATGTGGAAGAAAACAGAAAAATATTCTTTCAAGATAATATCCCAAATCTGCAGGAAGTTATCCAGCAAACTACCAAAATAGCTGACATTCGGTTCCAAATTGGACATCAACACCCCCCCCCCCCTCAAAAAAAAACACGAAGCTGAAGTTTCTTGAAATGGGAAAATTAAAGTCTCATGTCATTTTCCGGCTTACTAAATGACGGCTTGTTTGTAGCTATATCGAAGACAGCTAAAATATACAATACTAATAGCTGTAGCGTTTCCAAACGGCCAGTGTTTGCTTTGTTCAGTGCACTTGGCTGTTACACAAAACGCAACATCTATATGCTGTGTCAGAAACAGCCGCCAATCTTCACGCGCTGTTTAACACGACCACGGACCGACATACAGAAACTGACTAAATACTGCTCTTTACACGTTATCGTCTGATTCACTTGTCACTTTTGTCATAAAGATAAATGTAACAGAATTTAGCAGACGGCCTAATCAACATGACTAAACATTCCCAAGTCGCATATACGTTTTGACTGCTCCAAGAATGGATTTGCTTAGGTGACAAAACCTTTGCTAGCAAAATATAATAAACTAACATTTCAATTTATTCTCGTTCCTCTGTTAGACAGGATTATGTTCGTAGCGGACAAGCACATGCTCCAACACAACACTGCGTCATTATCATGCTCACCTGCTTTCTTGTGTTCATTCCGTTCACTGTGAATTGATTTACAAACTCCGATCGGCACCTACAAATGCCCAATTATGCATATTATACATTTTTCTCTTAATTTGCTGCTACGTGTTTCGGCAAATTTCCATCTTCATGGAGCTTACATCAATGATGTTAAAACGAATAGCAAAATCTACATTCATCATTCGTGTCAAATGTGGAGGTTTTAGTTAAAATGTATAGTACTGAAAACGTTACTATAAAATGATAATATAATTTGTTGTTTATTACAAATTGTTATAAAAATTATAGTATAATAACACTTTAAATACTGTAAATTTTAATTAAAACCTGCACATTTGATAAACATGATCACTGTACAACTATTTTCGAGTCAGACGAATCGAGAACTAGAAGGGATGAGCAAAGCAGAAAATATAGTAAAATGGATAAAAAATCTTCACTCAAGAACTGGAAGGGGAAGACCCAGGAAAATATGGAAAGAGGAAGTAGAAAGAGATCTTCAAGTGCTGGGAGTGAGAAGATGGACAAAGTTTGTGGCAGATACGAAAAAATGGAAGGATGTTGTTCGACAGGCCAAAGCCCACAGTGGGCTGTAGTGCCAATGGAAGAAGAAGAAGAAGAAGTATGTTTTAACGACGTTGGTTTTAACTCTCTGGGGATGGAAATTGCGCCAACACGCATGGGCTAAATAATAATAAAATATATAACATATAGAATTTTGCATTTTTTAGTGCTCATAGAGTCTGTAAATCTTCAACCGCATTCAGGGACTTGCGTACTTCAATAACGCCTGGTAATAAGTCCTGCGATCTTGATGTTATTCACACTTGCACTTGTGTGCAGCAGCAATTGTTCGCTAAAAAAGACAAGCGTGGTCGAAAAAACGTTGTTTGGTTAATTCCTCTGTGTTTTTACAGCAAAACAAAGTGAGATTTGAAGATTTAAAATGCCACTTCATTGGTTATCTGCTAATTTCCCTTCACATGGAACCAAAACTTACTTTTTAAAACTAAGCAGCAGACACATGTCCTTGCACGTGCACCCACATATTCGTTGCAAACTATAGCTTTTGTACACACGTCAAACCACTGTAGCGACGAAAGAGACCTTGACGCTGGCAGATCAGTAACAAGCGCTCTACCATCTCCCGCATTCTTGCGGGAAATACGTGAAAAGCAACCAACCAAGCAAAGAATAAACGAACTAAAGAACCATAATTATTTTTTTACAGAAACTGAGGGTTTTCCCGTCTCATATGGCCACAGACCTTATGATGGGCCGATTCGACGTCCATGGAATCCTACAGAATATTGTGAAGATTCGTAGCGTCAGAATTAATTTCGAATCAAAGAGAGGCAAAAGACCTAGTTCGAAATATTTTAGAACAGTTTATCGGTGCGAAACAGGAAGGTTAAGAAGTGTGAAGTATTGTATAAAAATCAAGTATTTTCTCCCGTGCATATCTGAACAGAATGCTATCCAAATGGGATGAAAAATGTAAAAAAAAAAAAAAGAAAAATTTGGGTAAAATTTCATTTAGCCCTTAAGCAAAGTAGGCCTTTGACTGCAGCGATTTTGTGGAAGCAAAATTGTTAAAAGGCACTTCAAGAATACATTCTACATCGAATTTCACTCAAATCGGCATTGAAATACGAAAACCACGGGTGCAAATTCATTTAAGACCTTGAGTGTTATTACCTACGAGCCGATTTTCACGAGACCCACTTCCTCCACGTATTTTTTTAAAAACCTTTGGCATCGAATTTCACCAAACCCCCTCCCCCCCAAAAAAATTCAATCGCTGATACTGTCTACGTCACAGACAGACAGACAGACAGACGTGGTCCGCATAGAGGGCGTTCCTATTTTACTTCGCAAAGAACGGCCCGATGTGTGTAACTTTCAGAATAACTTAACTGGACAATAAAACCATACAACTATGCCGGTAGACAGAAGTGTTTGGGATTCTATAGCAAAATCAACTAGATGCACCAATGTATCTAATTTATTTTATTTTGGAATGACACTTTACATGTTTCGGACGGTACAACAACAGGCATACTTCAGTATGCCTGTTGCTGTATGTACAGTCTTGAACTCCTGATGATGGACGGAAAGACCGTCCGAAACATGTAGAGTGTCATTCCATAATAAAATAAATTCGATACATTGGTGCATCTAGTTGGTTTTAGTATAGAATAATATTACGATGCACAGCCCTATGAAAGTCAAATTTGTTTTGGACTCATCACGGTAATCGACCCCATGGCACGACAACATACAATACATTTACAGACCATTTAAACCCTTATTTCTTGGTGTGACACGCTGAAGTATCGTAAACTCCTGTCTCATCTGTACTTGTTTCAGCACTGTTATGATATATTACGCAAGACTGGATACACGAAGTGTGTTCACATTTTTTTTTACGGTTGTTATGTAAGGGTACATAAATTCTTACTCAAATTTCCAGAGGCAGTTAACGCAGAAAAATAGTCAGCGATAAAAGTGAGAGAGAGCATTTTAAAATATGTAAGATAAGCAGCGTAAGTAGAACGTAACACTGCGGTGCGTTCGTGTAATGTGCCTACCCCCTAGTCTATCGCAACAGCCTGATAAAATTTCAGTCGAAGACAGCGCTTGAATGGCGATTTAATGTCGCCGGCAACAATATACGTACTCAGGTCTTCGCGTCAACTGCTGATGATTGTAAGCAAATTTGGATTTTCTCGACAGGTTTCCATAAAATACCAAATTTCACGGAAATCCGCCCAGTGAAAGCCGCGCTAATACACGCGGACGGACGGACGGACAGATACGACGAAGTTAAAAGGCAGCTTTCACGACTTGAGAAGACGCCTAAAACTGTTATTTTGAAGAAGCGCAGTTCAACAAATGCACGTGTGTTTTGTTAGGTGTCCCAGAACAGGGCATGTTTATCGCGCAGGAAGCCACCACCCGCTAGGCCATCCTGTGATATGACTTGTCCTCAGGCACACCATATAAGAGGACGCGTGTATCACAACGTTAAGAACCATGTCAAAATAAGAACTTTACAAATAAGAGTACAGACAAATGGCACAGAGTAACAGGAGTGGGTGACGTTTGACAGTTGTTAGCAGACTGACTAACAAACGCCGCACAGCACAGCCCTGCCTGGAAACCTAACGGTCGATCCCTACTTTCTATTGAGCTCGAAGGTTCATTACCGTCATCACGAAGCACAGCATCAGATAAACCTGGTCGACATTCTAAAACGCCTTGAAGGTCCCTTTAGTACTCTTCCCATCTATGCTTAGGTATTCCACATGATCTGTTCCCTTCATATTTTCAGACTCAGATGTTGTAGGTGTCTGTACTTCGAATTAAATGTTATCCCATTGTGTACTACTTGCCCGGCCATTCTCACTGTCTTTGTTTTCTCCTTTAATACTATTTGGCAATTCATCTCTTATGTCCATAACATTCTTCTGTAAACTCTGTTCTCATACGTACTGATTAGTATATAAAATAAGGGAACCTTTTCCCTAAACGCGGAGGTAGAACTCCCCCCATTCTCAAATTCGGCACTAGATGAAGGTGAGTGGTTAACTTCACAGCCTGCCTGCTTTATCCCCGGCCAATGACTGCCGGTATCCGTTGAGAATAAGCAGTATGGTATACTGTCACTTCGATGTAAGTCAACCGGCAAAATTATAGTTTTATTGTCGTATAAATTAACTTCGTGCGAGAGGCTGAACCCCCCACCCCCATCTAGTGCCGAGATCCTAGAAAGAGTAGAGTTATAACTCTCCTCACCCTAAGGGCCTTCGTGGCCTATAAAAAGGGTGAAAACCAACCCATATTAACCTCGTAAGTTTTTATAGTACGTAACAGACGGGAAGGCGAAGCGCTCTGAAGTAAATGGCACAAGAATTCCCCGAATGAAATGACAAGATGATTATCAACTGCAGCATAGGGCAATATTTAGAAATGCACTGAAAGCCGTAAACAAGACATCAGCATGTCACAAACCCTGCAGACCGCTCTTAACGAAGGTCGTTATTAACCATTCAAAAATAGCCCGATATCTTTATTCATCACAGCCTTTGAAATTTTGTCTTTATAGGTAGTTTAAGTGTGGTGGCAACCTTGCACACTCGTTGGACGTCTCTGCATGAAGACGGGAAGGTTTGTTTTCAGAACAGAACAGCTTGCTATTGTCATCTCCTTGTTATACCTTAACTGCACCCTTTCACTTCGATATTTCCACAGAATTATTGAGCTGTGGGCGATCACGAGAAGCGATGCTAGGTAAGGCCATTATTCTATTACCACTACAGGAGGCACCATTCCTGGAAGGAATGATCCTGAAATTCGCAATGTTTGTAATATTCACATTCTCTACATAACCGCAAAAAAAATAGTACAAAAAGGCTGACGTTCGACAACTTACACGTCGTCAACATTATCTTATGCGTCACCAAATACGTTTCGTATAAATTTGTTCATTTCGAATGAATTAAAACCTGTATGGGGAAAAAATCCTTCCCGCAATACGACTCGAATGGTCTGAAACACTGAGGTATTTGGGAGGAGATCGAAAACGGATAACGAAACACCGATAAAGTGAAGGTAAAGCAACTCCTACATAGGAAGGAAGCCAAGGCCCACAAAAGGATGCTGTACTGTTGTTGCTGCTGCTGCTGATGATGATAAAGATGAATCCCTATACAGGCCTGGTCAGACCCTTAGGGCTGCAGACAATCGGATCATGAAAGTGGCAAGAAAGTTAGCCCTAGGCACCGGCCGTCCTCACCCGCCAGGAGATACTCCTGGTACTCATTTCTGTTTGTGGCTGGGTCAATTGCAGGGCCTTAGTGCGGCACGGAGCATTAAGTCATTGAAAAATCCCAATGACCCCATCACGTTCGCAAAAAGTAAGCCATAAACGTGTTGGGGTATTCAACATACAGACACTTTAAAGGCGTAACATTTTGTTTCTTGCGCCATAAAGCTGAATCTTGTATCTTATCATCTCCTCTCTAGATACCCCAATATTAATACATACAAAATTATAATTTCAGGTTGACTTGTTTTTTTGTGTTTGTATAAAACCGGTTTCTCAGTCAAATGAAAGAACACAGTTTCAGGTTGATTGATAACAAATAACCGGGTACAATGTTTTGGATTTTGTGATAAGTGACAATTAGAATATGAACAGCATACTGAAGTACTTAAAGATTGGAACAATAAAAAAAATATTAATCAGGGTTAACATGCCAAAGAGAATGAGATGGTAAAACATACAGGGCCTAGTACGCATGGGAGGGCCTTTAATCGGAAAATCTGAAGAGGAGACACTGCATTGAGAAACATAAATGAAGATAATAGAGCATATGCGCGCTCGTAAGTCATAGTAGGCGTTGAATTCTGACGATACGACTTGGTTCACCTGAGAATTAACTTGAAACTCCTGGCTTAAGGTAAATATGCAATAGAAACAAGCCGGTTATCGCAATCTACACACTTAAGTTTATACCTTATCATATAATCGCAATGGGATAGATAATTCATGACTGCGGGGAACAAAGGAGGCCACGAAAAGCGTCGAACATGTGGCACTTTCCCACCAGTTCTGGCAAGGTGTAATTTATGACTTTACGCTTACACCACTGAGCCACCATCTCAAATGTTCATTAATGTCGGAACGAAGACGTCACAAACAAGCAGACCGCTCGGAAAAAGAAGCAAGAATTGAGTAGCTCATGTTAATTTACGAAAAATAAACGAAGGTATTTTGAAACACAACTCTTTTCACAAAGGCGGTGTCACGAATTCATGTAAGTCTGAAACGAGATCTTCGGACTTCTGGGATTTTACGCAGCGTATTTGTTTAATTCCGTACCGACGTTTCGGGGCAACGAATAGGTCCCATTTTCAAGTGTCAAACAATCTTCTTCGACTGCTTGACACTTGCAAGACGGGACTGATAAGCTACCCTGAAGCATCGCTATGGAATTACCATTCTACGTGGCGTAAAATCCCAGAAGCCCGCACAGCTCATGCACATCGCGGCTGAAGCCTGAAATCTCGTATAAGTCTTCGAGAGCCACGTTAAACGCTTTTAAATAAAGTTACTGTAGTGATAATTTGGGTATAGAGCATCCGTTCTTAACCTGGAGATTTCAGGAGGTCCGTGAACTTGGCTGAGGGAAAAATACAACTTCATTTTCACAAACATCTAACTGAAATCTAACGTTTCGTTCAATAATGAATGTAAGCAGCAAGGTAATGTATGGTCTGTAGACTCCAAAAATGTTTGTTAAATTCAATGTTCAATAATGAATGTAAGCAGCAAGGTAATGTATGGTCTGTAGACTCCCAAAATGTTTTTTAACTTCAATGTTCAATAATGAATGTAAGCAGCAAGGTAATGTATGGTCTGTAGAC
>Ga0123354_10009763_pt1 | contig 14740 bp, 14 predicted proteins | sample TergutLab28metaG_2_FD_97872 | JGI IMG/M metagenome (GOLD analysis project Ga0123354, IMG submission 97872) | Labiotermes labralis P4 segment gut microbial communities from Petit-Saut dam, French Guiana - Lab288 P4 | ecosystem: Host-associated > Arthropoda: Insects > Digestive system > Gut ... | reverse complement strand
GAGGTGTTCCTACTGGACTTAAATGCATTTCACACACACAGCATGGATGACACACTTCCTATGTATGCATGCATATAAGTGTGTGTGTATGGATGTTTGTATGTATATATCTATTAATGTATTTATTATATATGTGTGTACGTATATATCTACATGAAAATATGTATGTAATATAATGTATTATGTATCTAATTATTATGTGTATATTTGTGTATAAAATGATTCAATTTATTTATTGCCTGCTCCATTACTTGGAGTAATATTAAATGCTTATTGTGGTATTTATAGAGCAGTGTTTAGATATAGTTACATTGAATATTTCATACTATGAATATTGCTTAATCTACTTTGTATGATGGAAAGAACACTTCGTTAAGTTTATCAAAATATTTTTTTTAAATTGAAAAAGTATTTTGAAATTATTCCTTATCAGTATTTAACCTATTGGCCTATGTCTGTCTTTAGTGCTGTTGATGTCAGGCTGTCTCTTACCTTACTCAGCAGCTCACACTCAAATAAAAAGTGATGTATTGTTTGGTCGTTGGTGCCACATGGACATTTAGTTGTATCAATTATTTAAAATCGGTTCAAACATGACCTTATATTGTCATGCCCCGTTACCATGGTTGTAAAAAATGGGTAATGTTTATTGCTATATTTAACCTATCAGTAAATACAGGTATATATTCTTTTCTGATTTCCCTTTTGTTGTTCAGTCCCATTCCGTTTGCCACTTCCCAACCGAAGTCTCACTCCGTTCACTTACCACTACAATTTTTGGAGCTTCCTTGGAGCATTCTTCGATGTCCACGTTCGTAGCTGCTTCCTTTGTCAATGTGTCGGCTAGCTTGTTTCCTCGGATCCCGATGTACGATTTGACCCAGTTTAATTGAATTTTCCAGTGTGTTTTTCCAATCTCGTCAAATTCCTTCTCATTTCTTCAAGGAATTATGTGTGGATATTACAATTTTTAGCGAATCCAGTTAGATTGACCTATCTGTATATATGGCGGCCGTCTTGTCTTCTGTTTGTAGGTTATCTGTACACTCTAGTGCTCTCACTATTGCTAGCTGCTCGGCTTGATTATTGGTGCATATTTTGTTAAATTTTATTTAATTTTATTATATGTTATCTAATCTAAATATATCCATCCCTGCGTCTAAACCCTGTTCTGTCTTGCTTCGGTCAGTAAATGTTGGATTGTACTTGGCCCCTCATTGTTTTCTGCAAGGAAATTTATCGTGTATGCAAGGTGATGCCCATATCTAACACCACGTCACGATCAACAGTGTTTCCTATTTTCAGATACATTTGTTAGGTGGTAGAATTGAGATGCTTCCTCTAATTTCATGTCGAAGGTGGTCAATCCTCTTAGTATGCGCAGGGCTTCGATCGATACCGTACGGTAGATATACTTTTACGATTATAATATTTAAAGGTGTCTGTGAAATTTCTAGGTTTAATTTGTAGATTAATTTATCAATATTATTTTCAACACTGGTGCTCGTTATGAAGAAAAGGTAGTACTTGTCCTTTGTGTATTGTCTTCAGTGCCGCTTGGTTTAGTCCGCAGTAGAACTTTGCTGATTACAAATGTGAAAATATTAATTTTGTGCATTTTTCAGCCATGTAGTTTATTTGCTGTTTAAATTAGAGCATCTTGTCGAAAATATGGCCAGGTGTTTCAGACTGTACACTTGAAGTAATGGCTTTTTATTCGGATTTATATCAAGTTCTTTTCATACCATTCGCTTTATTCTTTTCATAAGAATTACTTTCAAATTTTGCTCATTATATCTCATTTTTTCTTTCGCCCATACTGAGAATTTGTTCAATAAAAATTGCCGAAGTTCTCAGCTTTTCTATTTGATTCCGCTTTTATCATGATTACAAAGTAGTTGGATAATTCTAATTATTTCCTATGGTTAATGTATCTCCAGTTAAGAAAGGAGATATTTTGTATATTCCAGAAAACTGGACCCCGCAGCATGACACTTGTGGACAACCGTTGGTTATGTTCCTTTCCTTTTCACAGCTTAAATTGACATAATAGCTCTTATTTCTTTAAAGTTTAGTTGCGTAAGTTGGTAAAATCCTGGGGATATTTGGTGTCTCTCAGCCGCTTTAGTGTGGCCGTGCACCATGCTGCGTCAAATGCTCCCTTAATTTCTAGGCTGGCCATGATGATTACTCAATCTTCATCCAATCAATTTCTATAAATTGCTTCATTGCCTTATTTGCATCCGTCGTGCTCTTTTGACAATTAAATCCGAATTGGTTGTCATTTAAATAACCATATTTATGTATGTGGTGCATAATTCTCTTAATCAGGAATTTTTCTAGCACGTTGCCTCCTATATTCACCAAACTGATAATGAGATATTTGGACGAATCTAGGCTATCATCTTTGTCAGGTTTGGTGCCTGGCATTATTTTGGCTATTTTCCATTTCCTTGGGAAGCATTTCTTTTCAAACAGTCGTTGTAAATAGAAGTTACTGTTAAGGGTATGATTTGAAAAGAGACCTTATAATTTCGCTTGAGATTTCGTCTGGTCCTGGTGTTTTCCGGAGATTGATATCTTCAATGATCACTCTGAATTCTCCTGTGTTAAATCTCTATCGTCAGTTGTTCCCAGCTGTTGCTCTAGTATTCTTCACATGTTCATGTGATGATCTGTGTCTTCTTGGGTGTTGTCTTCTGGACCGAGCGCTTCGATCATTAATTTCACTGTACTTATTATTTTGTTTATTTTCGCTGTCTGCTTTTTTTAGCGCAGCTAGCCGTACCGTATTTCTGTTTTCACTGAGGTTAGTTTATAGGTCTTATTCCATAGTTTGCCCGGGATGTTCTGTTGCAATGTTGTTTCAGTGAGTCCATTTTTCTTTCCTAATCGTCACTTGGTATTTTTTTAAATCGATGTAAAAGTTTTATTTGCATTAGTTATTCGTTGTTTTTCTCTTTTTCTTAGTGAATTTGTCCTCTTCTTTTCTATCTTGGGAGCTTCGGTCCACCAAAGCAATGTCTTTACTTTTGAAGTTTTGTTCGGTGAATTTAAGATTTTAAAAATTTTGTTGCTTTTTGACTCAATAGTTTCATCTTCTCTATAAATACGGCTTTGACTTATTGAACTGTTATTTTTGTGTTCAGTTTCTCGTGTATTTCTGTAGTGTTTACCTCGTTGTTTTCAAACTGAAATTACTTTGAAATCCACTGCAGCAAGATTTTGTGGAAATTCAGCATTTACATTTCCTTTCATTAAGTACAGCGTTCCCAGGAATTTGTATATTTATGCTTTGTTCTTAGCGATACTTAGGTAAAAATTTGTAAGTTCACGGCCAAAGAAAATTTCTTTTCCTGATATCTTTCAGATTTTATTATCTGCTAGCATCTGATTATTCATGTTGGTTAAATGTATAATGCTTGGAAATTTGCTTCTTTGAAACGTGTTTACTAACTCTTCGTTGATTACATTGAGTTGGTTGCTTACGAACAACTCCTACAGCGGTTTGCCCGTGTAATAATTTCCAGTAGTATTTCGTTGTTGCCTGACAATTGTGTGATGAGAAGAGCATCTATTTTATTGTGTGTATGTATGTATGTGTGTATATATGTATGTATGTATGTATTCGTGAGTGTATGTATGTATGTACTTGTTTGTGTATATGTGTGAATGTACGTATTTATTCGTGAGTGTATGTATGTATGTGTGTAAATATGTATGTATGTACGTACGTATGTGTGTGTTTTATTATTAATTATTTTTGTTTGTATGAATATGTACGTTAATACGCGTATGTATTTATGTATACATGTACGTACGTATGTATATATATGTGTGTATATATGTATGTACGTAAATATTTGTGTTTTATATGGTTTATTGCACGTTCCATTACAATGCAAACATTGGAAGCTTTGCAATAATTTTAGTTGTCATGTTACAGTTATTTGTTTATTCTACATTTAGTTTATCAAATTGTATATCGTTAATAAAATCTGTAAATACATTGTAGTGTCTTCTTATCAAGTCCCTTTTTTTTAATTGGACATTTATTTTTTCTTATTCTTGTCTTCTTGCTTCTGTCTCTCTCCTTTGTGGGATTTTCTCATGCATATAATCTGCGATCAGTTGCCATCTACGCTATTTTCCTTCTTATATCTTCTACTATGTGTGTGTGTATATTGTTATTTTGAAACTTGTCCAATGTTGTTTGACTGTCTATGTGTATTGTTACTCTTTTATCCGTCGTTTGAACTTTGGCTATGTGTTCCAGGGCTGTTAAATTGCAAATTGTTCCGCCTGATTTTTCGTGCAGTTCTTGTTTAGCCTCCCAATGTATCGTATTGATGTTCTCTCCCTATCTATAGACGGCTAACCCTGAGCATACTACTCCTTCTGACCTACTTCCTTCCGTCAATATTTGTATTCGGTTCTTCTCCTCTTCCTCGTTTAACACTCTGCGGAGAGTTGCCATTTTCTTACACCAGTATCCCTTTCAAAATGTGTTTTGTCGTTTGTGTTTCCCCAGGTGGCATAATAAAGTTGTGCTGTTTCCTCTATTTATTCTCGATACAGTTCATGCCTGTGAGTATATACAGAGCTTCGTCTCACAACGTGCGGCATGCCTTTGCCATTTTAATATTTATCAGCCTTCGCACTCTAATCAATTTAGACTTAGAGTTTTCTTTCCCCATAGCGTTGATCCACACCGGCGCTTCGTATACAAAAATGGTTAGGATTCCTCCTACATGTGTTGCCTTTAGGGTTTGTGGTCTTATCCCCAGTTAGGCTTTGCAGATTATCATAGTGAGAATATTAATTTTGTGCATTTCTCGGCCATATTATTTATATTTTCCTTAAATGTTAACTTATTGACAAATATTATCCTAAAATATTTCAAAAAATTTATTTGCGGTATTATTTTATGTTCAAATATTCTGCTATTAATTTTGTTATTTTCTTTCCTTCTGGTCAGTAACATCACCTCTGATTTCCCCTCAATGAATCTCAAATTATTTTCTCTCGCCCACTTAGTGATTTTTTTTTCAATTCAACGTTGGCTATATTTTCTGCTTTCCCGACTGAATCCGCTCTTACCATCAATAAAAATCTTCGGCGAAGGCCTTTGCTTTTATGTGCTTTGCATATTGGAGATTGATTAGAGAGTCGAATTCAATATTCCACAGTCCCGTTCCGCAGCATGACCATTGTGGACATTCTTTCGTTATTTTCTTTTCCATAGTGATGTTGTTTATTGTTATAATAGGCGTCCTCTCCTTCAGGTAGTCCTGTGTAAGGTAATGCAGATTTCGGGGGCATTTTGCTTCTCTTAGTCCTTTTAAATATCGTCGGCCACCATGCCGACGCAAAGGCTCCCTGAATATCTGAACTAGCTATAATTGCCAACCCCCTTCCTCTAAGTGGGGTTCTATGAATTGCCTAACTATCATGGCAACATCTACCGTGTTCTTTTGGAGTGTGAATCCATATAGGTACCATTTAGTGAATCTGTTTTATGTATGTATGTATGTGTGTATGTGTGTTGGTATATAAATTTATGTATGTAGGTATATATGTATGTATGTACTTATGTATGCTTGTATGTATGTAGGTATATATGTATTTATGTATGTACGTATTTCTATATGTATGCATGTATATATGCATTATGTATTTATGTATGTGTTTGTGTGTATGTATGTATGTATGTATGTGCGAATGTATGATTGTATGTATGTGTAAATATATGTATGCTTGTATGTACGTACGTATATATTGATGTACATATTTATGTTTGCATTCATATATATGTGTGTATGTAATTATGTATTTGTGTGTATATGTACTTAATTATGTATGTATGTGGGTGTATTTTTTGTTCTATTTTATTGCATGCTCTATTACTTAGGGTTATACTGCATTCCTTTATGTTGTATTTACAAATAAGTTGTTTAGAAATATTTACATTGATTATGTTATACTAATGAATTAGCTGAATCTACTTTGTGTAATGCATTGAACATTTCGTAATTTTGTCAAAAACATTCTCGTTAGTAAATCTGGCAAACATTTTAAAGTGTTTCCTCATTAAACTACTTATTATATATTGGCCGAATATCTGTCTTTAATATGCATTCATTTAAAATACCAACACATGCACCTTGCCTTTAAAATATTGCAAAACCGTGTTTGGTTAAAACACTTTAAAAACATTCATTAGTCTCCAAAATATTTTTCCACCATTATCAGTGAGCCTTAAAGTTCTGCTAAAGTTACTTATGTGCGTTATATATATATGGAGATAATGGTGTTGTGACCGCACGTAAGACCTTATATTCCCATGCACCGTTATTATGGATGTAAAATTATTGTCAATATTAATTCTTATATTCAACCTATCAGCAAATACCGTTATTTATTCTTTTGTGAATTTTCCCTTTGTTCTGTGCTCTAATCCGATTTCCATTTCCCAATACTTATCTCTCTTAGTTCACTTATCACTGCACTTTTCGTAACTTTCTTTTAGCCTTCTTTTATGTTCACGTTCGTCTCTGCCTCCTTTTCGAATGTGTCTGTTGCTCATTTCCCCGAATTCCGACATGCGGCTTGACCCACCGGAACTCAATTTTTAGTTTGTTTGTCTTATCTCCGTCAGTTTGCTTCCTATTTCTTCGACGAGCAATGTTTGAATATTGTTAGATTTGAGTGTCTCCAGTGTCGTTCGGCTTTCTGTGTATATGGTGGCCGCTTTGACTTTCGTTTGTAGGTTTTGTCTACACTCTAGCGTCCTTACTGTCGCTAATTTTTCGGTTTCATTTCTGGTTCATCTTTTGTTTAAAGTGTATTTTAGACTTTTTATGTGGTTACCTCATCTGAATGTGACTACACCGACGACTACACGCTGTTTAGACTATACTCCGTCAGTAAAAAACTTAATTGTATTTGAAAGCAAATTATTTTTGCTTGCAAATTTATCGTTTTTGCGGGGTGATGGCAATATTTAACTTCCATATCTCCATCAACGAATAATTCCTCTTTTGTGGTATGTTGGTTAGTTGGTAAAATTGAAATGCCTCCCTTATTGTAATGACAATTAAGGTCAATCCTGCCAGTAGGTACAGTGCATCGTTCAACACCGCACGCTATGCTTTTGCAATTCTAATACATATGTTTCTGTAAATTTTCTAGTCTTATTAATTAATCTAATTTATCAATAAATTTTTTCTAATTTAGTGCTCCAAATAAAGAGAGAGATAGTAATCCTCCCGTGTATAGTGTCTTGAAAGTATCATGGTTTAGCCCCCCAGTTGAATTTTGCCGTTTTGGAAAGTGGAAATGTCAGTTTTCTGCATTTTTCAGCCATGTACATTTTGTGTTCTCTAAACGTGTTCTGTAAGGGATTGTGCTCTTTTCGTGAATACCAAATAGTCTACAAATGCTACTGCTTCCTGTGGTTAGTGTATCTCAAGTTTAGAAGTGAGTTGTGTTGTATTTTCCAAAAAACCGATTCCGCAGCTTCACACTTTTGAAATCGGTTTGTAAGGTTCATTTCAATTTTACATCTTTTATTTGATAAGACTGCTCTTCTCCCTCTAAAGTCGTTTAGCGTCAGTTGGTAAAGATTCCGAGAGCATTTGGTATCTCTCAGCCCCTTTAGAATAGCCGGACACCACGCCATTTCGATAACTCCTTTGACGTCTAAGCTGGCCATGATGGCTACTCTCCCTCTCCCAATTCAAATTCTATAAATTGCTTCACTGTCGTAGCTGCACCTGCGGTGCTATTTTGAGTTGAAAACACGAATTGATTGTGATTAAATTTTATATGTGATGAATTATTCTGTTAAACAATAAATTTTCTAGGGCTTTGACTCCTGTATTCAGCAGACTGATTGGCTGATATTTGAAGTGCTCTTGGACCTCTTCATTGTCGGGTAATGTAATTGGAGATATTTTGGTTATCCTTCAATTTCCTAGGAAGCATTCGCTTTTGAAGCTGTCATTGTAAGTACAAGTTACGGTTTTGTGTACGAATTAAAAAAAATGAGGAATTGAATATTGGGCCACTCAGCAGAGAGTATCAAGGATATTGGAAGGACAGGAAACATGAATTGTAGAAATGAATAATACACACAAAATTTGTAGGAAGAGAAATCATAGGAGTTATAGATGTGGGTGGAGAGTTTAGGAAGGGCAGTGAGAGGATATGAAATTTGGAGCTATGATTATTTATTCCGAACAGAAATATATGTGTTTTTTTCGTCACTTCAAGTTCCACTGCACATAATGCAAAGAGCACCAAAACATTTTGTCTTAAATTATTTGCCAAATTTTTCTCAATTATAACAAAATAATGCGACTACAAATCGGCCATATTGAACGCTTCTGCTGGGCAACTGCTCTGTTGCTGCTGTGCTGCTCTACTGCAGGGCTAAAGTGCTTCACCACTGGTTCGCTGTTGTATTGTTGCCCTGCTGCTGCTGAGTTGCAGTGCTGAAGTGCTGCAGTGCTCCTGCTGCAGCGGTGCTGCTGTTTTTTGCTGCTGTACTGCTGTGCTGTTTTACTGGTGTGCTGCTGTGCAGCTGTGTTGCTGCTGCTGCTGTGCTGAAGTTGAGTGCTGCTGCTTTGTTGCAGTGCTGCTGTGTTGCTGTGCTGCTGTGTTGCTTTTCTGCAGTGCTGCAGTGTTGTTGTGCTGCTGTGCTGCAGTGCTAAAGTGCTGTTGTGCTGCTGCTGCTGCTGTGTGATACTCTGCTGCAGTGTTGCTGTGTTTCTGTGCTGCTGCTCTATGCTGCTGTGCAGCAGTGTTGTTGCAGCTGTTGTGCTGTAATATGTGCTGCTGCTGTCCTGCAGTGCAGCTGTGCTGCTGCGCTGCTGTGCTGCTGTGACGTTGTGCTGCTGCTGTGTGCTGCTGTTGTGTGCTGCTGCTGTGCTGTAGTGCTGCACTGCTGCTGTGCTGCTGTGCTGCTGCTGTACTGCTGTGCTGTTGTGCTGCTGTGCTGCTGTGCTGCTGCTGTACTGCTGTGCTGCTATGCTGCTGTGCTGCTGGCCTGCTGTGTTGCTGCTGCTGCTGCTGCTGTGCCTCAGATGCTGTGCCGCTCTATTGCAGTAGTGACGATTTGGTGCTGAGTGCTACTCTGCTCCTCTGATGCTGTTCTTCAATGCTTATGTGCAGCTGTGTTGCAGTGCTGCAGTGATGCTGCTGCTGCTCCTGTGCTGCTGTGCTGCTCTTTTGATGTGCTGCTGCGCTTAATTGCTGCACTGCTGCATGTCTAGAGTGCTGCTGTTCAGCTATCCTACCGTGCAGCAACGTTGTTGCTGTTGTGCAGTGCTGCTTTGCAGCAGGGCTTCAGGTCTGCATTGTTGCATTACTGCTGTGCTGCAGTGCTGCTCTGCTGCTACTCTCCTGTGCTGGTGTCCTGCAGTGCTGCAATATTTTATCTGTACTGCAATGCCGAATTTTTGCGTTGCTGCAGGGCTGCAGTGCAGCAGTGCTCCTGTACTTGTATGCTGCAGTGCTGTACTGGTGCTGTTGTGTTTTGCTGCAATACTGCAACTTTGCTTTCTTGCAGTCAACTAATGCTGCAGTGCTTCTGTGCTGTAGTGCAACTGTGCTACTGCCTTTAATTGTTGCTGTGCTTCTCTGCCGCTGCAGTGCCTTTGTTCTGCTTTGCTGCACTGGTGCAGTGCATCTCTGCTGAATTGCTGCAGTGCTGCAGTCCTGGTTTCCTACAGTGCAGTAATACTGCAGTACTATTGTATTGCTGTGCTGCAGAGTTGCTTTCTTTCAGTGGTGCCTTGCTTCAGTGCTGCTGTGCTGCTTTGCTGCTCTACTGCAGTGTTTTGTGCTATTCACTTGCTAGGTTGCACTGCTGGTGTGCTGCTCTGCTGCTGCAGTGTCTCTGTGCTGTTATGCTGAATTGCTGTTCTGCTGCCGTCCTGCTGTGCTGCAGTGTTGATTTGTTGCAGTTCCGCAGTGCTGCTGTGCTACAGTGCTTCTGTGCTAGGTCCTGCTGCGCTGCAGTGCTGCTGTGCTGCTTTTTGCCATGCTGCAATTTTGCTGCTTTGCTGCAGTGCTGTAGTGATGCAATGAAGCCGTGCTGCTGTGCTACAGTGCTGCTGTGCTACAATGCTGCAGCTCTGCACTGCTGCTGTGCTGCAGTGCTGCAGTGCTCCATTGCTCATGTGCTGCAGTGCTGCTGTGCTACAGTGCTGCTGTGCTACAGTGCTGCAGTGCTGCAATGCTGCTGTGCTCCAGTGCTCATGTGCTGCAGTGCTGCTGTGCTACAGTGCTGCTGCTCTGCAGTCCCTCTGCTGCTGTGATTCTGTGCTGCATTGCAACTGTATTGCTCTGCTGCCGTGCTGCAGTCCCACAGTGTTAGTGTGTTGTAATCCTGCTGTGCTGCAGTGCTGCTGTTGCTGTCCTACTCTATTCCTGTTTTGCTGTCCTGCCATTATGCTACTTTGCTGCTGCTGTGCTTCTGTGCCACTAGTGTGCTGCTTTCCTCCAGTGGTCCAATGTTTTTCTTCTGAGTTGAAATTCTGTGCTGCCACAGTGCAAATGAGCTTCATTGCTGTTGTCTTTCAGTACTGCAATTCATCATTTTTTATGTGCTTCTTTTCTGCATTGCAGCGTTCCTGTTGGGCGCCTCTGTTTTTTGTTAATATGATGACTTATTTCAGTGCTGCAGTGCTACTCTGCTGCTATTCTGATGTGCTGCAGCGATGCTGATGAACTTCGCTGCTGCGGTAATGTCGTGCCGCTCTGCTGCAGTTGTCTTGTAGCTGCGTGGTGCTTGTGCTATTGTGTTGATATGCTGCTGTTCTTCAGTGCTGCAGGATTTCTTAGCTGCTGTGCTATTGCGTTGTTGCAGTGCTGCTCAAGTTCCCCCTTACGGTGCTGCTGTGCTTCTCTGCAACTGTTCTGCATTCCTGCTGTGCTGAATGTGTGCTGCTCAGCTATTGTTCTGGCCTGTTGCTGCCGCTGTATTGCCGCTTTGCTTCCCTAATTAAGTGCTGCTTTTGCGCTGCCGTGATATATTGCATCCCTGTTGCTGTGCTTTTGCTGCTGCTAGTGCTCCTGCAGTGCTGTTGTTTTTCTGTGCTGCTGTGAAATTGTGCTGCTCTGCTGCTGTGCTGACGTGCTGCTGTGCTGCTCTGCTGTCGTGTTGCTGTGCTCCTGCTGCTGTGCTGTTTTTCTGCTGTTGTGCTGCAGTGCTACAGCTCCTGCCGTGCCCCTCTGCTGCAGCTTCTGTTGCTGCTTTGCTGCTATGTTCCTGTGCTGCTGCTGTTTTGTTGCTGTGCTGTTGTGTTGCTGTGTGTTTGGGCTGTTGTTCTTCTTTGTTGCTGGGCTTCTTTGCTTCTGCTGTCCTGCTGTGCTGCAGTGCTGTTTGCTTGTGTGCTGTTGTGCCGCTTTGTTGCAGTGCTGCTGTGCTGCTGTGCACTCGCTGCCGTGCTGTTTTTGCAGCTTCTGTGCTGCTGCAGCTGCTGTGCTGATGTTCTGCAGTGCTGGTGTCCTGCTGCGTCTGCTGTGCTGCTTTACTCATGTGCTTCAGTACTGCTCTGCTTTTCTGCTGCTGTCCTGCTGTGCTGCTGTTTTACTGCAGTGCTGCAGGCTGCAGTGCTGCTGTGCTTCTGTGCTGCTGTTCTGTTGCTTCTGTACGTGGCTAAGAATGTCACGTTGCGAAATAATTTCAGTGGACAATATTTCAATAACCGTAAATATTACAACGATTCATGACGTAAAATTCATGGTAAAATTGTTACTTTTTAACAATATCACGACGTTGTCTGACTGATCGAGCTTATCAGACAGAATGTGACGTCAGAACTCCGCTCTGTATGTTGGCATGTATGGAATGTAAAATGGAGAAGACATTTTTTTGGGAAACAGGTGGGTAAAAACTGCGCGCTTATTGGATAGTGTAATTGGCATTTTGAGGCCATTTATTGTTATTTTCTACAAAGTGGGTGCTGTGTAAATCTGTTGCTAGTAGCAGCAACGTAATTCTGCTTATAGCAAAATTGTCTCTTCATTGCATTACTGGAGTCAAATATAATACATTCCATTTCTTCGTAATCCGAATGTTCGTAATAGCCTCCTGTTGATTTTACCCAACTTCATACCATTTAGAGAGTAGCAATTGTGTCCCACAAATCACAATCAGAACAAGTGAATATCCAGTAGGATTCACCCACTCTCCTGCTGCTGTGCCGGTTAAATTCAGCTCAGTCTCAGTCTGCCTGTCATAAACTGATGTCGACTGCTTTATGGAACTGAACAATTCTTCAGTAACTGTACACATTTTGTGACCCCAAAAATTACTCATACTCTATTAAACTAAACGTTCAATCTCATTACGAACTTAGCGGTATTTCTGCTATTACTAAATTCTTGGGAACATTCACGCAGTTTATATTGAGAATGGATTGCATTGTTACTGACGATCTTATGATTACAATTCCATAAGAAATCCGCATTCAACAGTAAAGTGTGTGGACAATAAGCTTTGGTTTGGGATGTTCCAGGACGTGATACTGCACTGTCAGACCGTAACTTGTGATTGAACTGAACTGGCTCAAGTAAGGCTACATTTTTATTATTCATTTATTCATTATAAGAAATACGGCAGTGGAATATATAATTGTGGGAATTGGTTGTAGTGATTGTGTGAATTATTGTACAGTTGGAATGACAAAAGTCACTGATAAATGCACAGAGAATTAGACCAATTTTTTAGCGGGGCCAATACAAAGCATCCAGAAAAATATATTAAAAAAGTGCTCTACGCAGTGTGTCAATTTGAACACAATTGATGCAAGTGGTTTACTGCAGTCAGTTCACAGCACAATTGGACTTCACAGGTAAATATATTTACTGTCACGACATGTCATTAATTTAAATGGCAAGTTTAATGTGCTTGTGATATTGTAACTTTTTAGACTTGTCAATATTTTAATAATAATTGGTCCAAATGAGAATTGATGACGACGAAAATATATGTCTGTATGCCAATATATGTATGTATATGTACGTTACACACTGCACTTATGTGTGTGAGTTATGATCACTATCAGTAAACATAGTCATAAATCTTTTAAATCTTCTAGATTTAAACAATATTACTCACACTAACATTAATTGATAAAGTTTTTATCACCCAATGTATAGCGATTTAACTGTAATGTCTAACAAAATGCATTATTTAGATATTCGCTGGGCTGTATGCTGCTGTTTTGTCACTTGTTTCTTTCTTTGTATCTGCTTATCCCTGAATATGGTTCAGCTGAGCCGAAATATGTAAGACAGGATTTAGTGTGAAATAAAATATAATAAACTGACTGAATTTGCCTTCACTTGGACTTATTAAAGCCGGTCAAGAGGCAAAATGTAGCAACCCTACCACTGAACGTAGCCTGCTCTGAGCCCGTAAACCATTCAGGGAACATTTTTAACCACAGGCAAGTCTCACGGAAAGAAACCGGACAGAATCTCTTTAAACGACGACAAGGATGCAAAAAAGTATTATGATTTAAATATGCAACCTGGAATATTAGAGGGCTTGGAGAGAAAGAAGAAGAACTAGAAAAATTCTAAATGAAAATAATATTAAAATAGCAGTAATTACTGAAAGCCAAAAGAATTTGCAAGGAACCAAATAAAATTAACACTATACATTTATTTAGAGTGGAGTAGACAGACACGTTAGAGGCCAGTCAGGAGTTATGATATGGATCCACAAGTCAATATCAAACAAAATAGACCTCTAAAAATTCTGGAAGGACAGAATTATAGAGATAAGACTGAAAACACAAAGGGGATACTTAACAGTATTAGGGGTATATGCCCCAACAGAGGGGAGGGGTGAATTAAATGAAGAATTTTATGAAACACAACAGAAGGAAATGGATAAAGTGAACAGAAATGACTACATAATGTTCATAGGGAAATGACCGCGAGAGTTATAAATAATAGATTGATCAACATAGTGGGCACAAATGAAGAAGCCACATTAAATAATAATGGAAGAAAACTGAGAGATTTTTGCACATTCAATAATTTAAAAATAATGAACACATTTTTTAAGCACAAAGAAATTCATAAATTTACTTCGGAAGCAAGAGGACACAAATCAATCATTGACTACTTCATAACAAATATGAAAACTTCAAAGGTAATTCAAGACAACAGAGTTTACAGAAGCAATGAAATAGACAATGACCATTACCTATTATGCGCAAAAGTAAATTTTCCAACACGATGGTTAAAGAAGAGCTCCAAAAATTCCCATTAAAGCAGGAAACATTTTTAAAGTAAAATTGTTAAACGACGAAAGCATAAGATGGCTCTACACACAAAGAGTGAAACTCCACTTAAACAATGCAAAGGAAAATAAAATATATATTGAGAGGGAATGCAAAACTTTACAAAACATACTAAAATCAGCAGCAAATGAAAGTTTGGGAACAACAAAAACGCGAAAGAGGAAAAAATATTTTAAAATTCGGGATGACCAAATAAAACAAATAATAGAAACAAAGAAAAAATCGTATAGAAAATAGTTGAACTAAAAAAAACTAGAAGACAAACTAGAATACAAACGGAACACTGCACTGACTAAAAGAGAAGTAAGAAATAGACAAAGAATTTCCTGGGACAAATTTGTCACAAATTTAGAACATGACACATACAGGACTCAACCTAAAGTGTACAAAATTTTAAAACAAATTAGTAAGGATGT
>Ga0123354_10009761_pt1 | contig 14741 bp, 11 predicted proteins | sample TergutLab28metaG_2_FD_97872 | JGI IMG/M metagenome (GOLD analysis project Ga0123354, IMG submission 97872) | Labiotermes labralis P4 segment gut microbial communities from Petit-Saut dam, French Guiana - Lab288 P4 | ecosystem: Host-associated > Arthropoda: Insects > Digestive system > Gut ... | reverse complement strand
GTTGCATTGACTGTCTGCTGGCGAGGTCGGGATGAATCTCGCTAGCAGACAGTCAACACAACTAGTATGACAAATACCAGTCACTGTGAATACAGTATTAAGACTCCTGATGATGGACAGTAAATCTGTCTGAAACATGTAGAGTTCTTTACCAACATAAAGTTGAGAAACAGTGCATCTTGTTGGCGTTTATTATAAGAACATATCACGATGCACGGTCCTCTGAATGTCGAACTGAAATAAAGCCAAAACTTGTACAGTGATAGCCAACAGTCCCTCCAGGTTTTACTATACACTTCCCTGCTTGTAATGTATATTGCAAAACTTCAGGCTGTACAGTTTCATACAAGTTTTGGGATTCTTTAGTCACTACATATCCGAAGTTCCGAACTCTAGAGATGACACACAGCAGTAGCAATGTAAGATCTGAGTTCTCACTGTAGTGATGATAATGCTCACTGCCTTCTGGGGTGTAACACTGTGCAGTCCGGTACACATTTACCAGTGCTGCAAAGGAACATGCTATCTCAACCATCAGGTTATGTGAGCAGACCACACAAGGAATACATGGTGGAGCAGGGTAGCTCTGCCCAAACCAATATCAGTAGGGCGAATGTGAGAAACACTGTGGATGCAAGTGTCAGTACACTATCATATTACAGTGTCACATCCCACAAGACAGCACTTGTCATTACACAGGGCCAAGATTTTATCTGGCCATAATCAGATGCCATTTCCTGTTGGTTCGTTTACTACACTAACATTTCAAAGACCTGTATTCGCAAACCCCTAATGCAACAAGAAAATTTATTTCATTTTGTAGAAGACGTGCTGCATTATCTCTGTGTTATTTTCCACGCCATTTATTTCATAATTCTATCTTTATCTGTTCAAAATAATACATTTTCCATAAAAAAAATTTACATACCCACCCATGGAGGATAAAGGTTAACGTAACCAACTCAGCTGACCATCCCTAACAAAGAGTACAGTCACGCTAGGAATTTGAAAACCACAGTTGCCAGATAAAATAAGGAACTGTCATTATCATGTTTCAACTACTCACAATATATCTGGCACTCACCATGCTTTCTTTTGTTGTGCTGTCAACGGTATGCGAGCAACAATCAGCGAAGTATTTTTGGGGATCAGAGCACCATCTTCTGTATAAACTAGAAATCAAAGAACACACACAACCTGTAATTGCAATAAAACATCAATTTCATTGCCCAATATTTCATTCACAGATACTCCCACAATTATACACAACTCCTACACTTACCCCTATTTTGCCATATACCAAACTTATCTACTGTACAACTCCATTTATCCAGATTAATTGGGACAGCAAACCATCTAGATATGCAAAAAATCCTGATCAGTGGATTTTTCTTTGCAAATAGGCTACAGTGGGAGTCTGAATTTCGGCCATTACTATTTACAGTACGTACCTGCATATAAACCTGTCAACCACGCCCGATTTGAAGTTCTAGAAGCCATAACACTGTACCGTACTTGATCTGATAAATGATAATTTCAAGACAAGTTACTTTTGTAGATTCGCGACAAATTTATTCGAAGGGCCAAGCCGATCCGGATACTTGGCGATCCGGATAGCCAGTGTTTAGATAAGTGGAGTTCTATTGTATTTTTCTTTGTAATCCCCAACATTCACACAACTTTACAACTTCTGTATTTATAAATATGGCATTTTAAATGCCCAGCTATTATAAGTCCAGAAGCCAGATATTAACCCTTATCCTGCTAACGTGGAGAATATGGTGAGCTCCTAATAATGCCAGCAGATGGCAGATGGGATTTATCTCAGCGTTTAAAGGGTTAATGCAGTCTACACGATCACCCATTGTAACTCTGTTGTCCCGACGTGCTCAGTCTGGTAGGTGATCCTCTTACCAGGACACCGGTGTGGTTCACCAAATCCCATTTGGTTTTAGTTATTTTCCTTTCACTTACATTTTACTCATTCATTTTACTCTTGATATAAAATAATTTAGCGCTATATCCAGTTAACAACTAGATCATTTTCTAGGAAACTGGCACAGTCACTTCTCTGTACTCCCACTTACACCACACTTGTACAAGACTGCTTTCGCACTGCTAGCGTCAGTTAACTGCTCCCAACCGTTTCACTGCTTCTCCCCCCTCCTACATATCACCAACGGTTCTATATACACGACAGATTAAACCCAACATGTACAGCTACGAACCGTCCATAACCGACGCCAGCAAACCTAAGAAACAAATATATCAAAAACATTCGGCTACAGCAGCGATAACAGAAACAGCACTTGAAACTACAACTCTTGTCCACCCACCGAATCACAATAGGGAAATGCAGAGCCAGTACAATTGTCAGGGAATGCGACGTATCTGGTCACCCTCTATGCCCTCGTCATACCACAGAGCAAAATAAAATGTCACCTATATGACTATTCCTATTTTAAAACAAGAGGCACGCTTACATCATCCTCACATCCAACCACGTCTGTCACCTCCCACAGCAACATGTCCCAAACAACAGACTTTAATTGAGCATCATGCCACCAAGACAGTTGAATGCTACCTCCCATAATACAAAACATGATGGTCATGCAAAAGTCCACATCCTCACTGAATACTACTAAGAACACTTTCACTTTAACGGTGAAGAGTTTAGTGACCAGAATCTGAACAATGTTGCCCAAACTCAAACTAACATTTCTGCCAAAAGCCACGGCTTCAACGGCCATGAATCTCAGGTAGACTGCGTTTCTAACATGATGGCACACGTGCAGAAACCAGATTTCATCTTTCGGTGAAATGGACGAGTCCATTTAAATCGGCGGGGATACACCATGTTCCAAGGTAGTGTGAAGAGTACTGGCTAACCACTCCATTCACCAGTTTCCCCTTCACTTCCCCTCCCGTGCGTCACCGTGTGCAATGACATTTCAACCGAACTCTACTAAAATTCATTATTACGCTTTGCCATGTTGTTTCACTTTACAACGTGTGGGAACAAAACCCCATCAAATATGACTGCAAGATTCTAAGCACTTAACCTTTAAACTGCTAAGCATACAATGCTATGGGTATCCCTACAGCACCCTTGAAATCACAGGTGTTATCAGTTAAAATATCTGCCAAACCAACCTTCCAAATGCATTCCAGCTTGCTGAAGGGTATGTACAACACTTCCAACTGTTAGAAACATTAAAAGATTCTGCTGTCTGTATGCCATCTGATATAATATGGAAACCACTGCATTTACCAACAGAAAAAGACTACAATGTACATCACTCGACCACAGGAAGAGTACTGTGGTCACAGAAGTTCTTGATCCACAGCACATGCCACAAGACCGTGTCTATTACGTGTACCTTACTTTGTCTTTATATTAAGGGATGATTGTAAATGTGGGTCAGTGCAGGGGGAAGGGGAGAAGTCCTGATACTTCACTGACAAATTACAAGCCAGTGCACTCTGCTTTTCTTTACTATCTATCTCCAGCATCTAAAAGCATCAATATTTGTAACATAAACAGAAATACAGTATAACCGATCCTGGATTTCTTCCTTGGCTAGATTATTCGGCTCCGCACCTCTTTTGTAATATAGGTAACATGTGGTATGAGGATCAGCCAGCTAGTCTGTTCAGCGGTGAGCGTGTCTTATCTCAAGCAATATACGTGGTTGGTTCAAGGTAGCCAGGGACAAGCATAACGGTATGTGGATAGGTATTAATGGGCTTTGCCATTAATGAAGATATAGTCACTTATTAATACACTTCTGTTATGTTCTTCTAATCCTTGCACAAGTTACTTACTGTCCATAAAGCATCACCAGTACACTGCCTTTACACATACATAGCGGCATATACAGAGGTTTCTTTGATTCCTCACTTAGTAAAGGTCTAAACACAACTGACTACAATATGCTGTTTCCCTCGAACTCCAAGGCCTGTGCCCTTGTCCTTGTATATCTCTTCCCTTTTTATGGCTTACAGGACCCCAGTGTCCCAAAATCTCTTTGACATGGTGGTGCCGACCACTGCTAAAACTCTCATCCCTTTCACCCCACGTTCATCTTCTCTTCTACGACCACTTGTACTGTCATAACAGTGAGAGGTAAACATCAGTTTAATCTCCATGGACAAAGGTAAAACCAAGAACAGAAGAAACAACTTTTGACAGTGTGTACTAAACTATTTACTCATTCAAATGATTGTCGCACATTATGCATTAAATCCCACAAACCAGAGTACACACTGTTTTGCAATAAACAGGCCTACTCAGTTGCACCGGTTATATTAACACCATTGCAGCTGGCCACACTCTAAATTCAAAGAACGACGACTGTTAGTGACTGAAAGAGTAATTTTATGTTTCCAGCATGACAATGGACGCCTTAAAAGAGTTCCTTCAGTAATCTGCATTCATCAGCGACATGTTTTAGCCTTTTGTCTTCCTAACAGAAACAACTTCTGTGGTGCATTCCATCAGTAGTGACTTATGCAGCACCCTGCATAAAGAATCCGATCTTGAATCAGGTTCTTTATGAAAATGAAACAGAAGAATATTAAAACTAACAGGCATGTAGAACTACAAACCCACAGGATTCTGTGTTTTGCTTAGATTCCTTTCTTACATATGTGATACATGAAATTCATGCTTCAAAGCGTTAGACTGCCATGATGCAAAGAAGTTTCTGGAAGTCTGTCTAAAGAAAAATGAAATGCTCTTGGTTTAGAAGTGTTCACATTTTTCTCTCCTTTCATTCTATGACAAAATGGATATTTGAATACTCATTAAAAAATCAGTACATGTATGCAAAGTGAGTAATATCAACGAACTGCGTGAGAGTGAAGCATTGTCTTAACTCCCTGGACATAAAAATATTGCTTAAACTCACTGACAAACAATGATGGTTTAAAACACAATACTTTTACCTTTACGTTGCCATTCTAACAGTACTGTGTAACGTCAAATATAAAACAATACCACCAATATGCAAATAACAGTCTAACAACTTTTTAAAAGTTATGATAAGCTAACTGCCAATTATTAATTCTTAATGACTGGAGCATCATTAGGATGGATCTTCAGGAGGTGAGATGTGGGTATATGGATGGGACTGGGCTGGCCCCGGATAGGGACAGGTGGTGGACGCTTGTGAGTGTGGTAATGAACCTTCGGGTTCCGTGAAATGCAGGGAATTTCTTGACTAGCTGAAAACCAGTTAGCTTCTCAAGAAGGACTGTGCACCATGGAGTAATAATGACTGGTGCAACAGTTTGTCAAAACCGGATATTCCCTGATGATGGTGGTGGTCACCACCGAAACACGTCAGATTTTACGAAGACTTCTTAACTTTTAAAAAGGTGTTATGACTTTCATGTGTGTACTCTTGTATATCTGACGATACTCTATGTCCAATGCACCATTTCTAGCAAAATTTACAGCAAGGTGCACCAACACAATATTCTGTTTCCTGCCACCACCAATCCTGGACACAAACACTACGACACAACAAAGGCAGACACAGTAATTTGTAATTCACCGTTACTTGGTTACACCGTACATTTCCGTGTACACCAACTCGGTACACCAGTTCAATTAATGTTCACAGTATGTCAGAACAATCTTTTTTATTCTTAAGCAAGGCTACATGTTTTGACTAAAAGTTAAGTCATCTTCAGGCCCTTACGACATTTTCTGTTGCAAGATGCTTTGCCCACTTTGGGATCCCATAGTGTGGAATACATCTAGTTAAAACTTTCTAAAAAGGTTTTGTTTATAAACTGCGTTATTGACAGTGTGTCTAAACATTAAAATATTAAAAATTCTTCCTTAACAGTGCGTTAATGTTCACCAGATATTCAACTGTTAATTAACGCACTGTTAAGGAAGAATTTTTAATATTCTAATGTTTAGACACAATCTGTAAGTAACACATTTTATAAACAAAACCTTTTTAGAAAGTTTTAATTAGATGTATTCTACAATTGTAAAAACTATGGGATCCCAAAGTGGGCAAAGCATCTGGTAACAAAAAATGTTGTAAGGGCCTGAAGATGAACTTCTAGTCGAAACATGTAGCCTTGCTCAAGAATAAAAAAGATTGTGCTGACATATACTGTGCAAAGTTAATTGAATTGCAAGCACATCGTGATGCCTTCATTCAGAATCGGTACACCAATGTTGCAAACATGACATAATCCACTTAGACTTAATTTTTCTTTGACGTGTTTTGGCTTTTATGCAATTATTGTGGAGAATGCCATACAATGCTCATAGATGGTGCCTAAACACTACAATGTTCACCCATTAATCTATTAGCATTGAAGACTTAAAGTACAGAATGGATTCAAAAGATAGTCAGTACCAAGGCTTAGCTTTCTTCCAACCAGTCTATTGCTAAACCTTAAAAAAGTATAGAATCAGTAATAAAATGTGTACATATCAGACTACAATCGTGGTTCCTGTCCTAATGTTGGATCACTGCCCCATGATTATTACTCTAATACACCTCTGGAGAGTCATTTCTACTGTGACTGCATTCCACAACCATATTTTTTAACAACGTAACACACAATGTGACAAGCCACATAAGCACACTGCCAACCTCAAACACACACCACAACATCTGTGGAAGAGTACAACAACTTATGTGATAAACTCGGGTCCTGTGTTCTTCCCCATCCATTGTTGATGAAGGATTGCTTTCTTCAAATCCCACACTACAATCATGGTTCCTGTCCTAATTTTGGACCACTGTCCATGATAATTATTCTAATACACCTCTGGAGAGTTACTTCTACCGTGACTGCATTCCACAACCATATTAACATCACAAAATGTAACAAGCCACAACATGTTTGGAAGAGTACGTCTTTGAAACGATACTACAGTCACTACCACCCAGAAATTGTTAACCGAAAATCCATAAATTCATCTCTACCTTCTTTGGTTTGTGCATTCGTGACCTGAAGATCAAAATCGGTGTTCTTCCCAATCCGTTTCTGATGAAGGATTGCTTTCTTCAAATCCCGCACTGATATGTGAAGACCGTCAAATGTTACAGTATCATACTCAAGTGCCGATTTAAACTTGTAATGTACAGACATATTCTGTCTTTACATCCTCATGGGTTACCTGCAGCTTCAACTTGCTACACTCAATCTGTAAAGAACATGAAATAAAGATATGGGGTTGATCTAAAACATTCATTTCCATGAACTGCAACAATAGAGCAGATTATGTAATGCCCATCAATAAAAAGTGGGGGTACACTGTGGCGCAGTTGTTTGGGGCACTGCACTACAAGTCGGAAGGTCACGGGTTCGATTCCCAATGGTGTCACTGGAAATTTTCATTGACATAATCCTTCTGGCCGCACTATGGCCCTGGGGTCAACTCAGCCTCTAAAAGAAATGAGTACCAGGAATATTTCCTTGCAGGATAAAGGCAGCTGGTGCGTAGGGCTGACAACCCTACCACCATCATGTGCCAACTGTCTTGAAATCTGGGAGCCTCAACCTCGTGGAACACTCTGGGCCTGTCCAAGCCTGTAATGGGATTCCTTTACCTTTACCAATAGGCAGTGCCAAAACTGTCACAGATCACACTTCATCAAAATGTATAGGAGTCAAAAAACACACTTAAAATGGCAGAAGTTACATATGCATGTCAGTACAGTGGTAGCCTTCACATGATTCAAAGACACAATAAGATCATGGCATTCCGGGATATAAAACAGTGTCAGCAGTTTGGCAGAAATGGTAACTTTGATTTGTGGGAAACTGTCCCCTGCTTTCATGGCATAAGGGTGCCATGAGAACATCATACATTACAATTCATGGCAGGCGTACTATGTAGGATGCCCAGAAAGAAATGTCCCATTTTTTATCTTAGCCAGTAACAAAGCCAGGGATGTGAGATGTTAAAAGAAACAAATTTCAACAATTTCAATTTTCTGGAATTCGTGTAAAAAGTTATTAAACATTCCTGAGAGATTGCAACACCACTTTAAATTGGAGTCAATGATGTACGTTACAAACACTCTACAAGAGAATCTTATGTTTACTGGACCGTGCAACATCTTGATAGTTGAATAAAGATAGTCCAACTTGATGTCACTTGGTTTATTATTTCATTATTTAATGCTCAACATGCAGGCTGAAGCACTCAGCTTCAGCCTGCATAAGGATACCACACCACCCCAGCCGATCCACACCGTAACACCAACACACATTGAACCAGAGCAATACAACCCATGAAATAACTCAACAAATATGTCGCAGGCTCCTGAGGATGGATGTACTAACATTCAAAACATGTTGAGCATTAAATAATGAAATAATACACCAAGTGACATCAAGTTGGTCTATCTTTATTCAACTCTACGAGAGAGCACCTTGCTACCAAGGAAGAATCACTGAGAAACATCCAGAGATATCTTTGCAATGTTTATGGAGGTTCTGTGATCAAAAGAAGCACCACTGCTTGCTGGACAAAAAAGTGACTGCTTCTGAAAAAGGAAAAGAGGAGTTCCCTGATTTCCCTCACTTAGTACATCCTGTCACAGCTGTTAGTCCTGAATTGCTGCAAGGTGATATCATTTGTGAAGATCAATAGATCAAAACCCAACAACTGGAACTCAAGTCTTTTAATCTGCAAGGGAATTGTTAGTGACATCATTCAAAATCTTGGATATTGGAAGGTGCGCACCAGATGTGTTCCTTTGAACCTCACAGTCAAACACAAAACCAAGAAAAAAGTCATTTGTTCCAAGTTGTTAGCATGTTCTGAAGCTGAAGGAGAGACCTGCTTATCCTGAGTTATTACAGCAGACGAAAGCTGGGTCCATCATTCCGGAAACAAGGAGGCAATCCACGCAATCCATCCTCAAATCTACCTGGCAGAAAAAATTCAAAAATCCCTCCATCAGGAGACAAGGCCATGATCACTGTCATCTGGGACTGTAAAGGAGTGATTCTTGTGGATATAAATGCTGCAATGAGAGACAACTCCAATGCCCACATCAGGATGCTGACAGAACTCAGGAAGCACTTCAAAACAGTCTGGCCTCACAACAATTGAACAGAAATCCTGCTTCAGTATGGCAATGCTATGCTGCACACAAGTCTGCAGACTCAGGAAGCCATCACAAACTTTGCTTGGGCATTGTTACCACATCCACAATCCAGCAATCTCAGATTTCCCCCTATTTAGAGTCCTAAAGAATGCAATCCACAGTACAAAGTTTGAGACTGATGATGATGTAATTCACACAGACAGCACTTAGCTACATGAGCAGAACACAGAATGGTACCAATAAGACATACACACACTTGCTCTGTGTTGGCACAGGTCCACAGATCTGGAAGGAAACTTTGTGGAAAAAACAGGGTGTGGAGTCAAATCATTGACTCTTCCTCTCATGTAATTTTCATAATTTATGAATAAATATTTACTGAGAAAAAAATAAGAGGCATTACTTTCTGGGCAACCTTCAAACAATCTGACTCAAAATGGTGCAGTGGTTCTGATGCTATTTCTTGCAGACAAACATCATGACACTGGGCATATCTACAACTTTCCAAATGCACCTAAAACCCATAGTCAATCTCACGGTTATCATGTCTCCTTCCATGCGGTTTTCATGTTTACCTGGTGGTGAAGTTCAATTCCAACACAAAGATGAATTGGTTACAATGTCATTTCATGTGAATGGTGTAACATGAGTTCAAGTTTATATACATAATTTCACACCAAACAAACACGAACTACACATGAAATAAGCAACATTATGGTTTCAGGGCCTCTGAAAAAAATCCATACTGGCTGATACCTTAGTCCATTTGGCAGCCCCCCAAAAAATGACAGTAATTATGATTCTATGTAACTACTACTACTTATCAAAACATCATAAAACCCACGCATCTAGGACAACATTCTGTAATACCCCTGGTAATCAAATTAACAAGTATTCTGCCCGTGCATATTAACTTGCGGCACGTAATAACACTCAGGGCAAAAATCACCCAATTTACAGATACCAATGACGCGTTATAATGCTTCACTGACACCTTTCTGCAAGTTGCCGTTCTCACGCAAGCTACATTCACGTTACACTCCCGAAATTGTAATTAAGTAAACTCTGCGCTAATAAAATTTATTAGCGTTACTCAATATACGTCATAACGGTAATAAGAACGTACCTACATGAACCGTAGCAGCACAAAGGGCACACAACCTGTTTTAGACAAACACGACTTGCATACATGCACACAAGCCAAACATACGGCTTTGGCAGACATACTGCGACGGCATTAGTGTTACCTCCAACTGTCCTCTTTGTGCTGAAATATCAAAATTCTAAATAACCACAAAACCACTTCATCAAACACACACAATATATTACACTTGTCGATGATTAATCAATAATTACCTCATAAAAAAAATGTACTGACTTCACAAATTACCATACATATATATGCATAAAACAAAAACCTTCCAACCACACTTCGGTAATCACTACAAACACTATACGATTATAGTACTGTACTAGTTGATATCGTGTTAAGGCAATCCTCCGAATTTAATATTATATACGAGGAACAATTAAAAATATTCATCAAAGAATCAATTCCAGTACAACACTAAACTCCAACTACACAAGAACACTACCGGCACTAGCATGAACACAGTATTTCAACTTTAATGACGCCAGCTACGGATTATGCCAAACCCGCCACCTGGAACTATTGTGATACAGCATGCATGATCATTTCACTTTCTGTATGGAGTACAACAAACGTGTATGTACATTGACCTACACAGGTTGTGATTCGTCTATTACAAAAATACTCACGTACGAATACGTTACTTCAATTCTCCTATTCTTTCTTTCATGACGCAGTACAATACCATTAGCTCAGCAGTGCCACCAACATTAGTATTTACGCTGTATCGTTCGTGAACGAAATTGTCCGAAACAGAAACAATGAACGATTATCATACGTTTCAGGTTTCATACGAAAGGCCTCATCGTTCACTAACACACCTCGTCCACCGGTCAGCATTTTCTTGCGTTCAGTTAAGTTCAGTTCTTGTTTATTTTCCACAGATCCAATTTAGTTACAATAAACATAAGGATATACAAATTGTCCTACAAATTTACACGTATAAAAATATTTAACAAAATGTATAAAAAAAATTTACCATACATCAGTATATCCGTAGATACTTGTCAAAGATGTATTTGTATTATTTGTACAATATTAGTTGGAATAAGATTTACAATAATAAGAATAATAAATAAAAATTGAAGAAGAAGAGATCTCTTTCAAGCATGTTTGAATAATTTCGTTTCGTTACTTACTATATTTGTATTTATTGGGAGGTGATTAAATAACTTTATTCCAAAAAAATAAGCTCCCCTTTGAAATGCAGTCAACTTGGCAATTGGAAGTTTCAAATTTATATTGTACATTGTATTAATGCAATGAATTTCTTGATTAGCTGTATATAAATCCCTAAACTTTAACACAAACAACAATAACGAAAACGTACAGTGAGAATAAGGGTGAGATTTGTAATTGTTCATACGACTGTCTACACGAGTCTCTAAATCTTGACTTAGTAATGGTTCGAATTATTCGTTTTTGAATCTTAAAATGTTATTAATGTGCGGTGAATTCCCCCACAAAATTATAACATAGGTTATTGTTGAGAGACCACACGAAATATAAATCGTACTTAAAGTTTTTCCTCCATAAGGGGTGTCACATTCTTAATAGCATAGAATGCAGTGCTCAGCCTAGACCCCTATATGATCAAAATGACACTCCCACGACAAAGTCTCAAGTCAGTCAACCAGTCAAACCAAGAAACTTAATGTTTGTGGTGCTGGTTCGCGGATCCCAACGATATGTTACATTCAGCAGTCGTCACTTCCTTCACTGTTCACATACAATAATCATCCACCACCTGCGAAACAGCTAATAACGTTGAGAGGCAGAGAGCCCTGTAATTACACAAGATTCCACTTCTTGCAATTTTATATGCATTTGGTATGGGTGTGAAACTTGGTTGCTCACATTCAGGGATGAATGTCGGCTGAGGGTGTTTGAGAATAAGGTGATGAGGAGAATATTTGGGCCTAAGAGGGACGAGGTGACAAAGGAGTGGATAAAACTACATTATGCGAAGTTTAATAATAGGTACTGTTCACCCAATATTGTTCGGATGATAAAATCGAGAAGAATTGGATGGGCGGGGCATTAGAGCGTATGGGGGAGATGAGAGGTGTATACAGAGTTTTGGTGGGGAAATCTGAGGGAAAGAGACCGCTTGGGCGACCCAGGGCATAGATGAGAAGATAATATTAAGATGGATCTTCAGAAAGTGGGATGTGGGGGTATGGACTGGATCGAGCTGGCTCAGGATAGAGACAGGTGGTGGGCAGTTGTGAATGCGGTAATGAACTTTCGGGTTCCATAAAATGCGGGGAATTTCTTGACCAGCTGAAAACCGGTTAGCTTCTCAAGAAGGACTCTGCTCCATAGAGTAAGTAAGTAAGGAAGGAAGGAAGTATTGCAACGTCTTCTGAATTCTTTCCACCTCACATATGTTGCAATATGTAGTTATAAGAATTTATTGTAATAATTTACATGTTTGTAGGAAACAGCTAGAGAACACAACCAGAACATTCGTCATAAGTGTAAAGGTTTTTACAGCCGGTGTTGTTTCACTGATGGCCGTATTTTCAGGTTTTTAACCCGAGTAGTTTGAGGGGTTTGTTCTCACGAACATCAGAACAATAGGCCACCATCATCATAACATACCATATTAATTTCTGTAATTTTAACCAACAAATGCACACAATTATCATTCGATGCGCACAAATGTTTTTAACACACTAAACTCCTACATTTTCGGAACCTACTGTTTCAGTACTTGTTGTATAAAACAATTAACTAACATTTTATTCACGCGCATCTGTATAAGGAATTATGATAGTTCTTCCGTGTGGATTGGATATGTGCAGCGAACAGAATAGTCACATAGTAAAATGGAGCAGCGTCTGCATGTGTTGGAGATGTACAGAGTACTGTGAATTTGTTGGTTGGAATTACAAAAACTGAATTATAATGCACGGAATGGAAAATATAAAATATCGTATTAATTTCGTTATAACGTAAATAGGCGCAAGAACTTCTTTTGCTTACTTTCATTGATATTTCGAAACAAATCTTTTTTTCAAAGGACAGGACATAAAAGTAGAGTTTGTTATAAAAACACAACATATGCAGTATGTGCACGGTTGAATGTCGCATTAGGTATCGGCTCTGCCGATCCGCTGTTTGGTTTGATCCTGACGGTGGGAACCGTTTTGAAAGTACTTGAAAGTTTTCAGTCGATAGTCTACGTCGTTCACCAGTCACGAATTCTTTTCGTTAAATTATTCATTACTTCACTCTACCCCGCTTACCCAATCAGCTATCTTTCACCGGTCTGTAATTCACTTATTCGTACATCCACGGATTAGTCAAGTTCACATTTTAATACCTATAACACCTACACTGTTCCTCACTACCTTCCGGGATCCAAAAATCTGTTACGTTCACCGGTTGCATTGTGTGGTTCACCAGTTCGCATAGCTTGTCGTTCACGGAAACAGAGACATGTCTCGTTTACCGCCATCTCTCAATGTCTTTGAATCTTCCTTCAACTTCGGTGGCTCTGTTAGTTTTATCCTGCGCCAAGAATTTATGGTTACGAATTTGCGCGTTATTTAGTTTTGTTGTTTAGTAAATAAGGCAAGAGTTACGCATTTGCGCTTTATTTAGTTCTGTTGTTTAGTAAATAAGGTAAGAGTTTTTCTTCTGCATTTTATACGTATATATTTTACAAATACAGCATACTAGAACTTGCCTTCATTTCCTGAATTTTATCATAGTTCACAGTCTCCTTCTCCCACCACACTGCATTCCACCAGTTTCTACATAACACACAAAAAAAAATCTTCCAGCTACATATGTCCCTTCAACAAAACTGCATTTTATATCTTAAAAACTAGGTCACAGTCAAGTCACACCATTAATTTAATTGTTCAAACAATCTTTAATATAATATATTTGTTAAGTGCAATTGGGTAGGCGCCCGGTGGCAGTAGTACAGTACACATTTACACACAAACAATACACAGAAAGACACAAAACATGCAGTACATTCATATTCATATTTATTTTTGTTCATCTGATTCAGAAAGAGGTTGTAACCCACAGGATATAGAACATGTCAATTACAATTAATGCTGTACTGCAATACATTACAATAGATACAAGTAGTCTAAAATAGGATAAAATACAATGCAGCCACTGTAGAATCAGTGGTAGTCAAAAGGTTAACAATATATACTAATTTAAACATACATTTCAGTTGTAGAAAATTATGTTACTATTTACAATTAATTAACAGGTCAACAATTCTCAAAATGAAACTTTAGAACACACAAAATATCTAATTAATAGTAGAGGTTTTAAATGTTATTACAACTAAAATATTCATCCAAGGTATAAAACGAATGAAAGTACAAGAATTTTTTCAAGGCACATTTAAAATGATTTCTATTATGGTACAGTTCCTTTATTTGAGAAAGCAGACTGTTGAACACCCTAATCCCAGTGTAATGTGTTCCCTTCTGATATACTGACAGATTAGATATTGGCAGATG
>Ga0123354_10009759_pt1 | contig 14741 bp, 9 predicted proteins | sample TergutLab28metaG_2_FD_97872 | JGI IMG/M metagenome (GOLD analysis project Ga0123354, IMG submission 97872) | Labiotermes labralis P4 segment gut microbial communities from Petit-Saut dam, French Guiana - Lab288 P4 | ecosystem: Host-associated > Arthropoda: Insects > Digestive system > Gut ... | reverse complement strand
TATACAGGACGAGTGTGGGAACACCCAGCAGACCATGAAAAGAATCATACGAGCATTTACGACCTTCCTGCGGCGTGAATATGAACCAATCCCGGTGGATGAAGAGTGTGTCGCGTACATGGCCGACGCAGGGCAGCGAGCGTTAACGACGGTTTGGAGAGATCTGTTGGAAAAGCCCATCTTACTGGAAGACGTACACATCGCAGTGAGAAAAGGAGGGAAGAATAAAGATCCAGGGAGTGACGGTATTGGGTTAGAGTTCTACAAGGAGAACTGGGCAAAGATCCAAGACGACATTGGTGCTATGATGAACCAAATGTTCATGGAGCGAAATCTGTCCGCGCAACAGAAGCATGGAGTGATCGTATGCCTGCCCAAGTCAAGTGACCCGACCACACCGGCGGACTTTCGGCCCATTACCCTGTTGAATACGGATTAGAAAATAATGGCCCGAATCATCGCCTACCGATTGCGCCCCATGATGGAGGAGCTATTACATCCAAGCCAATTCTGCGGGGTGCCGGGGAGGACCATCTTTGAGGCGATGGCGACCGTGCGTGAGGCTATTGCACAGGCCGAGGTGACGCGCGTGCCACTTTACGTCATTTCCTTAGACTTTTAGGAGGCTTTCGATAGAATCTCCCACCAGTATCTTTTCACCATCCTGCAAAGCTATGGATTTAGTGACCGGTTTGTGGATCGAATCGATACCATATATGAGGAAGCCGCATCCTTCATCCACATTAACGGCCACGTATCTGGGCCAATGCCGATTCATAGCTCATTTAGACAGGGATGCCCCATGAGCATGCTGCTTTTTGCCTTATGTGTGGAACCGCTGCTCCGCATCTTGGACCAGAAACTACCGGTTATCCGGATTGGAAAGCGATCCCGAAAGACAGTGGTGATGGCATACGCTGACGATATCACCATCTTTGTAACGACGCCGACGAACATACCTATCATAAGTGACGCGATACAATGCTACGAAAAATCCACGTGAGCTCGCCTGAACACGCGGAAATCGAAGGCACTGGTGGTGGGAGGGTGGAGTAAATCCATGTATACGTTTAACATACCATACCACGCTGAAATAAAGATTCTAGGCGTCATCGAGCACTCAATGAACAAGAGATGGGCGAACGTAACAGGCAAGGTGAGAACCCAGGCAACGGATACATACGAGCGGGACTTAAGCCTCTCACATCGGATTAGTTACGTGCAAGCATACCTCCTAGCGAAACTATGGCATACAGCCACGACGTTTACCCGACAATTGTCGACTGCTATTGTATGGTACATATGGAAGGGAGCAACGTTCCGCGTACCAATATCGACTCTACAGAATCCGAAGAGACAAGGAGGCTTGGGCTTAATTGACATTGTCGAGCTCTCATGATCGGGCGAATGTGGGCACTAAACATGAAGAAGAGTTCCGCAACAGCGACATGGCTCTGGGAGTGGAACCTGGATGGACCCAGGGCGAATCCGCCTCACATAGGATGAATTCCGATGACGTTAGAGTATCTATATCAATATGCGCTGGATATGGCCTACGTAGCACCCTCCGGGAATGACGAAACGCTCCGGACATACAAACTGCGCGTTTACAATACTCTACATTGAATGGCGACAGCGACGAGAGAATCCCGAGAATTGAGGATAAAGCAACTACATCCGGACACACAATGGATGCAGGTGTGGAACAACCTACTTACGGCCTGGGTATCGGAGGAAATCGCATCCAGGTGGTACTTCGTGGTACATGACATAGTGCCGACTGATGAGCACCTGCACGCCATCAGACTCGTGGATTCCGCTCGCTGCAGACACTGTGGAAGGCGAGACACCCTCGAACACCGGCTGACTGAATGCAACGAAGGAACGGTCAAATGGTTGTGGACAAGGGAAAGAATTGCGCAGATGCTTCGAACGGACCCGCGCCGCATTCCCGCCGACTGGTGTCTACGGCCCCATTTCTAATTCTGGCCGCCACAGCTACATAAAGCGATACTGTCGTTACTAGCACATCTCGTAATGTACCGAATGCAGCAGCAACGACACCTGTCACTACTCGACTATATTGACTTCTTGCGTCGCGCGAGATGGAATACTGGGCGGCCAGCCATATGCAGCAGGTAGGAAACTATCTATCGATACTCTAGACAGTGCCCGCTCACTAGGCGAGAACCCAAGGATGGAGCAAACCGTTGTCAGGATGGAACACGGTGTGGGGAGGGGAACCCCCCACGCCGCTGGAGTGAGGCTGTGGAAGTGTGAGTCCTGGTATGGGAAACGCACTACCAAAACACGAGGCAGAAGTGATGTTAAGTTCATATGTATATGATTGAAAGTACAATAAATGTTTACAAAAATCCCAGTGGGGACGAGATTTTCCGCCCGTCCAGACCGGCCCTGGGGCCCACCCAGCCTCCTGTACTTTGGATACCGGGTCTTTCCCTGGGGTAAATTGCGGCCGGGGTGTGCTGCTGACCACTCATCCCATTCTAGTGCCGCCGTCATGGAAGAGTAGAGCTATACCTCTACCCACCCTCTGGGCCACACCGGGCCTGTAACGGGAACATTTTACCTTTTTTCTACGTATAAACTAACAAGGAGATGATTTTTTGTCTTCGCATCCTGGACATTCCTCGGACTGACATATTATTTAATTCAGTGTTGTTAACACTTCTGATTACTGTTCACAATTTTACACATGTTGTAAAATGTTAATTACTGTTATTAGTGTACATTATATTTATTGACATAATTATTATTTACATTTTCCACGATTACTTTATCTACACTTACATTAAAATTAATATTCCTAAATAGTCTCAAGTTTTCACCCAGTCGAAATATTTCGTACCCAATTGGAAGGTATTTTCTTAATAAACCTACATACAAAATTTCATATTCCTAGACATAAATAATAAGTTAAATATTATGACTGCGTGCTTTTTTCCCCCTCGAGTATGCGTCATGTAATTCGCTTAAGAGTCAAGGCAGATTAATGTCGATTGTTATAGATCACTGTTTCAAGCAACCATGGTAGCAACAGTAACCAACGTAATCGTAAATGTAGGGAGGTCTTCATGTAAATTTCCTCTTATTCCTCTTACTTTCTGTTCGGGCTTTTCCACATTTAAATTTTCTCGACAGATCTTCGTGAAACCAAACATTATAAAATAAAATAAAAATTTGCTAATTGGTAAGCAAGTTGTTCCTTTCGGAGGGACGAACAGACGGGCAGATTTGACGAAGCTGATAGTTATCATTAATTTTGCTTGAGGATAATATTTGTTCAATTGTATCTTACAATAAACAAAAAAAATTTACCTGAACAATATTAGCCGAATTCCATTTATAATGGATATATATATGGAGAGAGAGAGAGAGATTACCTTCGCCTCTTACGTGGTTAACATAAAACTTTTACTTAAGATTCATAGACCCTATATCACAGACACACGCAACCCTTCAACTGTGTTCATTGTATTAAAATGGAGAAATTACATTAGAATGTATCAACACTTGTAAATGTTATGGCATGTACTATATGATAAGGTGTCCTTAATAAATGAGAATCTGTTTATCTTCCGTTTGTTTCTTTTATGTATGATTTGTTCGTGTAATACTTTGTACAGCTAAACTACACTGCTTATCGTACACTAAAAAAGAAATTATATACATGACATACGTGACGCTTTATAATGCTGCGTTGTTTTGATGAGCAGTGAAATGTTTAAATACATGCACTGCTGTGTTCCGCTACTCGTAAAAAGTTCAGAGAAATGAAGGTACCGCATTAAAATCTTGTGACAAGCGAGAATTCTGCCAAAGTCGCTTAAACACGACACAGATTCTTGTCAGGTCACATTTTCCTTACGCGGTCGAACGCTGCCAGAAGCAATAAGGGTTCCACAAAAAGCTATCCATAGCTTCGCTGTTATCTCTTGATGGATTTATCTACGTTTAACCGTCAGTTTGCAACTAATTTCACGTGACTCATAGGAACTCCTTGTCATTAAACCTGTAAAAAATGTGTCGCCGCTTGTTAGAAGAAGAATAAAAAAACTTCGACGCTGTACGGGCTTGTAAGAATAAAATGCCGAACCCCATAGTTAAAAACGTGACGAAATCGGCCGGAACAGGACAGAGAATAGCTTCAAACTGGGCTACAGCGAATATATTCCCGGATGGGACGGCGATATCATAAGTACTATTTGCAAAAAGTGTCTAAAGGTAAAGAAAGATGAGAAGATTGTTCTATCCCACTGCCTGTCTGTCGCTCCATGTGCTTGTCTGCATGTTAAAGATTCGAAACTGGTAAACCGATTCTGTACAATGTGGTATTATGGGTCTGCATTACGTTATGCCCAAATGATTTAATATTTTTCATGCCTGCACAGTAAAGTCCGATCTCTGTTTTACATTTGGTTGAAATTGTGTACGGATTATTTAAAAAATAATAACTTGGAAAAGAGAAAGGTGAAATTTTACCTATAAAAATGAATACAGTCGACAAGATTCTAGGGACGGTTTTGAGCGTGGGTACTACTTAAAGAAATGCAGGGGGAAATGTTTTATGTTTTAGTACAATGTCATTCATATTTTGCATATCATTTCCTCAAAAATCTGTTTTTGTTTACACTTACCGAAAATCAAGTAGAATAAAAATAATTTTAGTTTTCTGTGAAATGTTTGACTGGAATCTGTTTTAACACCTCCCAAGAATTTGTGAGTATTTGAGGTAAATGCAAACAAATGAAAATATAGTTTGCGAAATCGAGAAGAAGGCAAGTTGTGTAAGACTCGTCCAGCCTCCTGTTGCATTGGCATCGAAGTTGCTTTACTGTGGCTGATGGGGCACCTTGGCAGCTGAACACATGCATGTGTCGTAACATCACGTACTTAACGGCGTGTTGGCTTAGGTGAACACTTTTAGTGACAGATTTTTGTGACGTGAAACCAGGCGAACAACGAGTTTCGTAAAGTTGATTATTTAATGTCTGTTCAATAAATTCTTGTACCTGTGTTTATTACCATTCACTAATACACCAGTGCACCATATGCGTTTTCATTCATATAACATCCTTCATATTCATCCTGATACAGCATCGCGATATAAACCACAAAGAAAAACAATGAGACACAAGATGTACTGGAAACAGTTCAAGGTCCCTTTGCTATTAATCGCTTTCATTTGTGATAATTATTAAGAGAAACAAATATGTAATAACTGTTGTACAAATTACTAATGTATTTACGATTTAGTACGCGAACATATTTGTTAGGCTTATGCGTATAAAATTGAAATTATTTCGAGATGTGACATCCAAGATTCATAGCATTTCTATTTTATTTTTTTAAATATGTATTCCGATCTGAGTTCATGCTTAACTTATAGGTCTATATTCAAGTCTGATTTTATGTCTTAACTGTCAGGGTTTGTTAATTATGGACGTCAAAGTAAGAGACAAATACGTTCGTGCAGTCTTTAGGTTTTATCTTGCAATGTTTTAAATCACATGGGCATTCATATTCTTGGAGCATGCGTTACCATAATAAACTGGAAAGTTCGAAATTAAATGTCACTGCTGTCGCTTGCTTCTCAATAGTCCATGTTCTGATTTTGATCGCTTGGTACGAAGAACTGCAAAATTCGAACGATCTCAAAATAACGATATTCATGCTCAGGTTTAAGAGAAATATTCTGTCGATTTAGATGCTATTCTGACACATATCCACACGCGCGGGGGGGGGGAGCAGGATGATTTAGTAGGATTATTTTTCTTATAAATTTAGTGAAGCAGGACTAAGTTGACTGAGAGGGGTAAATCCGAAGAGTGCTTTGTGATACTACTAAACTTATCGTCGGGAAATAGTAGTTAATAGTACAGGAGGGTCATTCCACTGACATATCACTTACACCCAAGCTTCACTCGTCTTCCACACGAAGTTGGTTGGCTCTGAAAACCAAAGTATGTCGTTTCACACACGTATATCTGATGGCCAAAAATAGCAGAGAATAATTAATTTCTCATGAAATTGCTTGTATCCACAATTTTCCATTATGAACTCAATTGGCACCAGTGCACTAATAACAACCGATAGTTTATATTACGAAATTTTAATTAGACATTTTGCGGAGACTGAAGCTGTCCGTGCCGTAATAAAATGCAGTCAAAATTTTACAGCTATATAAATTGCTATGCTTTCATTATTACCTGTGCAGGTAACACTATATCAGTGAGTCCCTTATTAATTGTTTCACAGATAGGATCTTTCGCTCTTTATTGCTTTCATTTACATTTACAGCTGTTTGTTCATACAAGTGTTAAAATCGAATATTGACCAGGCGTAATAACATAACTCGAACTAGTGAGAGGTAGCATGACGAAGTTAGATGTATTTCAACTGGATCTGGAGATTGAACTAGCAGTTTGATTGGTTGGTTGGATGGTCGGTTGGTTTGTTGTTTGGTTGTATGGTTGGTTGGTTTGTTTTTTGGCTGGTTGGTTGTTTCGTTGGTTGGTTGGTTGGTTGGAGATCTGAGGTTTTCACGGAAGTTTAGAATTGAGCTTGTGTTCGCGGCTTTGTGTATTCAAGTAAATAGTCAACGAAAGCTTTGGAAAAACTTCATGCTGTCTTCTTTGGTGTAGAATTGGTTTAACGCTGTCGCAACACAGGTCACAATGACAACTATTGACTTTGTGTCAAGTGTTAAGCATACTGTAAAATATTTCAGTCATTCCTGCAGCAGTGCACTGTAATTCCTGTCGTAAGTAATTAATTTTGTTATTCGAAGTTCCATGTTTGAGAAAGGCAATAATATTGAATTTAATCTTAATTGATTTGGAGACTGTATTGTATCGGCTTGTCTTTCATATATTCCTCCATGCTCCGTTCATTTATTTATTTTTTGTTTTATCCTTTTAGCAATACAAGGAGAGCCATATGGAGAACATGGCTCTTTCATTATATAATGTTTTCCATACTTCTGACACTTGTAGTAACTTGTGTCCAGATATTCTCTCAGCATTTGTTTCGGAACTTACTTACTTCCTCCATGGAGCAGAGTCCTTCTTGAGAAGCTAACATGTTCTCAGCTGATAAAGAAATTCCTTAAAATTTACGTAACCCGAAAGTTTATTGCCGCGATTACAAAAACCCGACACCTGTCCCTGTTCTTAGCCATTCATTTCGTTCTCAGACACACTCAAAATATCTTCTCAGAGTGAGAGATAAAACTGAGTACACTTGAAGTTACCCTTGTGCTTAATTAGTCACAACTAAAATGTTACTTCACGAGTGTCGCGAAATATGTACAGGGTGTTTCTTTTCCTGCTTGAACGATAAGCGCCGGCCCGAAGCTGTAATGTGTTTTAATAGGCTTTCTAAAGGTTATTATCAGTGAGAGTGTTAGTCTAGCTCCCGTCATCGTCTGTTAAAACTCTCAGACAGGCGGCGTAATATGCAACGCTGACGGAGAGTCTGGTGGAGCGTCGAGTCGGCGCGTAATGGTCAAGCAGGGAAAAAAAGTACCTTATGTTAGTAAAGAACTACGCCGGACTAAATTATGAAGTATAAAGTTTCAAGTTCCGTTACGTTATAATTAAATCATTAGTCTAGAATCGGGTGGGATATTAGCTGCAGGAAAGGACTCAGCTTGACTGCCCTTCCACATGTTCCGGCTTCGTGTGGGATTAGCGCTGAGTCCGGTTCTCCACTAATTGTAATAATTCTGTAATGCTGGCAGTAAATTCACTGTTAATTCCTCTAATATTCTAAGTAATGGGATCAACTTGGCTACACAAACACTGCCGCACCAGTAAGTGTAAGAAGGATTCTCAGTTAACGTTTCCATGTTTTTTGAAATTAAGTCCGAGTAGTCGTACACAGAAACGTGTAATGAAGTAGAGAATATGCATGGTTGGACGCGAAAACTTTTAGGTTATTCTGAACAACATAAACAGCAGGAACAGTTATTAATCCTTAAAACGATCGTTGTTGCCTTTCTGTTTGAATGCATCTATGGTAAAGTAAGATTGTTATGGTTAAGACAACAGGAATACTTTTTTCTAATTGTTGAGGAGTGGAAGAAAATTTCTCTTCAGTGATGCCAAACAATAAAATTATAGACCCACAGAAGAGTGCTTACGGCGACTGAATGCGTTGTGCGTTTTGTGGTAAATGTGCTGCGGTTTCGAAATGTATGTACTTTCACATTAAATTGTAAATTATTTGTAAATTACTGCGTGAAACGAAAACTTTGGTCTAAGATTCTTTTTACAACGAAGTTTCATTTAGAAGGTCAACCACTTAGCTCTATAATACATGCGAACTAAATCAGAACCTAATTTTCAAAGGTTTTGAATTTAATACTTTTAACAAATTGGATTATTGTGTTGCTTTTCTACATTTATAAGTGATTTTAAGAGTTTGTTGTGTTAAAAGAGATATCGGTTGCAGACTGACAATGGAAAGTTCAAATGGTAGTGCAAGATGAGTTAAAAGTTGTATCGAAATTGATTGTGTGCGGAATTATAGAATTCATTTGTATTAGACATTTTTCGTTACAAAATCAGACAACATATCGAATAATTGCCTAAATTATGTAAATTAATGTAATTGATTCACAATATTTTATGTTGCTAGGAATGAAAATTTTAATTCAGTTCTTGGAAGTAAATTTTACCACATAATAGAAGATGAAAATATGAAAATCCTAAGTTGTAAAAGCAGGTGTCAAAAAGCTCTAGGCCTCTATGAATCGCATGCGTCCAGTATGCCTACTGTAAATAATGGCTTCGGTAAGTGTCCATATGGCTTACAACTAAAAGTTCTGGAAACTTGAACATCTCAAGGCCGTGACTGTGAATATAACTCTGTTCTGGAATGTAACGCCTTGTAGTCTGTTATGTAAGTACGTGTTTTTGGAGGAACCTGTTTTTTTTTCTAACATGACGATGGGGGAATCGTGTTTCTTCGAAACGTTGGTATTAATATACCAGAACGCACGGCGTTAAATCCCAGACGAGAGTGATCTGAGAGACATTAACAATTCTGCTACAGGAGTATGACGACTCTTCCAAAACTTCTAAAATTTTTTTTTCAACCAGTTTCTAACAAACCCTAAAGCAGAATGCGTCTGATACGTGCAGCAGCAGTTCGGTGTAATTACAAAACCATCTGCGAGGCGCAGGCCACGCGATGGGGCGTAACGTGATTAGCTACGGTCTCCGCTATATAGACGGAAGAGGCCCGGTTCTGCTGCCAGCCCGGGCCACACGAAATGCTGCAAGGACTGAGATCAAATTAGCCGCTCTGACTCTTCCTTATGATTGCCTCTTCCCATTATTTTCTTTCCAGCAGATTTTGTTGGGTTTACTTTCCGTACCCACATTACGTGACCTGATAGTGGATGGGAGGGAAGATGCTGTTAATTCGAATATTAAAAGAAATGTGGATAAGGTTTCGGATTGATTTGGGCCTAGATAGGGCCCAGTGGCAGGCTCTTGTGAACACGGCAATGAATCTTCGCGATTTAAATGTATCGGGTGATTTCTTGTTCCGTTATCTGAAGTTAGTCAAGTGGGTATTAGTTGATTGGTTAGTTATGCAGTTTGCTGTTAGATATTTACAAACTGAAAATTATTACTGATTAATTCATGAAAGAGAAGGAGGGCAAGTGATTTCTACATTTATAATATTATGCATTTGGCCAATCTGTCAATTTCGGCGCCCCCCGCTGTTTGGAAATCATAGCCCCTTAGATGTGTGTAATGTGGATAGTCTAACAAAATTCTGTATTATATAAAAAAGAAATATAATTTCTCTGATTAGAGTATTGGAATTTAGGGACTACCAAAGACATACATAACTATTCGCCATATCGAAATATGCTTCAAATAAATTTTTGAAGCCTAATGATAGCTCGATTTTGTGTCATGCACAATGAGGCATTTCACAGAAATCAGTAAAATCTTATTCGATCTTAGGTAAAATATCAGACCAACAAAATTCAATAAGATATTTCACTGGAAACTTAAAATTTGCACTTAAAGTTAAGGTCTTTTGTAGAAATCCGCTCCGATATTCCGGTAATGAAATGTGTACTGGCATATAAACGGATATGACCTCCTGTGTGTACTTACATGCGTTCGGAACCTTTATTGTTAGAAAGCAAATGAATATGTCGATAGTTCAATGTGAAAGCGTTGAAAGGTAAAACATTCTAGGCATGTGTCTGTTCCAAACCACTGTGACATTAAAGCTTATGACGTAATAGTGTAAAGCTTTACATATTTTTAATCTCGAACTTAGACGATCATTTATCAGCTTCAAATTCGTCGTTTTACAAATTGCGCAGGGGACTTCTCGGAACGTGTAACTTTTCTGTCATTGATTATTTAAAGACACTCTAAATAATTAGGAAAGTGGCTAAGAGGAGCGAGTAAATATTTGAAACGACGTTGGTCGAAGAAGTGAAGGTACTGCAGCGGAGAAGAACCGCGGAAGACCACTGGTTGGTGCGTAAGCCTTTCGACATTCAAACACTCATATTTTCGATTTATAGTGTAGATCGTTTCCGTTTGGCCAGTTTCGTCGATTCCGTCCAGAGCGGAAGAGAAGATTTTTATTCTTGCAGTAAACCGAATTCTTCCTTGAAAAATAAATCTATACGGAGGGAAGCGGCATGAATGCAGCACATAAATGACACATTATGCATAGAAAATTTGAGACACGTTCGGTCCGAAACGTGATGAGCCGGGTATCTCAGTCGGTTTGGTGATTAGGTCCTGCCCGACCGAGGATTCGGAGTTTCATTTCCGGCAGGACCAAGACAATACTTTGTCATCCCTCTGTCGAGCTCATAAGTTTGTCACAGGACTGTGAAGTTGACTGCACATTTAGTATGTAGTTATTAAAGCTGGCGAGAGGCTCCAATTACGGTTCACGGAGAGCTATGAGTTTTGCTGAGCATTGCACAATAATTTGGGGGCCCGACTCCCGTCCTTTGCTTTGTGCTACACAAATTACAGTGGTGCATGCAACGACCCTCCAAGGAGTGGCTAAATTTACTTCCTACTGTCTCTACAGAAGACCAGTTACCACCACGAGGTTCCGGCCTTTTCGGACAGAAGAAAGGGACTTTGGTTTGGAGATTGTAATTACTTACGGGTTACTGACTGACTGACTGACGGACTGATAGGCTAAATTATTACATGTTGACTGAAGCCCTATAGAACTAAGAAAGAAGTGAATCGTGACACTGTGCTTTGAGGTTTTGACGGCGGCGATTCAAATAGCGGTGTTACGGCTTGCTGCACCAGTTAGTCTCAGGTGGTTAGTATCATTTCGGAGGAAAAATTACCTCCTACCAGACTAAAATTTCAGTAGACGACAACAACAGCAGCAGCAGCAACAACGACAACAACAACAATAATCTTATACTGCATTAAAATATCAGTATAATAATAATAATAATAACAATAAAATATTTTTAGAATAAGAATAGCATGCTTCACACCAGATTCTGACAAAATCAACTGAAAATCCTAATTCGAATTTGACAGTCATAGTACATCTGGATATACCATAAAAAGGAAAAACGCACATGCTACAGGCAGCAAGCCACAAGTTAATCTTCCAATGCCTTAATCACGAGAGGAAAAATAAAGTAAATATTTGATAGAACATTGTGAGCCCATTTCAAATGGGAAGGAAACAACAAACGTTATTGTCTGCTATTAAAAGAATGTCGCAAGATCGAGGAATATTATAAAATAATGTAAGAAGATTACAGTGGCAATTTAAAATTCAGCAGGATGCAATGAGTAGCAAACCGCGATACCATTTATGGAGTTATTAGTTACACGAGAGTTAAATCTAATTAATTTAATGCAAATAAAATAAGTTATCAATCATATTTTAAAATTTTAATTCCTAATATTGTAACATTTTTTCGCAGATGCTATTTAAACTTTTATTCAGTAGGTCGATGACAGACACATGCGATTTAACAGTCTCGAAAGAGAGGGATTAAATGAAGGAAGTGGAGTTTGTGCTGTGAATATGGGAAACACGATTGCCTAGACAGTTTTTATTGTAAATTTTTCGCATAATATTCTACTGCCTTCGTTGCTAAGGGGGAAAATTTTGAGTGTAGTAACGACCCAACACGATCTACGTCGCCCGAGCTGTCATTCACATTAGTAGCACGAAAACGTTTTAATGCGCTTTGTCATTTCGTATAAATTACAGATCCTAATTACTTCAAGTTTGTTAAATAAATGCGTTAAGTGACATTAAGATAAGCGTCCACTTGATTAGACTGAATGTCGCGAAGCGAGACAACTCGAATAATTTCTGCGTGTAAACTTCGGCTAGAATTATTTCGAGAGGGCCACAGCATTCTGTGTAGCCCTAAGGGACACCAAATTCTTCAGAGGATCCTACCAAAGCATCCAACTTCTTGCTGAATCATCCTGCTTTCTCACTCGCTCTCTCGATCAATTTCCTTTTCAATTACTCACTCCTTCGCCCATATACTCAATTTCTGGCTCAGTCAGACCAGACCTTTCGTTCAGCTACTCACTGAATTGTTCGCTAGCTAACTCGCTGCACAAAACACATCATCGCTAAATTCGAGATGATTTATACAGAGACATGGAATTCGTGCGAATTCAGTGCTGTAAGTAAAAGTTGTTTCTGAGTTTATTTTAAATAAAACCTTTCACGTGAATCATTTGTGTGGTGTCGAATGGACGAATAATTGAAAATTAATTTTAAAGAACGTCAAAGAGAATGGTTAAGATGATTTGTCAGTGTTTGTCTGCGTTGATCAAGGAAATTCACATATAAATTAATCAGAACCTGATCGGCTCTGTGAAGGAAGTAGTATTTGAAAATTGTTATTTAATTTAAATATTATATTTTCTCCTCCTCCTCCTCGATATTTCCAATCTTCTAGATCCAACTTCCTCAGAACCTGGACCAATTTTTTTAAAATCTGGAACCTTCCTAGATATAAGGCATCCAGGTACACACTCATATAAAAATCAAGCATTTTTCTTATTAGCTACTTAACTAAGTAACGAGTAGCGTGGAGCAAGGCATTTTTGAGGAGCTAAGAGTTGCTAAGTTAGTCAAGAATTTACCAGGCTTGTGAGGAGATCATAAGTGCTTTTCGCTGTCCAGAAGAGACCGCCACTAGCCCCTGAGCCAGATAAATCTGGTGTTGTTATCAGGTAGGATGTTTAGTGGGTAAGACCTATAACGAAGCCAATTGTAGGACAAAGCTTGACAGTACGCGGACTAATTTGACGCAAGATTAGCGCCGCGTTCCTGCCGTGTCTAAACGTGCCAGAGGGACGCGTGATAGACCCCATCTCTAGCTTATATCGGGATTCCTGTTGTGAATTCATGACGCATTAATCGCATCTTGATGACTCACAATGCAAGATAATAGTTCAGACGGCCGAAACTGAATACCAGCTTAAAATCCGAGTGGTTTGACTACAATGGATTTTCTTACCAGATTCCTCATACCATGTGATTAATTTCGCCAGCATCGTAACTTGGTGGAGGTAGTGTTGGATTGCAGGGGTGGAATGGAGTGCAGGGTTGTGAGATGTATAGTGTATTTTCTTTTACAGAGGATAGAATCAAGTTATGGGAGTGGGAGGAGGGGCGGCGGAACGTACAAGATGGTGGCGCTTTGTAGAAGTAAGGATATAGATTCTGTAGAGGGAGAAGGGACGGTATGTGTATAGTTCCCTCATAGACAAGTAATCGATTCCCTATGGAAAAATCCAATTACCGTAGCCAGACTGTGTATTAGTTTCCTGTATAGAGTCCTGTGTTCCCTGATGAGCAGTTTGCGCTCCCCACTAACGCAGATTGTTGTGTGTTCCGTAGGTCTACACCACAGTTCTAATGCAAAGAAACCTAAGATTAACAGAAACTGCAATAACGTTCCTAGTTTCGGATGAGTAGAAGTCATGTTACCAGTTTGACGAAAGAATGATTTCTGAGTGTATTCGAAAACAATGTGATGGAGCTTAAATGAATATGAATGTTTGTACCAGAGAGAAAGTAGGCCTGCTTTACAAAGTCAGTCAGTTTTCGCCCAGACAGGCGTGTTGTTCAGTGTACGCATGTTTAATTTTCTCTGGCAGCTAAGTCTGCACTGTCCGAATCCCTTAATTTTTGTCACTACTTTTGTTGTATTGACTATCTTAATGAATGTCGCCATATTTCATAGCATTTTTGGAACAGTGTATTCATTCAGTTCATGCAATACATTCACAGAAGTCGACAGCTGACCCCCTGTATATGCCGTTTGAATACGATACATACTTGCTAGAAATGTTTATTGGAGATCTGTTTTGCTGTTATATCTAACACTATTTAAGGCATTTTTTTTGACGCAGGAACCCAACTCTGGCCTAGGCCGTCTCGTTGTTGAGGTTTTTAGTTCACACAAGCGCGCGCGCGCGCGCACACACACACACACACACACACACACACACACACACACACACAAACAATCCTCCGAACGAATGATCGGCTCGTCGCAGAGGCAGCTCCCTACACAATACACAACGCACAACAGAGAAGAGAAGAGAAGAGAAGAGAAGAGAAGAGAAGAGAAGAGATAGGAGAAATTTCCGGTGAAATTAACTGAAGTAATTGAAAAAATCAAACCATTGGATGAAGTTGCTATGAGGTCT
>Ga0123354_10009757_pt1 | contig 14741 bp, 8 predicted proteins | sample TergutLab28metaG_2_FD_97872 | JGI IMG/M metagenome (GOLD analysis project Ga0123354, IMG submission 97872) | Labiotermes labralis P4 segment gut microbial communities from Petit-Saut dam, French Guiana - Lab288 P4 | ecosystem: Host-associated > Arthropoda: Insects > Digestive system > Gut ... | reverse complement strand
TTCGAAGTATGTGTGCAGTGCCCAGTATGGCCTTTTTTTTTTATTGCCTTGATTTCTTGTTTTCCTGGTATTTTGCTCCGGTTTTTTTTAAATGGTTTTAAAATAGCCCCCGCCCCCCCCCCCCTATTATTACTGGCATCACCTTTGTTTTTACATCCCAAATGCGTTATATTTCTATTGTAAGATATTTATATTTTAGAATCTTCTCAGCTTCCTTTTTAATCACATTTCTGTCTCCTGAGATTGCAACGTCTATTAACATACATGTTCCCTTTTCATTATCACGAAATATAATGTCTGGTTTGTTGGTCGGGATAGTTCTGTCAGTCTGTACTTTTTGATTCCACAATATGGTTACCTTGCCTCCTTCACTTTTATTATTATTATTATTATTTACAGGAGAAGCCAACATAAATCAGCAACCATTCGACATGTAACTCGTGTATGTCGTGCACCAGCTCAGGGCGATTACACCATCGTCACAACAAAGTGGCCAACATTGTCCATAAAGAAGCGGCTATCAGATGTGGACTGTCACAGGGACCAGCAGTGCCGTCTTGTGAGCTACAGACCGTGGTAGGGAACTGTATTATGAAGCGCCCATAACAATAGACCAGACATAGTTATGGTTGACGACACCATAAGAGAAGCATACTTGATAGATGTAGCAACCCCTAACAGTCAAACCTTCACAGCACCATGACCAGGACTCCCCAGAAGTACGCAAACTTGAAAGAAGAACTCATAAGAATGTGGCAACTGAAAACGACGTGCATAATGCCACCAGTACTGTCCACAGCAGGTATTGCCCTAAACAAATTGCACGACAGTCTAAAACTGCTTACTCTTCTGTCTGCTCCGTATGTTACAATGCAGGAAGCAGCAATACTTCATACACACCGTATAGTTGAAAGTTTTTGGCAGAATATTGAGTAAGAAGTGCTTGGTCAGTCACCCGTAGTTTCTGAAATTACCTAACCCTTGTGGATTCGGAATAGTAGTAGCAGTAGTAGTAGTAGTAGTAGTAAACGGGACATCATAATCCGTGATAATAAAATGGAACATGCACGACAATAAATGTTGCTATTCCTGGAGACAGAAATATGATCAAGAAAGAAGCCGAAATTATTTTAAAATACAAAGACTTCGTAATAGAAATTTAGCGCATGTGGAATGTGAAAGCAAAAGCGTTACCCGTAATAATATGGGCGACTGGAACCATTGCAAAATCACTCAGTACCTGAACCACATACCGGGAGAGCACGAAATTAAGGAACTGCAAAAAACAGTCATATTGGACACCGCACACTTACTGCGGGAAGTGCCGATGTAAAAGTACAGAACATATTTCACGGGATAAATAACATTACATGTAGCACAGACTGTAAATATAGAACAGCTGCAACACTCTATACCCTAGAAATATGGTTTGTTTCAGGTATATAATTAAAAATACCCTGCCTAAAGGTGATAATAGGGATAACAATAGTATCAGTTGTGAAGACAAAAGTGATACCAGTAATAACACGGGCAACTACAACCATCTCAAAAATCATTCAGAAAATACCTGAGCACCGTACCGGGAAAGCATGAAATCAAGAACTAATAAAATCAGCCACAATGAGTATTTCACACACATACTGCAGAACGTGCTGATATAAAACAACAGAACATTCAGCACGGGAAATAATTTTACATGTAGCACAGACTGTAACTGCAGAACAGCTGCAACATTATGTAGCGTAGAAACATGATTTGTTTCAGGTATATAAATTAAAGTACCCTGCCTAAAGTTGACAGCAAATAATAATAATAATAATAATAATCTTTCACTTGTAAAACCCAGACATAGATGGAAGGATAACATTAAGATGGATCTTCAGGAAGTGGGATGTGGGGGCGTAGACTGGATCGAGCTGGCTCAGAATAGGGAGAGGTGGCGGGCACTTGCGAATGCGGTATGAAGCTTTGGGTTCCATAAAATGTGGGGAATTTCTTGACTAGCTGACAACCAGTTAGCTTCTCAAGAAGGACTTTGGTGCATGGAGTGAGTAAATAAGTACTACAAATTTCGTCAAAGAGCAGTAGGGTTTGTACCGCGATATTCTAGGTTTCCCTAGCGTTTCCCAGTAGATTTGAGTAATACTATTACCCGCACTTCATTCGTCCCTGGTAATTCGTTACCCCTATTACAATGATCCAAATGTTTTCAATGGTACCCAACTTACCATAAACCGGTACAGTTAACTCATTTAGGCAGTCGCTCTAGAGTCGTTCCCATAGCGACATAACTCGGTCATCAAAATGTCTTCCAGATCTTCAGGCGGTGCCCCACTGGGTACTGCCAATGAGACTGACGGACGGACAAACTCGACTATTTACACATGCCTCTTGTTTCCCTTCTGCTGGTGCGAGCCATATAATACCGAAGATTGTGAATCTGTCGTACATACGAAGCCTTCAAGGAATAAACCCTTTTCTAACACCAGCACATCCGTAAGTTTCTTCCACAAGTTTCTTGGACCGCGTGCCCAGTCCGGATCTAGCTGGTGTGTCACCATTGCCGCGCTCGGGTCATCCGTCACCCTTTGGCTTCCATACTTTTAAATCGGAAACGCACTACGTCAAACTCAGAGGCCGGTTTTTCTAGTTTTGAACTCCCTTTGTTTCGCAGAAGGCTAGGGAATAATAACACTCCCCCGTCCTACTATTTTGCATTGCGAATTGGTGCAAAATTCAAACCTCGTAAATGTTTGTCCAAAGACCTTCGCTTTTACTGGCGCCAGAGAAGACATGGAATAAACTGTAATACAGAAATAAGTAATGATGATGAACACTGAAGAAGTTTAAGCATAGAGACCCAAAGCGGTAAAATGAATTCAAATCTTCTCGCAGTTCTGGTTGATTGAAACAATATAAAACAAGACAATGTACTTTTAACGCAACACTGAGGCGCGTTTGTGCAACCATTGTTGCTGTGGACAAGCAATAGCATTACATTTTCTGTGCGTGTGTTTGTCTGCAGCCTTAGGTATCCAGCATGCAAAGCGCCTGCGCCTTATTGTCATATGTGACCTGCCCAGCTCTACTATATTTTTCCATATTCTCTCATAAACGGCGCGATTTTCTGAAAAAGTTACTGAAAATCAATTGTGTGTTTTGATTTTCTCTACAACTTTTTTCCGAAACATTTCTCATTTTAAGATGAAATGAGCGAGATATAATCAGAAATGTAAACTGGTCTTAATGTAAAGTATCTATTATTCTTGCCAGATTTAATGATACTTGAATATTCTCGACATATTTTCTAAGAATACTAAAATATAAAATTTCATGGGAACTCTGTCCAGTGGGAGCCGAGTTGCTCCTTGCAGACAGACGAACAGGCCGACAGAAGGACAGACATGACGAAGCTAATAGTTTCTCTTCGCAATTTTGCGAGCGAGCTTAAATATGGAATATCTGTTGTTCGTTCGTCATATAACTTCTTTCCTCTGTACATTCTACTCTCTTCTTCGACGTCATCTCTTCATCTTGGTTTTCTGCTCGTTCTTCACTTTTAATGCCTCTTATTTTCTTTCTGTTTCTCTCCCTCTCTCTCTTATTTCAAGGCGGTTTCATGGCTACTGCAGGAAAACGATGAAAAGTTCAACTGAAGCAACTCCGTTCGGCAGCTCTACACTTTACTGATCAGAATGGAAAACAAATGTACCAAGCAATAAGAAACTCGCCCATATTCGATTATGAAAGCGTACACGGAATTATTAGGTGAAGTACAAAAAAAGAGAGAGAAATCTAAGGTTCCCCGTTTATGATAAATGTACCGAATCGGACAACTTGGGGCAAGGATGACAGCTTGGTTTATGTTTTATGTTGTTTGTATGTATGTGTGAATGCACAAAGACGACTTGTGCAGCAATTCCCAAGAGATCCATAATTTTGTCCTCCACAGTTTCTGGCACTATGAATCAATCCTCTGTGTCCGGTGCAAGAATGATATATCGAGTGGCAACAAACAAAGCGCACACTCCTTATGCCTTACACAGCATGTAAACACCTTATATTACAGTTTCATTTTACTGCAAAAGGGTTTACGTATGAAATGTCTTAACATATCTTGGTCCCTCAAAACAACACTCAAAATTTCGGAAATCTGCAGCACAGAGGTCTCTCTGATTTTGTGGTGAATTTAACGACATTTGTCGATATACCTTACACTAAGTCACCCAAATACAGATCCCGGTGACTGCGCTGTCTTAGGCCTGGGTCTGCGGCCGTTCGCTTGCTGGGCTTGTGGGTTTGAACACCGCCGGAGGCATGGATGTCTGTCGGTTGTGAGTGTTGTGTGTGTTGTCAGGTAGAGGTCTCTGCGTCGGACTGATCACTCCTCCAGATGAGTCCTACCGAGTGTGGTGTGTGTGTCTGGGTGTGATCGTGAAGCTTAGATAATGAGTAGGCCCTGGTCCACTAGTGGCTGTTGTACCATGAAAAGAAGTGTCACGAAACCGGGTAGATGTACCCAAAGATTGTATGTTACTACACTCTACCATGGTGCTATAAACTTAAACTTGGAATAACAGCACAAGGAATCCTTAACGAAATGACCGGGAATTTAAATGGTTTAGAAGCTGAAAGGCAGATTCTAAAATGCAGTAAGAAGCCACATTGTTTGTAAGAATACTTGACACGGCAGAACACGTTTGGTTTGCTGCGTTGCTTGCAGATTACAAATGTGTAATCCACTCGCCTGATTAATTCATTGAATTTCTCACCCCTCCTTTCTACAACTTCTTCTGCTTTCTCCTCCCTACTCCAGACGTAACGCCCTGCGCTTTAAACCGGAAGGTTGCGGGTTCGATTCCCGATGGTGTCACTGCAATATTTCATTGACAAAACACTTCCGGCCGCATATGGCCCTGGGGAAGACCCTGTCTCTAACAGAAATTAGCAACAGAACTATTTCCTGAGGATAAAGGCGGCCGGTGCATAGGACTGACAAATTTACCACCTTTATGTCCCGATTGTTGTGACATGTAGGAGCCTCAAACTCCTGAAACCCTCTTGGCCTGTCCAGGTCTGTAAGAGATTGACTTACCCCAGACCTAACAAAACATCGGATGTATTATATAATGCACACCAAGTTCTTACCAATGTGGCGGGCAGTCACTGGTGTTAAAGAAACAAACTCTTCTACATTGCATTAAAGAGTTGTCTAGTGAAAAAGATCATTTTATATCGCCGTAGGACACTAAATTTTCCATGAAGTTTGGTAGAATTTTGTGTTCCAGAATTTCGGAATTTCGAGTGACGTAACAAGAAACAAGGTACTGTAAGAAAAGTGACCGTTATTTCTCTCTAAAGAAAAGAATCCATCATTACGGTAGCGCTTCGGGTGCAATGCAAATCCACGTCGAAGTGCGTCTTAACCCTTTCCAGCCCAAATTATTTTTGGGAAATCTGACAGTCTGATCCAAATTAGTTTTCCAGAAAATCTCAAAATTTCAGATTTCAATAGCAGCCATTATATGGAATGGCCTTAAGAGGGAACCAGCATAAAGCGCTGCAAAATAGGGTGTCGATTTGAGCTTGACCGTGGACATGGTACAAAGGAAAGCGATGTCGAGCTTACCTCAGCACTAGCCATGGTACAACGGAAAGCGATGTCGAGCTTACCTCAGCACTAGCCATGGTACAACGGAAAACGATGTCGAGTGCAACTCGACATTGGACCAATTAGGATTAACTACATGAGTGCCTTGTTTTCCTAAGTGTGTCTCTCATTCCACTGTAATATAATTCATGTAATCCTGATAAGAAACGAAAAGTATCCCGGAAGGTGAAGGAATATGCAGACTTCTGTTCTCACTTAGAAATACCGAACATACACTGAAAATTCAATTTTGTTTACTAACCGGTCCATATATATATAGTGGCATATTGTGGCTATTAACAAATGCTTTATGAGCTACTTAAACAAATAGGGTTGTCTGTTGCGAGATTTTAGTGTTGCGCCACTCTGTGTTTGAGTTCCCCGCTCTACCTTCCTTGAGAACCAAACTCCACTCCAGTCATTCTCTATACACCCACCTGTCCCCGGCATCTTTCTTAGACTGCTGCACCCTTGAAGATGGGACCGATAAGTTGACTCGAAATGTCGATAATTACGAACAAACGCTGTGTAACATCCCAATCAGGGCGTCGGCTATGTCCTAATTTAAGACTTCACCTGGATACTTCACTAGGGTCACTGAGCGAAATAACAAGAAACTTCAGTAGTACAGCTGGAATTCAGGGAGAGATTTAAACCTAAAAAGACCGTGATGTTCGTTGTGCCATTCTGAACGCCCATATGAATTTCTGAGTGTTCAAGTGGCCAAGCGCTTGTATTCTACCAGGTCAGGATCAGTGCCCAGTGACAGGCGATGAATACATAGAAGAAATGGAATTGTGTCCAGTAACAAAAATCCTGAAGAAACTAGCTGAGAAACCTGCCCCAGTGTTACCCTATGTCCACTATGAAATTATACTAGATAAAAGCAGAGGCCAGGCAATAAGTCATTACGAAGTTTGAATTTTAATTCGAATTATTTTATTTAAATTATAAGGGGTTAAATAATTTTCGAGTTGTTTTCAGTCTTACATGACTTAGTCGTAAATAATGTGTATTATTTACACAATATTATAATATAAGGATAGAGTATATCAAGATAGGCAAGGTACGTATATCGTAAAATTGAGGGCGTTCGTGCAACCATTGCTGCTGTGGAAAAACAGTAAGTGTTATATACTCAAAACGTGTATTTGTAGCCTTAGGTATCCAGCATGCAAAGCACATGTGCCATAATTGTTGTCTGTAGACTGACCGGCTCTACAATATTTTTCCACATTATCGTAAACGGTAGAATTTTAGAAAAAAAAGTTACTTCACACAAAATGTGAGTTTTGATTTTCTTTACAAATTTGTCTAAAATATTACATATTTTAAGAAGAATGGAGTGAGATGTGATAAAAAATGTACATTGTGCTCATGTAAAGTACCCGTTACTATTGTCCGATTGTAATGAAAACTTAATTTTCTGAAGATTTTTTTTTAAATACTCAAATACCAAATTCATGAAAATACGTCCAGTGGCAGCCGCGTTGTTCCTTACGGACAGACAGACAGACAAACATGACAAAACTAATAGTCCTCTTCGCAATTTTGCGAACGCGCCTAAAACGAGGTGTGTTCTTTAAAGCGTAACAGGAAGATAAACTGATATTTAATTACTTGCTTACTTACTTACTTACTTACTTACTCACTCCATGGAACAGAGTCCTTCTTGAAAAACTAACCGGCTTTGGGCTAGTCAAGAAGTTCACCGAATTTTATGGAACCCGAATGTTCATTACCGCATTCACAGGTGCCCGCCATCTGTCCCTATCCTGAGCCAGCTCGATCTAGTCCGTACCCCACATCCCACTTCCTTAAAGATCCATCTCAGTATTATCGTCCCATCTACGCCTGGGTCTCCCAAGTGGACTTTTTCCCTCAGATTTCCCCACCAAAACCCTGTATATACTTCTTCTCTCCCCCATACGCGCTACATGCCCTGCCCATTGAAAATGTTATTTAGGAAACTGAATTTATTTCCGTCGTTGTGAATGACAAATAAATAAATGCCACCAGCTCAACCAATCAAATTAAGCTTCTAGGCACAATAGAACAATACTATTTCTTTGGTTAATAGGAATATTTTCAGAATTACTTATCTTTTATAGAAAACAGTAGAATGGATATTGTGTGACAGAAAGAAACGTCAGTGTGTGGTGCTATGCTCGAATATACGTTTTCAACGGTGTAAATATTTTAATTAAAAAATGTGAATTATAATCTTGATAAATAAATAAATATAAGATGAATGAATATATTTGAGCATTAGAAAATTCCTTAAATAAACATTAGATTCACATCTACTAAGCAACTTACGTGGGGAGAGACTGTCATAAATGAAACTGAATATTCAGTACTTAATTCACAAGACAAAGTGACTGCGTGACCAGTACATTCTAACAAATTTGACATATCATATTAAAAAAACCTTAGCCATATTGTTGTCCGTCCACAGGACCAAGTAACAATCAAATTGTCTGCTACTTAGCACGCTATTCCACAGAACAATCGGCGATATTTTAACACGATTGAATAATTCTTCTAATGTGTCATGTCACAGAACAGTAGGTGATATTTCAAGAACTATGGAACATTAATAACAATAAAAACTGTCACCATCTGAGAAGAAATGACTAATACATAAAGGCAAATATCTGTATTCCTTAGGAGTAAGAACTTGTGCTACCGGGTGACACAGAGTCATTTTCGCAAAGTCCACAAATTAAGAATTATATATTAAAGAGGGTCCTTGAAGCCAGCTAAGAGAACAGCAAGCATACAAGAGTAAACCCTTAAGAATGTAGGTGACATCGATATGACAATAAATGACTTTGGATTATCAGCCATCCTAATAATACAGGATTAAAATTGTCGAATTCCGGTCGTGCATGAGACACACGCGGACTTGACATTAAAAAAAATCCTTTACATAAATTTATATAAATGCCCCAAAAGCCTACTGTAAACTGTGCAAATAATCTGGCGACAAAACCAGTGAATAAAACAGCGATGCACGACCTGACGCGAGTTCTGTTGTAACAGATACCACAACAATAAGACCACCGCACCGCGACTCTTCATTTAGCTTCATTTTGTTCTGCATCATTTAGCAATAAAATACAAGGGTTATGAAAGACGAATCATTTGAGGGTGTAATATCCCAACTTTTGTTCCGCTTTTCGCAAGCAGCAGTCGGAGTGTCGCTTAGGCTTTCCGCTCTGCAGAGGCTTAATCCCTTTGATTTCCATTATCGCCCCCACCCCTCCACCACTGGCGCTGTAAAGCAGACAAAGTATATACACCCATCGCGCCACTTGACCACAAGCCGCAGCGCGAACTATCGGAGAAACAATACCCACGATAAAACAGTCTTCACACTCGCACAGAAATACACCCAGCTTGTGAGCCTGCGGGTTGGGTAGCCCGTGGGTACGTAGCTGTACGCAGCACAATTCTACTTGAGAAGATTATGGTCGTTCAGCTAATTGTGACATTCGCGAAATTCATGTGATGCAACACCATATCCAAAAAAAACAAATGCCCGGCTGCGATATGCAGACTGATTCAGGTTCATCCCAGTCCACTACGTAACTAAACATTTTTTTGATATATTTGGACAACATCGTCCCTTTGTGATGGTCAGTCACAAGCAAATACAGACTGTGGACTGTATTTACTAGTAGTTTCTTTGACAATTATTTTGTCTTCGCATCTTATACTGGATTTTTGTAAGAAATATTTTCTATTCATATTTTCCCACTATTTTCGTGTATATCTTATCTCTACTGTTGTGCTACAAATCAGCGACTTTTTTTCTCTCAGATCTGATAGCCCTAATAATATTTTTGAAGTGTACAAACTGGGAGGGGACCGCGGTAGCACAGTGGTTAAGGTGCTGTGCTACAAATCGGAAGATCGCTGGTTCGATTCCAGCCGGTGTCAGTGGATTTTTCATTGACATAAAATCCTTCCGCACTATGGCCCTGGGGTCGACTCAGCCTCTAACAGAAATGAGTACGAGTAGCATTTGCTGGGGGCAAAGGCGGCCGGTGCGTAAGGCTGACAACCTACCACCATCCTGTGCCGTTGTCACGAAATCTGGGAGCCTTAACTTCCTGGAACCCTCTGGGTCTGTCCAGGCCTGTAATGGGACTGCTTCACCTTTTTACAAACTGGGAAGCTTCTCAGTACGTAATTTTCTCCATCCTCCTGTCACTTCCAATTACGTCTATCCTCAAAGCACCCTGTTCTAAAACACATCTTGTGTTGTTTCTTTAAAGCGAGGGTTCAAGTTTCGCTGTGTTCTTTACGATAAATTACTCGCCATTAGCAATGCGTAGAGAAGAAAACCAACAAGATGTTTCGGGCACTTACACGCCCGCCATCAGGAGCTCGAGACTATACTTGTGTTACTGCCGCATATGGTGTGTAATGCCTTGGTTGCTGGTGTTCGGCGGTCAGGGGCAGGACAGCAGGCTATGGGTCCGGGATGAGGGAAACTGATCGATCAGCTTCCCTTATCTAGTTGGATTTCTTCTCTACGCATATACAACGATGCACGGACAAACATACATCAAATGGCCATAAGCTGTCTACTCGTCATTCTTCAGGCGCCTTCTTCATGCCCGTCCGTTTGTCTATATGCATGTTTAAGCGCAGCTCCCACTGGACAAATTTTCGTGAAATTTGTTATTGGTAACATTCATGAAAAATCCGCCGAGAAACCTCAAATTTGGAAATACCGGACATTTCACATGAGTACCTAAGTACGTTTAGTTTTGCCCAACGACATACATTCGCCAAACATCGTTTTTGTGCAAAGATCAATTTTTTTTATTGCCGACAGTGACATGGAGTTCCAACAATACACGGAGAAGAAATTGTTGCTTTTCCATTGCTACAATGGTCACGCGAAAGTATCACAATATTACTTTATACCTATATTACCTACCGTTTACATGACACATATTCTGCAGTTAATACACAGTATACGAGCAACAAGTGCCCTACATTGACACAGGCAACTCTGACAAGAACGCTCTATCACAGGCCTGCTCAAAGCACAGCTACCGCGCAACATGACAACAGAAAAGTTCTTTTAAACATCTCATTAGCAAAGCCGAGAAGCAACTCCGAGGTAATTTTGAAGCCTTGTCAGCTCTGTACTTATTGTTATATTTCTAGTTAACTGTCACATTACTAGCAAATTTTATTACTTTACTAGTTAATTTTGTTATATTACTAGTTAATTTTTATATTACTAGTTAATTTCATAAAGATGTGCTAAAAATTCCGACACCTAGTCCATGCAATAAATTGTCATTTAAATAAAACTCTCCTATTATTATGACTAGCGTAATTTTTATTGCACATTAAAGTACAGAAAAATACACAGGCAAAATGTTATATATTAATATTCTACTCACAATAAAAAGACCACAAGAATATATATATATATATATATATATATATATAAAGGTAAAGCAGTCCCATTACAGGCCTGGACAAGCCCAGAGGGTTCCAGGAGGTTGAGGCTCCCAGATTTCAAGACATTGGGCACATGAATGTGGTAAGGTCGTCAGCTCTATGCAGCAGCCGCCTTTACCCCCAGGAAATATTCCTGGTACTCATTTCTGTTAGAGGCTGAGTCAACCCCAGGGCCATAGTGCGACCTGAAGGATTATGTCAATGAAAAATTCCAATGACACCATCGGGAATCGAACCCGCGACCTTCCGACTTGTAGCGCAGTGCCACGAGAGGACATAGCTTATATACAACAAAAGGCTCCATCCAAGAAGCAAGAACAAGGAAAATAATATATTTCATTGAAATAATTTTGAAATTTTACTTCTCACGCGAGTTATATTGTTATACGAAACCCATGTACGTATGCTCATACATGATAATCTTGATATATGTACCGTGTATTTTGTAGAATTTCACTATATTTGTCCAAGAAATGCACAACATATATTAACAATATCTGTTTTTTAAAGCACTGCTACATGTTTCGATATTTGTACAACCACCTCAGACAGTCTCTTATTATGCACGCTAAAGTTATAAAATTAATAAAACGGGAACATTTACACAGGTGATTGTTCCAGAAAATCAATAGATCGAAACTTTTAAAAATTGGTAAACTATATCAGATTATTTGTAACTCTTAATATGCTTGTTGTATTAGAGTACATAAAACAGGAAGTTCTACAAATATGGATTGAGCCCACAAGAAAGACGATTCCAGATTCAATTGATTGCACATATAGCCAATAACCACATAACAATGTTCTATGTACTAAAATTAAACAAGCATATGAAGAATTACAAACTACCTGAAATAACCAATGTACAGTTTGTGTGCACTCGTCTAGCACAACTATATTTATTGGTAGAATATAAAGTATGTTCTACATAAGGTACAACTACATGTTTCGGCACTCGATAATGGCCATCTTCAGTTTGTACATGAAATACTTATTAAGCAGTTATACAAAACATACAAGGGCTGTTTATATGGGGTATGGAGGGAGTAAAGTGGGCACGAGATCTCGTATCTGTTGGAAAGGTTGGGCGGTGTGGGTTACATTGGGGGGTCCATGCTGTTACCAAGCTATGTCTAAGTTTATTATATTTACATCTATGGTAGATATCATATTATGCGTATGTGTGCTGTGTAATTACACTCTACATTAGTTATTTCATAGAACCCAACGGGGATGACGAACCTCATGAAACAACCTGATACCTTTTGCCAATTTTAAAAGTTTGTCTATTGATTTTCTGCAACAATTAACTAAATGTTTCCAATTTATTAATTTTGTAACTTCAGCGTACAAAAGAAGAGACTCCCTGAGGATGACGTATAAACATCGAAACATGTAACAATGTTTTAAGAAACAGATATTGTTAAAATATATTGTGCATTTGTTGGACAAATATATTAAAAATCATACGTGACAATATTTTTAAAACGGAGCCTCCTCATTGGTTAATTATTTACTTACGCAAGTCTTTGTAATGACATACCTGAAGATGGTCTTGGTATGGAACGAAACATGTAGTGTACATGTAAAGGCATTAAACAGTTATATATAACTTGTGTCAGACTGAACGTATAAACATTGTCATTAATTAGCACAAGGGGATGGTATCCAACAAGATATAAATATCAGTATACTCAATCTTGAAACTGAGTATTGAATTTCATGTTTCCACAGCCAAACTTTGCAACACCACACGAAGTGTCGAGAAGTTCTGCCCTACAGTCTTATACAGACGTAATAAATCTTGTGCCTTAACGCTGAGAATTTAACACTGATTATGAAACTTACAGATTTTGCCATCGCCATTCGCGAATTTTGTTTCGCTTAGGATTATTTGTAATTAGACAAATTAAGAAATTTCACGTATTACGGTACGAACGGGCCGGATATGTCGCAAGTTTGGCGGAAATATTTCCTAAAAAATAATTCTTCATACAAAAAAATAATGTAAACATAATATGGAAATAGGTAAAAGATAAACTTTGCCCTAAAGCAGGCCGTGAACACCTGGCGGGGGAGTACGAGTATAGCTATACTCCTTCTTTAACCTCGGCCCTAGATGGTGGCGGATTGTCAACGCCACGCTCTGGCCACTTTACCCCCGGAAAAGATACCCGTTACCCATTGCACAGGAAGACGTGTGGGCCCCAGGGCCGGTTGGGACGCGTGTGAAAAATCTCGCCCCCCCCCACCAGGATTCGATTCCCGGATCATCCAGCTAGTGGAATATGCAGAGGCAGATGAATCAGTGGTGTGGCAGTGTTGAAAGAGACGCTACGATTTGGAAGGACAAAAGCTCAATATGGTTGGTTGCAGTATTAAACAGTTCTGGAAAAGTACGACCTTGCAAAGTGAGTAATTTTCTTCTATAGTGCTTAACCTACTGAAATCCCCCTGTAGTTATGCATTCATTGCCTCCAGGGAGGTGGTAAAGTTTCAGAGTTTACCGTCGGAAGGAACTTATTTCCCAGCAACGGTCAGAGGACGACGCTTTATTTGTGTTCACACCATGAATTTCTATGAGTTCGTTGTAGAAACAAGCCAGTTCCTCATCTCTGCGTGCCTTCACATTTGTGGGTGGCCATTTAGCTCCTCCGTGACGAGAAACATCTAGAAAGTCCCTGCCCTCCGTAGGCGGGGTTTAATAAGTTATAACTATCTTCAAATACCAAAATCGAGTTGTTGAGTTTTTGACAATAAATTGTTAATTTCTGTGGACGTTATTATGCTTCGATGGATTAGTCTTGCGATAATCACAGGCAGAACAACGAAATGACAAATACTGTTAGAGCATTTACAAGGACTCCTGCGAAGGAGGTGCTTTGTGTAGCATTTGGAATATTAAAGCATAAGTTGCACAAGCTAGATATTACTCAGCTTTATAAAGTAAAAGCGACGGTGTTTATAAGAGAGGGCAAAAATATATAGTCGTGTATTTTACTGGACCCACTGCTCTGAGTCAAGGTTTCTTTTATGCGCGAACTCACAAATAAAATTGAAAGATAATTTTATCATTTATTTTTCTTAGGCACTATAAATCCCGGCTATCTAAGTTAATATAGAAAATGGGCTGCGGGCTGAATGACCGAGGAACCGTGGTTCGATTACCTTTCATAGGCAAGGGATTTTTGAGTGGTTTCGCAAAATTGCGAAAAGCGAATACAAGCTTCGTCATGTCTTTCAGGTGAGACATCCCCGTTGTGTTCTATAGAATCACAAAATATATCGGTAAAATACAGTCAAACACAACTTGTTTAATTTTTTATTAATAAGTTGTTTTTATATTACTTCTCTCAGCGAAATGTTTCGGCTCTAGTAATGAGCCATCTTCAGGTTGATCATTTTTTTTAGCAAGGTGAACCATACAATTAGCAATGCTATTGTTACCTACCAGATCTCTTACAACATATATGAAATTGAAGTGCCATTGATTACACTGTGTAACAGTATTGAACTAATCTATTGCAAGCAAGCAAGCCAGCCAGCCTATATCTATATCTATATGAACTACCAACGACCAACACTTACCGTCACAATAACG
>Ga0123354_10009756_pt1 | contig 14743 bp, 6 predicted proteins | sample TergutLab28metaG_2_FD_97872 | JGI IMG/M metagenome (GOLD analysis project Ga0123354, IMG submission 97872) | Labiotermes labralis P4 segment gut microbial communities from Petit-Saut dam, French Guiana - Lab288 P4 | ecosystem: Host-associated > Arthropoda: Insects > Digestive system > Gut ... | reverse complement strand
TGTTCTGTTGCGCTGTAAGCCCTCCGGGGGGGGGGGGGGAGGAGGGAGCCGGGGGGGGGGGGGGGGGGGGGGTGGGGGGGGCCTTTTAGGGGAAAAAAAAAGGGGGGGGGGGGGGGGAAATACCATATACTTTCAGATAATATGCGTTATTAAGTTACGTACGATGTACCTCCGCAAAATACACGACAGTAATTTTTGGTGAAATGTATTCAGTATGTATGGACGTTTACTATAATTTTCCTTTTCATGCGCCTGTTTCATTGATTATTATGTGCGTATACCTTCAAATTTGGTAAATTAAATACCTCAATGTACTTTAAAGTATGAGTATTAACCTACCAAGGTAACTCCAGCAGGTATTATCGTGGAGGAACTCCGCTGTCTTTGGATATGTTACACTTTATATCGAAGTCCCTTCCTTGCAGAACCTTCGCAAATCCGAAAACGACTGTTAACCTCCGTCAATATATTCGTCAGTCCTCCCCTATCAGGGAGTCTTCCACGCGAAATATTTTCGTAAAATTTTAAATTTAGGTTTTTCACAAACATTTATTGAAACGTTCCGGGTTGTGTTAGATCGGACAAAGCTAACTTGCGCTGTATGTACATGGAAACCTACGTACTTACATGGCAGTATGTCGCAGTTACTGGTTTCGTAATATAGATTGGGGTCTCTGCGAATTACGAGGTTAGGTCAAAGAAACAATTGATGATCGAAACCTAACAATCGAGCACGATCAATTTGCGTCTATCCTTTTACGATACGTCGAATTTTACGGGATATCGTTTATGATGGACTGGATATCACCCAATTTAAGATATGCCGACGTTTCTGAGATGCCATTATTATCAACTGTAGATCTGTTGCTATATTAAGGAAAAATCTTACATTGTCGTATCGTACTTGGTTGTAAGAATTTTTAAAGAAATTATTCGCGATTAATGGGAAGAATAACAATAAACGTACAAAAGTAGTCTGAAAAGGGAATTTTATGTCTTTCTTTTCCAAGTAACGCAGTTGCGTAACATCGCAACGTAGCCATTAGAAGCTATGGGAAGTACGTTTTAGGTGGTATTATAAGGCCAATCTTAACAGAAGAAAGAAAGAGAACAATATGGCACGTTGCGTTGCCCTGTCCGAGGATTACTAAACGAGGCCGTATTCAATTCTCTAAATGTATATTGTGTATTCAGAGGACAAATATAATTTGATATTAGCTCGACATTAACCCTTTAAAGACAAAACGCCACCTGCTTTGTATAAGGAATCAGTCCGTACCGCGCTGTAAACACTTTCCACCACGGCTATAAAAAACCAAACTGTTGATGACGTATAAAGCAAAGGTCGCTGTCCGTTACGAGATCCGTACAAAACACTCAACGCAAAGCGAGTACCATGTAGAATTTTTTAATATTAAATCTGGTAGTACGTAAAGAAACCGCTAGGCTTTAAAAGGTTAACCACAAAAGCGATGTTTCTTTGTCAAAGACAGATATTTATTTACAAGACAAATTCTACAGGATTCCTGACGATAGGATATCGCTTTCTGCAGTCATCCATGCTTTGGAATTCAGAGCTTTAGAACTGCTTTATGAGAAACATCTGAATGCGTTACTCTTTACCTGTGGACAGGGACGACCCTATTCTGGAAACATTGTTGTAATTTGTTTCAAACACGGTACGATTTTCCGTTTACAAGGAATGAATAATTCCAAAATTTGTTTATTGGCTGTTATTTTTGTTTTTAATGTGTCCTTCCTAAACTTCTGAAGTTCATAGTGTGAATATTCCATAAAATCGAGATATCGAAGTGCCCCCTCGATGTTTGAACCATAAAATTTTTAATGAGTATAAGACTTGTATGTGAAAACCGTAGCTGTTCGTAGAGTTTTTTGCGTTTCGTTAGATCTACTTTGTTATTTTCCACTGAATATGTAAGCTTTCACATACACACACACACACACCACACACCACACACACACAAACCACACACACACACACACCACATACACACACACACACACACACACACACACAACAGATTTATCGACTTCCATGTGTAGCTCACCTAATGGCAAACGACGCAAACACCGTAGCTTGTATGCTGTTTCGGATAACACAACAGTGGTGTCACGTTTGTTTGCGTAAAGGCATTCTATTTTGTGATTCTGTAATTAGAGTGGGTCACAAGAGTGAGTACTTACAGCATACACGTTACGCTGGAATTATCATTATTGTCACATGAACCGGCGTCGTCACTTTTATGTGACAAGTACAAATCCAGTTGTTTCTATTTTAAGTGACGCCGCTTCTTGCTGTGGTTGCATTTTCAGCAGACAGTCAGCCAGCGTTTTTCTGGTCTCAAGAGGCCCGACGTAAAGCTTCTGAAAGTCAGAAATCAAGAAGCTGGATAAAGTGTCCAGTATGAATATTTTACATACGTTGTGGAAATGCGCTGCCGCAGCGACACATTTAATGCTGCGGCCATTACACGAACCCGGATACCATCAAGCCGGTTTCTATTTGACGACCTTCTTGTAGTGAAGTCTGAGCGAATGAAATTTGAGTTTCTGTATTCCAAAGATAAATTTTTAATGTAGTTTTAAATTATATGAATATATAACATTAGCTTGCTACAGTATAAATACTTCAATACATTTTTTATTCTAAAGATATACAATTTATTTTACTGTTTCAACATACGATATAACAGACCGCTTTTTGCAAGAGAAGTCATAACACAGAAATGTACAGCAGTCACACTTTGTCGTATTTTATTCAGTAAATTGTTACGATTGCCTGTCTATTGTGAACAATATCAGCTTATTTACAAGACACGTTTTGAAGTATTCAAGGCATGGTTGCAATATTTTTGTTTATAAACTGGCCTTTATATTCAAATGGCAGTACATAATTGCCTTGCTGATGAGAATATGAATGCCACTGACACAAAATGTCGGCTACAGACGGCGTACAGAACAAATACACTTAATCTGTTGACTTGTTCATGACATGTGTAAGCCCTTGATCCTTATTTCTTCATTTTCCTTTCGTCTTGTTGATAATCTTGCAAATGTCCGACTTACCAGAGGTTTATTTAACCATTTATGTACGTTATGACGTAATATTTCTTCACTTGGCGTCTGACCTGTCCTAACAGCCTCTGTGTACTGTAACCGACTACACGGAAGTACAACAGGACCTCTGTCCACATGTTTCGACATGCGTAATAAACACATTCTTCACTTCACGGCTGTTGCGGCCTCTTTATCTTCTTGGACAACCCTAAATGTGTTTGAAAAGTTTTTTTGTAACTTAGTGAATAAAAAGTAGCTGGTAATAGCAGTAATACAAATATAGATCATGTTGAAGTGCGTAAATGTATCTTATATTTATTATTTCTTTTATATTTGGTACATGACCATACTGGTGTTCGTAGCGCAGTAATTAAATGAATAAATGGTAATAGCAAGTGGGGGGGGGGGAGAAAAGAAAGATTATCTTCCCACACAATGCGTTAAAACTTTGTACCTCCCATGATAGGTGCATATATATGAATGTGAACCGTCGCTGGGATTAAGGGAATACTAGAATAGAAACGGCGAGCAAGGCTTTCAACCACGTGGATAATCTTATTAGTATGGGGATGTACTGAATAGTCGGTGATTGTAAGACTTTAATTTGTATAGGGCACTTAAATGGTGTTAAGGAACACCTAAAAGATACCGCATTTGTCACTTAGATAGAAAGTCTGCTATTATATGTTAAAGAGCGGGCTGTGAATTCAAAAGTGTTTGGCAGGCCACTTTCTAATGCTAAATCTGCAGCAGCGTGTAGTGCTAAGGCAATAAATCTTGTAACGTATACTTTTCAAGTCAGACATCCCCGTTGTTTTGAAATGCTAAAATTATAATATAAATATATAAGATATAGTCATACACAACCTTATATTTATTAGATTATATATAATCTAATAAATATAAAGTTGTGTAGACTATAACATATATATTTATATTATAATTTTAGCTCCTAATATATATATATACATGTGGGCCGGGTATCTCAGTCGGTATAGCGACTGACTACGGGCTTGACGGTCCAGACCGGCCCTGGGGCCCACCCAGCCTCCTGTGCAATGGGTACCGTTTCTTTCCCGGGGTAAAGTGCGGCCGGAGCGTGCTGCTGACCACTCACCCCCTTCTAGTGCCGCGGACATGGAAGAGTAGAGCTATACCTCTACCCACCCTCTGGGCTACACCTGGCCTGTAACGGGATCACTTTACCTTAATATATATACATATAAATAAATAAATAAATAAATATATATATATATATATATATAACTTAATTTCTTGAATTGGCAGCCGTACAAAACTATGAACATAACAGCACATTTCGGAAACTGTATCTGCTTCCATCCTCATGTGAAAATATTAGGAGACATCTGATTATTTTTGTCCCGTGACAATAACTGCACTTAGGTGCACGATTCTAAAAGGATTATGACCCTGGTAAATTGCCCTTAGTACTACTCTGCTTCTTGACTTGGCCAACCTTCAGGTATTCCGAACAAAACACAAAGTTTCCGAACTCATATCTTTTTCCGTACAATGGAAAGGAATGTTTAAATCTAATGTCACTTTCTTGATATTCTGAAGTGAGATTAATTTCGTCATGTTAGAGGCGCCTTGCTCATACAAGGCACGCTATCACAGTGCACAGTATCCTTGTCTTACAGAGATGCTACAGCCAGGTGTCTGTAATCAAACTTGATGTCTTTTGCCATTTGGTTATTGGAAGTCGATATCACAGTGGCAGCAGAATGGCGTAGATGGAAAGCAATAACCCAACTTAGTTCTTATTCTCTTTGACGTCTGATTTTCAGAAGAACCTCCCCTGCTTATTCTCTGTTCTTCCAAACTTTCATAGATATGTGTCCGCGTCAATAAAACTATACTTTTATTGAAGGAGAGAAAACTTACAGGCAATTTAATATCAGTTTCATTTTATAACTTACGGTATGTAAATTTGAGTTACATGTCCGGGGTTTGGGATTTACTTTCAAAGCATATATTACCCTATTATCCTCCGTTCTTATGCAGCAGTTCGAAGATAAGCGTCATGGTGGAATGGAATGGTAGCAACGGTGGGTTGAACGTGGCGTTGAATTACATTTCCATAAAATGCGTAGGTCTGCGAAAATTGCAGTTCAGGGACCAGAGTCGTGGTGTGCTGTGTGCGTATCAGAACATATAGAAACAGAATGAGATTAGAAAGAAAGGAAGTGACAGCTTTCAGTTTCAAGGTACGACTGCCATGAGTGTTTTGCTGCAGGTCGGTGTGCTGTTGTAAAAATTAATGTCTTAAGGAACATTACGTTTTCTGTTTTTCTGATTAAAACTCTGACTTCTTTCTGTCCGTATTAAGACTGCTTGAAGTAAACCCTCTGAATACAAGACTTTTTACATAACCCTGCAGTCATAAATACATAGAAAATTGGCTTCAAAATTCGCCAACAAGTCCTACTGTTTTCTCCTTCATAAACAACACGGTATTACAGGCATGTTGAAGATATCTATAGAAACAGCTGTTTTGAAATTCTTACTTTTGGTACAAATTTAAGAGGATTTATGTGTTCTTGAAAATGACACCACATAGAATGATAAATACGAGTAGATACAACCTTCTCCGTAGGCCGGGTAGTTCAGTCGGTATAGTGACTGACTAGGGGCTGGATGGTCCGGGATCAAATCCCGGTGGGGACGAGATTTTCTCCTCGTTCAGACCGGCCCTGGGGCCCACCCAGCCTCCCGTACAATGGGTACCGGGTTTTTCCCGGGGGTAAAGTGCGGCCGATGCTGCTGACCACTCACCCCCTTCTACTGCCGCGGTCTTGGAAGAGTATAGCTATACCTCTACCCACCCTCTGGGCCACACCGGGTCTGTAACGGAAAAACGTTAACTTTACAAACTTCTCTGAGCCACCTGGTGCCTCTATCTTCAGGGTGCTGCAGGACTATTTTGAGGATGGAAGCGAAAGTTCCTTCGACGTATTAGTAACTGTTTGCCAATCCATAAGCTGCCACATTTCAGAAGACTAAAGTCTTCATCAGCAGTGCTGAATTAAACCTGAAATCTCGCAATGTACAGGCTCATTCAGCCTGCTACTGAGATCCATGACCGGAACGTGATGCAATATTGGCACAAACAAAAAAAAAAATGTTATTTGGAGTTAATACTGCAGTTGAGCTCAAAAACATAACAACTACATGCGACAGTACCATTCCACTCGTTAGATGCAACATAACCCGCTAGATGCTATTATTGTCAGATGTAGTCCTTATATTTTGGAGCTCTATCGTAGTATTAACTCCAAACTGGCGCGGTTTTTAGGTTGTGTCGCTGTTGAATTCAGTGAACGATATATCGTGTATCTGAATGAAACAACCTACGTACGAAGGATGCAAAGTGCTGGTACAAATATCACATTCTGCTGCAGAATGAAGTCTGCAGCATAACTCTATGTGGCCCATAGCTAGGTGTCACTACAGCACACAGTGTGCAACCGTTCAGATTTTGAATGAATTTTATTTATTATTCTTTTCTTTGAGGAATTCTGTCACGATAGAACAGGTGTTCAGTACACCTACTGGAACTGGGAGAATAGTCGTGGTGATAAATTGATGGTAGTGAAGCCTGTTAGGTATGACCCTCATAGCAGAAAGTGGAATAACAATAAACTTGTTCAGTTGCCGCAATTGCTCGATTTAAAATGCCAAGTCTTGATATTTGCTTTGATTTTCTGTAATTGTGGTTTGTATATTGTGGGCCAATGAAATTGCTATGTCGATGAATACACCTTCCTTATTTGGTCTGTCAATCAATTTTATGTCTTCTCCGTTAACAGGGAAAGACCCCAGTAAAATTTTTAGTTGTCATTTTACCATACGCCCTGCTGCTCATATTTGTAATACGGATATTGTTATTATTATTATTATCATCATCATCATAATATTACTGTGAAATTCATAATTACGCTGAGCGGGGAAAATGCAGTCGTCAGTGATAAAGAAAGGGGTACATATGGTAATCAATGTGCTATAAACCATTTATGAATTATTTAAGAGAACGGCTTCTTCTTGGTGATTTTACCTGGGACTTGATTAAGTTACTGAGATTCACACTGACTGATGGTACAAGCACAGGACAAAATAACTACCACCATTCATTGTAATTGCTGACGTAGGGCCCTGCGTGTGGTGTTGAGTGGGCCAAATAATCCTTCGGAAGTTTGAGAAATATGTAATTCTGGATTTATAGCCTGTAGACATTTGCTCCTTGAAGTATCTCCACCTTGACGAAGACATCTTTTGCCGGGTAATGAGGCTTGCGTGGTGCGATGATCCAGAGAGGTATGCCGGCGGTAGCGTAGCTCCTGGTAGGGCCACCCGGACAGGTCAAAGGAGAGCACCCAGACAAAGAGAGATACACTGGTCCTCCAGGTTGGGGGTTGGGTCGATGGGCCAGCACCCCATCACCCGATAAAAACACATGCTAAAAAAACCTAGACACAGGGATGGAAGGTGTAAGGAAGGCCATGAACGAAAGAAACCTAAATGAAGGCCAGTGGGAAGATAGGATGCAGTGGAGTCTAGGTGTTGGACAACGTAGAACGACGTTTTGAAACCGACATACATACATAGACATTGGCTCTGCTTCAAAGTATCTTGACTTATAGAAGATTTACAGGTTGTAAACTGTCACTCAGAAGTTTAAAATGTAGCCTTTTTGGTTGATTTACTGAATGAAGTTGCTTTCATAGATGATTCAGATGCAATGGCTAGACCCATTTACTTTTAATAAGACGCCAGTTATTACGCTTTGGAAAAATAAACTTCAGGTTACTTAGCGTAAAGTTTTATGATGGAATTTCCCCCCGACAGCACATAAAAGTTATACAGCCCCATTGCAGTTTTCAAACCCCTTTTTTATTGGCGGAAGGTACGGCATACAGATTAGGGTGGGAGGCGCCTTGTGTTGTACATCCTACCCCTTACCCTAAGATAATAGGGAGAGAAAATTACTACCTGCATATCGCAGGCATTTCTTCAGGTATAATAATGTAAACAGCCGAATAGATGCAACAATGATAATTTTATTAACAATTTCTATCAGCTCAACATGTTTCGAACGATAATTTCGCCCATCCTCAGGACCACTAGACTGTGTTTACAGCTTGTGGTATAAAGCACCGACGATGTTGCCTGCAGGCTAAACGCCAAAGAAATGGATTACAACACCAGCTTGAAAAATAAGTTGGGTTTTTATAAATGAACGACGCAACATTCTGTCACCCTGACAAATGCCTAAGTTATTACTATCGTGACATTACGAAATATTTTGTTCAGGTAATATTATATTTTGGCTAATTAAGGGGATTATTATCAGTACACAACCTTGTTTTCGTGTTTTTAGCACATTAAGCAAGTAGTGTCTAAGGACTTTGGGAAGGATTTATTGGATACAACGAGATAATTACAATCGCTCACCATAATTACTTTACCTGTTATAACGCACGTTGAGTAAGTCAATAATAAAAATCTTAGTACAATGTCTATAGTTTTTTTCGGAACACTTAGTGTCGTGAAATAAGTGGAATGCTCAGGGCAAAGTTTAAATAAACATTTCCGTTATAACATTTCATCATTTCCAGTTAATGGAGCTTATCTTTAGAGGACATCATTTATTATAGCAGTAGCCAGCGTTCGTAAGCCCTAATGACATGCAAAGGCGGTCAAGGACTGAGAAATCAGAATTTACGTCTTGAAATAAGAGTAATGATATTGCTATGACGATAGAGCAAAGACGAATTGAAGACTATCAATTGTGCAGGACGCGAGCATTATTACCTTACCTAGAGCCTCTTATTTTTTATTTTGGATTACATTTACCGGCTCTATATGCTGTTTTGTTAGTGGATTAATACTCCACACGAGCAGATGTACTGTTCTGCGACCGGAATGTTTTTACTCCGCTCTTCTACATCACGGTACACTGGACGTACGTAATAGCTTTAAGTCTGAAGAAGGCAAAACACTGAAATTGGGAACTGACGTCCATTCATGCAGTTTAAAAAATGATATTGGTCGAACATTCATTTCGCATTCCAAAAGTCGACGCACTACTTCCATGACAGTTTAATAGCCATAGCTGCCCTGTGTAATGACGACTGTAGGTTTTAACCTTTTAAAGCCTTGTGGTTACTTTATGTACCACTAGTCTTAACATTCAAAAATACTACAGTCTTCCCACAGAATATTTATATCTTCTGTACGTGCAAAGGAAAAAATCGATGATTTACCTGTACAACCATCAACGATCGGCTTTTTATAACCGAGCTGCCAAGTGTTTACTGCGCATTATGACTTGGTCCTTTTAAATAAAATGTACTACGTTTAGTCCTTAAATGGTTAAACGTAACAATGTATTTATGATACTTACTTACTTACCTACTCCATGGTGCAGAGTCCTTCTTGAGAACCTAACTGGTTTGCAGCTAGTCAAGAAATTCCCCTCATTTCACGGAACCCGAACGTTCATTACCGCACCCACAAGCGTCCGCCACCTGTCTCTATCCTGGGCCAGCCCAATCCAGTCCTTATACTCACATCCCACCTCCTGGAGATCCGTCCTAATATTATCCACCCATCTATGCCTAGGTCTCCCCAGTGGTCTCCTTTCCTCCGGTTTCCCCATCAAGACCCTATACACCCCCTCTCCTCACCCATACGCGCCACATGCCCAGCCCATCTAACATATTTGTGATACCTCCTTAAGTCGCGGCTTTGTAGAATACACTGACAGAAATATTATATTTTCGACTTAAAAATTATGTATTTGACTCTGTGTACAGTTTCCCTGACATATTCAAATAATCTTCCCACAAGGTACGCTGTCTTCTCTTTGGTATAACATAGAATGAATGTAACTAGGCTGTTTTACTATATGTAGGACATATTGCAGGAATGGAAGGAAGAGAAACGATACAGTGAATTGGTTGGAAAACGTGAAGGAAAGAGACCGCTTTGAATACCTATACAGGGGAAAATATTATCTGCTTCTTTAAGTGATAAAATGAATGATTGTGGACTGGTTTAATGAGAATCTGAATAGAGACTATTGGCGGAATTTTGTGAATATGTGAACGAACACTCATGTTTCATAAACTCGGGTTTTTTTCATGAAAATCTAAAGATCCATTACCTTCACAGAAATCTCTATCTTTACGCGGGACATGCTGTTGTGATTTTTCCTCTTGACATTGGAAATAATGGATAATACTTCTAATACTTCTGATATATTTTTTATATACTTCTAATATATTTTAATATATTCTATCTTCATATTTATGTTTTGTTTCGACCCTTACAGCACACATAGTACTGTGAAGCTGCGATCTCAAGTACATGTAGGAAATACTTTATCGTGTTGTATGTGATATTATTTCTTCTTTAAGCTTGTACATACTTGTTGAATTATTAAATACATATGAATATTTAAGTGAGCCAATACAGCATTATATTCAGGAAGAATAAAGCTAATGTTTCGGCTAGGAATGATTTTCCTTCATCAGACCAATTACAAGAACACAAAAGGCGACGCATTGTGCAACTGTATTTCAGGTTTCGGAACTCAGGCTTCAAGAGCTAATATATATAAAGGTAACGTGATCCCGCTACAGGCCCGGTGTGGCCCAGAGGGTGGGTAGAGGTATAGCTCTACTTTTCCATGACCGCGGCACTAGAAGGGGGTGAGTGGTCAGCAACACGCCCCAATCTCAATTTACCCACGAGAAAGACCGGGTACCCATTTTACAGGAGGCTGGGTAGACCCCAGGGCCGGTCTGGACGGGAGTAAAATCTTGTCCCCACCGGGATTCGATCCCGAACCGTCCAGCCGGTAGTCAGTCGCTATACCGACTGAGCTACCCGGCCCACGGAGCTTATACATATATATATATATATATGTATATAATGCCTGAATTGTACAATATTAAGTTTATAAAACTTTAAGAAATAATAAATTGAATAATATGACGCATGCAGTTAGATACGAAATTCTTGGAAGCGACACACACACACACACACACACATACACACGCACATTACAGTCTGATCACTGAAGTGTAGACAAAGAGCGTAAACATTAGGAATTGCTAGTCCTACTGTATACGCTGTACTCTTCGATGATGCCACCGCAATATATATGTCGTTTGTCGGTAGAATCCAAAACTTGTAGACTGATATCTTGTTTAAAATTTCAGACACGTAATATATTGATTTTTAAGGCTCGGAGATGAATCTGAACATGTTCCGAGAAAACCCTTATTTTTACATAGATTACTCTTGATAGAAGACAAGATATAATCAATAAATAAACAATACATTTACAGTAGACGTATTTTCATTACGGCGTAACTAAACGCAGTTTTATCACTGACGTCTTACAGTTTACACTGTTTAGGTAATGAAGCATTCACATTTGTTATTGTTTCATTGGTCACATTCGTTGATGTAACATGTCAGCATGGGCCTAGTCGTAGTGCTGATCAGTTATTAGAGCGGTTGCATATTGCCTTCAGTTCTGACATGTCCCACGCACGCATACGTTATTAAAACGAAGTGAGTGTGTAATAACAGATACGAAGAATTGTTTGAATACGATTCACGAAGAATTGTGTTATTACATACATACTATTTCCGCTACACAGAAATGTAATGGTCACGTCGCAGCTCAATAACGAGCTTACCTTCCGCTACATACAAAAAGACCCTTTCAATATATCATCGATCTTCGCTCTTCTGATTGAAGAAGAAACCAGCCCGCTTCTTCTATCAGTTTAGGTCTTCCTGAACTGATAGAACAACCACCTCCACCTCCTTCACCTCCTCAACGCCGACGATGATGGATGGTATCATGACTGAAAAATGAATGAAGCTGCCCGTCTGTCCATCCGTGAAGTTCGATACGTGGGTACAACGTAGGGATTTTTTTAATTCACATTTTTATTTTGATTGTCAGCATTTTGCATACTGCTTTGCTATACGCGGTTGATTTAGGGTGAAAATATGGTATGTAGTCCGTACTTATTTTTCGGTTTTTCAAAGGTAATACAAATTAAGTGTAACTCGCAGTGTGGTTAGTGTCATTTCGTCACGATAAAGTGGTAAGGATATTAAGGTGCATAGAGTTTGGCGTCTTATTTTGTTTCTTTATTTAAATTGTCCTTATGTTTGGGATTATCGGAGTATTGACCCTTTATATGCGAAGACTAACCTAAACCCATTTAAGTTTTTAGATTTACGTCGCACCGTGCAGTAAATACGCGCCGTCTCGGTTATGAAAGCCAGTATATTGTTGCGGTATGGAGAAATGATGACTGGTGTTTCTGAGAATCATACCAATATCATAGTGCACGATCATCGGCAATCATTAACCGAGGTAGGAGAATTAACACTTTAAACGCCTTTTTAAATCCAATCTGCCATCTGCTGGCATTATTAGGAGCTCACCATATTATCCACCTTAGCAGGGTAAGCTTTAATACATTTCGTAAGAAGAGGGATATATAGTTGGGATTTGCTATTATGTGTTCGTCTGCTCTTAAAGATTTCATACTTACGTTAGAAGATCTCAGTGTCCACGCCATTTCTAGCCCTGCGAACATCTAGACGGTGTTCGCATTCTTTCCATGTTCTCCTAGTAATGAAGGCGTGACTACCCTTGAACTTCTGCTAACTCTCTCTCACAGTAATGAATCTTGGATTTTATTTTCCGTAAAAGATATTTTTAATGAATTTCGAAAGAAAAAATCCAGTATTGAGAAGTCCGGAATTCGTCGGAGTCACTTTTTTCCCGCCTCTTCCAATACACCAATTAGGAAGTGTGACTGAAGTGGGTTTGATCACCCTCTTGTTGAAACAAAATTTCATCTTCTTATTCAATGCCATCAGTTTTTCGATATGCAAGGAACTGTAATTTATCCAGGGAAATATTTGCCGTGGTGGTGGTTTCGGCTAAACAAAGGCCCTATAATACGGTCATACTGTTGTATCCGTGTCCACCGGCCAGTTAGCAGTAAGGTTCTACCGCCGTCCGGAAAGTGGATACGAGCAGCGAATCCCGTTACAGCTGCTTGAGTAAGGGCAGTAAGTGGCCAAAGTCCTCGACTTCTATTGCTTAGTAAAATCGAAGTGGACTTCGTTAGCACTTGGAAGCGTGAAGAGGGTGATTTGCTGGGGGGTTTTCATACCGGCAGACAACCGATCTCCTTTAAAAACTATTATTCTTACTCTGATGTTGCGACACAGAAAAGCCTCGAGTGGTGGTTACTAATGTACAGATGGATGTCAACATTCTGTTTAACACAGACTCTTTACTCGTTGTGCCATCCGAGAAGGAGCACCAGGTATAAAAAGTTCCAAAACTATGTATTTTTGTTACAGTTATAATTTTCAAGTTCCATGGTTAATAGGTACTTAATACAATATTTAATACATTTAATAAGTACACCGCCTAATAAGACAATGCATTATGCTGCACAGTACATCAGTTATGGGGAATCTAGCAAATGTTCGTCAGTTTATTCGCAGAGTACAACCAACGAGATGCAACGTTCCACAATTTATTTATTTCTGTAAGACGCTCTACATGTTTCGGACGGTTTTTCCGTCCATCATCAGGAGCTCAAAACTGCTCATACAGCGGCAGGTACTTGCCAGACCAATGCTGCTACCTGCTGCTAGCCCAGCTGGGCTAGCAGCAAGTAGCAGTAACGGTCTGACAAGTACCTGGCACTGTATGAGCAGTTTTGAGCTCCTGATGATGGACGGAAAGACCGTCCGAAACATGTAGAGCGTCTTCAGAAATAAACAAATTGTGAAACGTTGCATCTTGTTGGTTGTACTCTGCGAATATATGAGCGATGCACGGACCTATGAAAGTTGAAGTTCGTCAGTTTCTTGTGGCCGTTACTGTGTCCAGATGCGCTACTTGGACCTGTTTACATGACCATTCATATCGAAGTTTGCTTCATCTTTGAACATCACTCGGCGCAAAAAAAATATCATCGTCAGTTGCATTGAGCATCAGATTTGCAAAGTCAGCTGTTTCTTACTGATTTCTATTTTTGCTGGTCTTTTGGATTTCCGTTTCAGTTAGGGGAGACCGGGGCAAAGAGAAAAAGGTCATTTTTTTTTCGCTGTCGAGGCAAGATATCGCCACGCTTCTGTTACAGTGCATGGTAGTAGCTGCACTGTCCTCGGGGAAATTGGTTCTTCGTAGCAGTGACCGTCGTGGAAATTATAAGACAAAATTTTGTTTTGTGTGTTTGTTAAAATATTCTGACTGTCAGTGTATAGACTTACGTGTATTACAGTAAGCAGCTGAAGAAATATTGCACTGCTTTAGGTTAGGCCTATATGATATAATCCCTTTTTGATTACGGTTGCGGTACAACATTGTCGCCTGTTATTTTGGCTGCCATGACCTACGGTATTTCAATGGCGACATACTGGGCAAAGTGAACCAAAGTGGAAAAATTCTTCGCTTTGCTCGGAATATTCGAAATATCCGTTTAAAGCTCACCTGATTGTTTATATGCTATTCCACTATTTAGTGCTTTATTTGTCATTCAATTCTCCCACATTTTTTAATAATCTTAACTTAAAATAATTTCAGATG
>Ga0123354_10009754_pt1 | contig 14745 bp, 14 predicted proteins | sample TergutLab28metaG_2_FD_97872 | JGI IMG/M metagenome (GOLD analysis project Ga0123354, IMG submission 97872) | Labiotermes labralis P4 segment gut microbial communities from Petit-Saut dam, French Guiana - Lab288 P4 | ecosystem: Host-associated > Arthropoda: Insects > Digestive system > Gut ... | reverse complement strand
TGGTATAGTTATATTGTGGTGTAGTTACACTGAGAGGTGTAGTTACACCGTGTGGTGCACTTACACTGCGTGGTGTAGTTACACTGTGTGATGTAGTTACACTGTGTGGAGTCGTTAAACTGTGGTGTAGTTACACTGTGTGGTGTAGTTACACCGTGTGGTGTAGTTACATTATGTGGTGTAGTTACATTGTGTGGTGTAGTTACAATGTGTGGTGTAGTTACACTGTGTGGTGTAGTTACAATGTGTGGTGTAGGCACATCGTGTGAAGTAGTTACTCTGTGGTTTAGTTACACTGTGTGGTTTAGTTACAGGGCGTGTTCTAGTTAAAATGTGTGGTGTAGTTACACTGCGTGGCATAGTTACATTTCGTGGTGTAGTTAGACTGTGTGATGTAGTTACATTGGTTGGAGTAGTTACATTGTCGTGTAGTTACACTGTGCTGTAATTACACTGTGTGGTGTAGTTACACCGTGTGCAGTAGTTGCACTGTGGTGTAATTAAATTGTGCGGTGTAGTTACACTGTGGTGTAGTTACAATGTGTGTTGTAGTTACACAGTCTGGTGTAGTTACACCGAGGTGTATTTATACTGGGTGCTGTAGTGACAGTTCATGGTGTAGTTACACTGCGTGGTGTAGTTACACTATGTGGTGTAGTCATACTGTGGTGTAGTTACAGTGTGTGGTGTAGCTACACCGTGTGGTGTAGATACACTGAGTGGTGTAGTTACACTGTGTGGTGAAGTTACAATGTGTGGAGTAGTTAAAATGTGGTGTAGTTACACTGTGTGGTGTAGTTACACCTTGTGGTGCAGTTACAATTCGTGGTGTAGTTACACTGTGTGGTGTAATTAAAATCTGTAGTGTAGGCAGATGGTGTGCAGTTGTTCCTCTGTGGTTTAGTTACACTGTGTGGTGTAGTTACAATTCGTGGTGTAGTTACACTGCGTGGCGTAGATAAAATTTGTGGTGTAGTTACACAGGTTGTTACAGTTACAATGTAGCGAGTAGTTACACTCTAGTGTAATTACACGGTGGTGTAGTTACACTCCGGTGTAATTTCACATTGTGGTGTAGTTAAACCATGTGGAATAGTTACACTATGGTGTAGTTACAGTGTGTGGGGTAGTTACACTGCTTGGTGTAGTTACACTGCATGGTGTAGTTACACTGCGTTGTTTAGTTACACTGTGTGGTGTAGTTACATCGTGTGGTGTAGTTAAACTGTCTGAAGTAGTTAAACTGTGGTGTAGTTACACTGTGTGGTGTAGTTACACCGTGTGAAGTACTTACACTGTGTGGTGTAGTTTCACCTTGTGGACTAGTTACACTGTGTGGTTTAGTTAAACTGCGTGCTGTAGTTACACTGTTTGGTGTAGTTATACTGCGTGGTGTAGTTACATTTTGCGGAGTAGTTACACTGCGTGCCGTAGTTACACTGTGTGTTGTAGTTACACTTGTGGTTTAGTTACACTCTTTTTATTTAAACTGCGTGCTGTAGTTACAATGTTTGCTGTAGTTATACTGCGTGGTGTAGTTACATTTTGCGGACTAGTTTCACTGCGTGCTGTAGTTACACTGTGTGTTGTAGTTACATTGTGTGGTTTAGTTACACTCTTTTTATTTAAACTGTGTGGCGAAGTTACACCGGGTGGTTAAATTACACTGTGGTGTAGTTACACTACATGGTTTAGTTACATTTTGTGGATTAGATACACTGCGGTATAGTTACACTATATGTTGTAGTTACACTGTGGTGTAGTTTCAATGTGTGGTGTAGTTACACCGTGTGGTGTAGTTACACTGTGTGGTGTAGATACACTGTGTTGTGTAGTTACACTGTGTGGTGTAGTTACACCGTGAGAAGTAGTTACACCGTGGTTTAGTTACACTGCGTGGTGTAGTTACACTGTGTGTTGTATTAACACTGCGTGGTGTAGATACAATATGTGGTGTATTTAGACTGTGTGATGCAGTTAAACTGCGTGGTGTAAATATACTCTGTGGTGTAGTTAAACTGTGTGGAGTAGCTACACTTTGGTGTAGTTACAATGCGTGCTGTAGGTACACCGTATATTTTTGTTACACTGCGTTGTGTAGTAATACTATGTGTTGTAGTTACATTGTGTGGTGTAGTTACTCTGTGTGAAGTACTTCAACAGTGGTTTAGTTACACTGTGTGGTGTAATTACACTTTATGTTGTAGATATACTGCGTGGTGTAGTTACACCTTGTGGTGAAGTTACACTTTGGTGTAGTTACACTGCGTGGTGTAATTACACTGTTAGGCGTAGTTACACTGCGTGTAGCAGACATACTCTGGTGTAGTTTCACCGTGTGTTTAATTCTACTGCGTGGTGTAGTTACACTGCGTGGTGTTGTTACAATGTGTGGTGTAGTTACACCGTATTTTGAAGTTACACTGTGGGGTTTAGTTACACTGCGTGGTTTAGTTACACTTCGTGGTGTACTTACACTGTGTTGAGTAGTTACACAATAGTTTAGTTACACTGTTTGGTGTAGTTACACTTCGTGTTGTAGTTACACTGTGTGGTGTAGTTACACTGTGTGGTGTATTTACACTTTATGTTGTAGATACACTGTGTGGTGTAGTTAGACCGTGTGGTGAAGTTACACTGTGGTGTCGTTATACTGCGTGGTGTAATTACACTGTTTGCCGTAATTAAACTGCGTGTAGCAGATAGACTCTGGTTTAGTTACACTGTGTGTTGTAGTTACACTGCGTGGTGTAGTTACACTCGGTGGTGTAGTTACACACTGGCATTCTTTACACCGTTTGGTGAAGTTACACTGCGTTGTTTAGTTACATTGCCTGTTGCAGTTACACTGCGTGGTGTACTTACACTGTGTGGAGTAGTTACACTTTAGTTAATTACACTGTTTGGTGTAGTTACACTGCTTTTGTAGTTACACTGTGTGGTGTAGTTACACTGTGTTGTGTAATTACACTGTGTGGTTTAGTTGCACTGTGTCGTCTAGTTACACTTTGTGGTGTAGTTACACTGTGTTGTATTTACAATGTGTGATGTAGTTACTCCGTGTTGTGTAGTTACACCGTGTGGAGTAGTTACACTGTGATGTAATTACTTTGTTTGGTGTAGTTACACTGTAGTGTACTTACACTCTTTGGTGTACTTACAGTGTGGTGTAATTACATTATATGTTGTATTTACACCGTGTGTTCTAATTACATTGTGTGGTGTAGTTACACTGTAGTGTAGTTACACTGTGTTTTGCAGTTACCCTGTGGTGTAGTTACACTGTGGCGCTTAGTTACACCGTGTGGTGTAGTTACACAGTGGTGTAGTTGCACTGTTGTATAGTTACACTGTGTTTTAGTTACACTGTGTTTTAGTTACACTGTGTGGTGTAGTTACACCGTGTGGTGTAGTTACAGTGTGTGGTATAGTTTCACTTCGCTGTACCTACACTGTGGTGTAGCTACACTTTGTGTTGTATTTACACTGTGGTGTAGTTACTCTGTGTGGCGTAGTTACACCGTGTGGTGTAGTTACACCGTGTGGTGTAGTCACACAGTGGTATAGTTGCACTGTGGTATAGTTACACTGTGGTGTAATTACACTGTGTTTTATTTACACTGTGTGGTGTAGTTACACCGTGTGGTGTAGTTACAGTGTGTGGTATAATTTCACTGTGCTCTACTAACACTGTGGTGTCGCTACACTTTGTGTTGTATTTACACTGTGGTGTAGTTACTCTGTGTGGCGTAGTTACACCGTGTGTTGTAGTTACACCGTGTGGTGTAGTTAAACTCTAGTGTAGTTACACTGTGTGGTGTAGTTTCACTATTTAGTGTAGCTACGCCTTGTATTGTAGTTACACCGTGTGGTGTAGTTACATTGTGCTGTAGTTACACTGTGTGGTTTAGTTACACTGTGGTGTAGTTACAATAAGTTGTGTAGTTACACCGTTTGTTGTAGTTACACTCTTTGCTGTAGTTACACCGTGTGGTGTAGTTATATCATATGGTGGAGCTACACCGTGTGGTTTATTTACACTGTGTGGTGTTGCTACACTTTGTGGTGTAGTTACACTCTGTTGTTTAATTACCCTTGTTCCGAAGTTTCGGAGAAACCTGTTGCCTGCAGTTTCAGATAAGTAAATTTGGTTCAAGTGTTTTCTAAAACGATTAGCCCTAGGAATTACGTCTACCATATGGGATGTTTGCAAGGACTGTGACTAACTACAGCTACAGAGATGGACGATCAAATAGATTTGGTGTGGGGAAAAGGCTGCTGGAAAAATGGCAATTTTATTCGCATTTTTACGAAAAACTAGAATATTTCAGTGACTTTTACCTTCTGAGAAATGACCCTTCCCCCTGGAGTTAGTGTACTTCCTTTTTAAACGTCCGCGTTTTTATGTTAGTGATTTCACGTGCTACAACCAATAGGATGAGTAGATTTTTATGGCAAATCGTATCAATTTCCTATCAAATCTAATTAAAATCATATTTATAACTAAAGGCCTTACCAGAGACCATATAAAACAGATTCATTTTTAACTCTTATTTTGATGTCATGAAATCACGACATTTAGATCTCACAATTTGTTCTAAAGACTGTGCCACATAGATCACTCTCATCTTTCCAGGCGGCAAGTGATAATTAATTAAAGTGTGAATAAAAAATAGAGAATGCTTTGTGCTTGCTGACCAGAATCTTCTGTTACGATGAGATATGTGCTACATAATGTGGGTGAGAGAAACATATCGAGACTTAAACCGCTCTATGAGCAGGGAGGGCATTCCAATTTGCAAACTGAGCACAAAGACTGTGACAGGAAAACATTCTGCAGAATTCTGCAGCTCGCTCTGCACAAAGTGCTAGCTGTAATTTCTAATCCTGGCTCCCAGCATGGTGAAAAATAGAACGAACTTTTATTACGAATATTTGAGGAAGGATACGTAAAAATCCGAACAGGGAATGAAGTTACAATTTCTCGTTCCCCTGATTCCGAACAGATTAATTCTGTAACTTCCGCAGTGGCTGTAAACCTGGCATACTAAAAAGGAAAGTCGCAAACTGACAGAATTGTAACAAGAAGACAAGTAAGGAAAGAAAAAATAAAGAAAGAGATAAAGGGTAGAAGGAAGAACATAACAAGTAAGCGAATAAAATGAAACTGAGGATCAGCATTTTTCTTGATCAGCCGATGATCACTCCCCTGATCAACAAATTACCCAAGTAGTAAGCAAACTGAAAAATCATAATTCAACTAATTCCATGGAGCAGATACCTCTATAAGAAGCTGACAGTTCCACACATAGTCAAGAAATTCCCCACAATTTAGGTAACACGAAAGTTTATAAACACATTTGCAAGCTGCCGCCACCTGTATTCACCTAAGCGAAAATAATTTTGGTCTAGAAGTTAGTGGTTTTTCTGCTAAGCTGAAAAAATTGAGTCCATGCTCCATAACGCAAATATTAGTAAACTGTTCCCACCTACCTCTATATTGGCTCCATATTTTAAGAAAAAAGCTAAGCAATTGAAAGAGGCAGGGAAAATAAAGAGAGAATGAAGAAAGCAAGTAAACAATGCAAATAGTAATAATTAAATTCAGAAGAATTTGACCTTTTTTATTGTCTTGTACGTCTCAACAAACTTCAGGCCTACAATTAATATGGTTGGGCTAAGAACCTGATGTTTAGAAATTTTGTTCAGCCTACCTTCAGCGGAGAGAAAGGAAGTTTCAAGGCCTCACGGCAAGTTGATTTAGGTCTCCTGGTTTCTAGACCTTGTTGAGTTTCAGTATCTTACAGAAGTTTTGAGTGCTCCTAGTAAGACCACATTCATCTCTGGGATCAAGATTCTTACTGGTCTTCGTCCACTCTTCTCAAACTGCTTTATCCTGGTGGTGAGCGCAGTATGCTCATTCAAACGTCTTTAATTCACCAGTCCATACAACCCAACAACCTAGCAGATTTGATTGTTCATCAACTGTGAAGTTAGAAATGCAAGTCCCTCACAGTCATAAGTTCTTTTTGAGTGAATCAATTCCAGACGTGCCGAATGTAATGTTATAAGATGCGAAAACGAGGTTTGGAGAGTATAAACACGTACGAAACCTACATCGGTTATCGGGAAATTACGATGGTAATGTTAATAAAACTGAAGACTATAACTGCTCCTAAGTTCAATATCTTCTTAAAACCGATATTCATGAGAAACAGATAAAGATTTTTCCGACAACACAAAGAAAGTTTCATTGCATTTGAAAATTAATGCTATACAATACATTACGCATGTAGTTATGTAGACAGATTATTTATCTCAGTATTTAACCAACTTGATGCACAACATTTGTTTCACAATAGTTTTATTTCGTGCCTCTACATGTTTCGAGTACACGTGCTCAGCATCAGGAGGTCAAAATTGTATTACATGATATCATCACACCATTAGGTGGCCGTCTCGTGCACGAGACAGCTACCTATAGGTGTGATGATACCAGAGGAAGTGTAATGCAATTTTGACCTCCTGATGCTGAGCACGTGTACTCGAAACATGTAGAGGCATGAAATAAAACTTATTGTGAAATAAATTTTGTGTATCAAGTTGGTTAAATACTGAGATAAATATACTGAGATGCAAGGTCAGCAAAACGTCAAAATTTGTAGACAGATTAGTTACAAACATTTCGCTGAAGCATGCCGTCTCCATCTTCAGTGTAGGAAAGTTGGTTACTGTAACTGTAGCTACAGATGAAGTGTACATTTTGACTTTGGAAAGACAGAATAGAGTAGCTTGGATAATAAATAAACAGCTTGACTAATAAGCAAACAGCCTGGCTGTCCGGAATCGAGAACTTCCGAAAGTTCTAAGGATGTGCAGAGTACCCGAAAAGCTGGTAGCACGTGCTAAGTTACACGGCCTCACTTACCAAAGAAAGTAATCTTGGTAATCATCATCATGGAAACCTCACATCTCACAGTAATAGTATTAAGCGCAGTCAAGAACTTGGTCTCAAATGAATCATTCTTTAAACCTTCATAACGAACTTTACATTATATTGCTGTATATTAATACTATCTTCTTCGGAGAATGTTTTTTATGTGATGAATAGGACTTACTACAGATTCCACGTAGGTCACAACTTACACCTAAGTTGGACGTTTCTAGACCACTAGTTGCTGCGTCCTTTTGAAGCAAACGTAATTTGGGACACTTTCAGTATTGGGACAACTTCCCTTTTGATCTGATTAGACAAACTTCGTTGAGAAAATGCAGAACCAGAGTTTCAGAAAGTTAAGAGAGAAGCGACTAGGAAATGGCGATGGGCAGCGAATTCAGTGAATACAGAATTCTAAGAACTTTGGGCATCAATAAAATTAAATTCCATAAAATTCCATACAGTACAGTGTGCCAGTACAAGTTGCTCTTAAAACTGCACATTTGTCAGAACGTTTCTGTTCTCTATAATTCTGTGATTTAGAAAATGTAGTATAGTGATATGTAATATAGTGACATGTAATATAGTGATATGTAATATAGTGACATGTAATATAGTGATATGTAATATAGTGACATGTAATATAGTGACATGTAATATAGTGATATGTAATACAGTGACATGTAATATAGTGATATGTAATATAGTGACATGTAATATAGTGACATGTAATATAGTGACATGTAATATAGTGATATGTAATATAGTGACATGTTATATAATGACATGTAATATAGTGACATGTAGTATAGTGATATGTAATATTGTGACATGTAGTATAGTGATATGTAATATTGTGACATGTAATATAGTGACATGTAATATAGCGATATGTAATATAGTGACATGTAATATAGTGATACGTAATATAGAGACATGTAATATAGTAACATGAAATACAGTGACATATAATACAGTGACATTTAATATGGTGACATGTAGTACAGAGCTGTCTTCTGAATATGACGTCGTGTGGCCTGGAAGAAAGTTACCGACTATTCGGAGGAGCGTGCTGCCTCCATCTTTAAAGTGTAAGAAGCCACAGTCATGCAAAATAAGTCCTTTTCGAAAAGCTAATAATTGTTTAACTAGTAGAAAGCGCGCCCCCAATTTTCAAGGACTTCAAATGCGTTCAACAATTTTCACATTAACCCACACAATTCCTACAACCTACGCCACACTAGCCTTTTAAAGAATGAATTTAACTTTCATTATATTTAAAGTTTATTTCGTACCGCGTAGAAAACGCTCTCCATTACAGTTATTACATCCATTATTTAATATTCTATATAGAAATAATCACTGTTCTGAGAACCACACAAAATATAAATTCAATTTGCAAACATATTGCAAATTTTGTCAATGTTCAAAATTGTGCTGCATGTAGTAAACACTAGAATTTAAAGAATTCATCCACTCCTTAACATTGAACGTTAATCCTTTCAACTTCAGGTTATTATTATTTTTCCATCTACTCCTAGATTTACCAAGAAGTTCCATTCCTTCAGTTTTTTCTATTAATAACTTATGTGCATTTCTCATTTAATAAATTCACTCTACCTGCTGCTGGCAGGTACGAAAACCATGAAGCCTCTGCGAAGAAGAACATACTACAGAATTTCAGTACCCTTGAAGTAAAGTAATGTCAACATTCCTCACCATCAGTGGTCAGTACGAACTATCTTTCATACTAGAAAGGTCTCACGATTTTCTCTGATAACTGGGCAATCAAGTACTTTTCTGATTTTATCTCAATATGGTCATTTTCCTCCTTGGGCAAGAGAGTTAAGACACGGCAAGGGCTAGATCTGACAGAAATACTGTCCACAGAACCTAATCCTTACACGGTTTCGCCTGGACTTCCTTTTTGCTGTCCATCGCCTCTTATCGGATTAGAAATGAATTGAACCCGACGGCTGAAGTAAACCTTGCTTCCCCTGGGTAAAAGCTACACAACAAACTGCAGGAACTAATGTATCTCCGTCGCAAAGTTTGTAGCCTAATCTTCCCTGGTTCAGTGACTGGCAATAGGATTTCTCTGTCTCAAGTCAGAGACCTAATACGAGGATCAAAGCTCATGCTGAATATTTCTAACGCGTTGCCGTAAGTGAGTGTAGGGGGCGGAAGAAGATATGGTGTCGTAAGTGAAGGCGAACACCCAACTCTGTGCTTTGTTCATGCGTTATCATGTCTTACTCAGATCACTTTATTTTATAACAGACGTCTGGGGAATTGTTCTGGGTTCACATTTCATTTGTCACAATCGTAAATGAAGTAGAGATGGAAGATAAACGAGCTATTCGGTTCGAGAGATCGAGTTATCTGCCTGAACAAGTGGCTCGAATCATCACTAATCTAATTATTCTAACGTTTCAGTATTCAAGTTATTCTCCACCCAACCTGTCTTTGGGAATTAAAGTAAACCCTTTCAAACGAAACATTGCATACAGTGAAGTGATTCAAATGAAATCATTAAAAAATGAGCAGGCTCTCTTCCGGCCTGTGTATCGGATACAGTACTTTTCACCGGCCCACTTTGCGCAGTGGCTTCTAATTAGAGTAAGTGGGCTGAGAGGTAAATTGCGCAGCCTCGTTAGCAATATGTCGTAGAGACACTAGAACTTGTGGAATATAAAAATTACCTTAGCCTCTATAGTCCAAAAGCAATAAATAATCTTTTATAATATGGTCATGAAATTTCCTTTTCCATAAACTACAGGAAATTAGTTGATTACCTGGATTCAGTCAAAGAACTAAATTAAATACAAATTACGATTTTCTTTGAACAATTCGGATGCTTTTGAAGCTTGTACATCACCATGAATCATCGTTGTGTAGCCCAGACCAGGGAAGCGAGTAGTTTTATCGCTCGACTAAATGATTTGTAAATTTCATTAATTTTCGGTTTATTTAACGACGCTGATAGTAGCTTAGGAAATTTAAGCTTATATATGTGTATGAATACAACCCACATAATGTCCAACGGGAGGATAGTTTTCAAATACCGGCTGAAGAAGAACAGAGTAGGAATCTAAGGATGCCTAATTGGAGGTACCTTCTTGGAATATGTGCGGAGGGACTGAGAAAGACCATGAAATATTTCAGTCGCCATTTACTGAATAAAAATCAGGTGTTTCTGCTAGGTCATTTTGCATAATTTCTTTGTAAAGGTGTTTCAGCAAATAACAGAATAAAATCAGCTGTAAATGTTGAAGAGTGTAGGAAATGTTTTCTCTTACTATACGCCCAGTACTGCAAAACGTATAGAGACTTCGCATATAACCCTTAACAAGAAATGCTAAATTAATGCCTGGGTCTACAAAGCGGCACAACATCAAAGAGAATATTCAAGGGCCAAGAATTTTCTCGTCGAATGGACAAATTGTGGGATACTGTAAACTTGGTGATGAATTTTGGAATTTCTGAGATTTTAGGTGACTTTCCAGGACCAAATAAAGTGAGATCATAAGGGCCTGTACCTCGCCATTAAAGGGCTGAAAGTGAACCAAACAACATTTTCCTATTACACATCTTGATCCACTTTCAGATATATGGCACTCGTTCGTTAGGAAATGTGTGCAATGCAACGCGGACAAGTTGAAATATGACAATATTGTCTGTCGTAATGCCTACATTTGCCTGAAGGCGATCCATTAACTCTCATTCGAAATAAAACGAAATATCTTTGTGTGGTTTTAACAGCTACTGGTTCCATTCTTTATACATCATACAACTGAGTATCAGCGAGACGTGCTAAAGTTTATACAGTACACACACACACACACACACACACACACAATACAATTCATACACGGCAATATTTCACTAGACATTCATTGTAGCTTTACACTAGGGGCTATTCATATTGTGTAGAAATATGGGGTAGTTATGTTACGTCTCATTTTGGGGCAGTGGAATTGTGCCTGAATTGAGATCTGCAAAAAAAAAAAAGGATGAAAAAAGAAAAGCAAAATGGAATGATACGAGGAACTGCAGCTCCGGAAACGGAAAGGTCTCCCTATATGCCAGGAAAAGTATGGCTTCGACAACAAATTGCCTCACATTGCTGACGCTCAGTCACCGAAAGTCATCAACTCTAATAGAGGAATCTAGCTGCCAGATACATGCTTGTGGATTTTTGCTGTTCCAGCCATAATCAGTCGCGAATGGTCGTCGTTTGTTTTCTCATAAGTAGTTTGTAAGTCACAAGAGGGTCTCCAACAGATTTTGCCAAAGCCCTGATGCAGTAAAATATATAAAAAAATAGTGACAATTTTCTATTATGTCTACGTATCAAAATTATGGTCTACAGATCAACAATAATCTAATCTAATCTAGTGATCACGTCATGAACGAAAAGTAACCAATAATACTTTAATAAAAACTTTTAAAAATTTTATTTGCATTAATCCGGAGCTTTTCTGCTAACATTTGTAGGTACAAACTAAAACAAAGCTAGTAAATGATGTTACCTATCACTTATGATTTCATAAATTGTTTAACGTGTGTTAAACCGAGGAGAAACTAACTGTAAGCAAATTGTTTTATAGGTTTAAATCTTGAAATTCGCCAAGGAGATCCGGACTGTACTTCAGCACATTCAACATGAACAAACTCATTCATGTAATAAGGAAGTTGGCATAAGGAGACTTTAATGTTGAGAAATCCAACTAACGGCAGCTGCGGTACAGCTGTCAATTGAAAAACAGAATATTTAAATGGCCACCTTAAAGACTGCATCCTTAGTTGGATCGAAGTATGGAAACGACACACGTGTTTTAGCAACAGCCGACAATATTTCACAATTCTCTGATATGTTGCTGCTTACAAACCACAACTGTTATGTTGATAAATATTTAGGCAGGTTAAAGTTTAATTCGGTGTCCGGGATAAACACTTATTTGTAGCATGTTTTCAACAAATGATTAGTTAACACGTGGTACAAAGGGGCTTTTTGTTGTTGAAAAAAATGTTCACTCTCCAACCCATGAAAACAGACGCGTATTTCTCTACCTATAACTTCCACAGATGACAACAGAGGCTGTCTAAAATTAGTTTTAAAAGTGTTACGGCAATTTAATTAGCAAACCAACTATGCACATACATAAAATTTTTTACATTAAATCATTTAAAATCGCTCCACCATGTTTCGATCCTAAGATCATCTTCAGGGAGCCACAGCACCAAGTTAATATAAGGAAATTAATCAGTGAATATTTTAAAAAATGTGACTTTAAAAAGGAACAGTGTAGCTCCCTAAAGATGGTCTTAGAATCGAAACATGTTGGAGCGATTTTAAATGTTTTAACGTAAAAAATTTTATGTATGTGCATTAGTTGGTGTGCTAATTAAGTGACTCTGGTAAATGCACGGTGCAACGATAAAGAGTGTTACTCGAAGTTAAAAACGTATTCCTGTTGTGAATTCCTTACTTTACAACTTACTGCAACAGTTGCCTTATGTGGTCTTTAATGTGAATACTGACGATCCGTTTGTAAGAGATTTTTAGAACGTATTACTTTCAAAATATTTTCTTGTAAACTGTTTCTTCCAAACGCAAAACTCTATTCTCTAGATACAATGTTATAAATGAAGCTTAGGTTCTAAAGCCAGCTCAGTATATCCTATTTAACGCACCATAAAACTGAAATATGGTTCATTTAGGATGAATAAGAGTAGAGATAAACAGACCCCAAATCAACTGTCAGTAATGAAACAAAACAAAAAAACGAGATACTGTAAAACAGGTAGATCGTCCTTTATAATTTACCTTGTGTCAGAGATTTCTTTGTTGCAAATAATATAGCTTAAGAAGCAACTGAGGAGAGCAGGTAATTGTACATACAAGGACAAACTTCCGACAATGGAAAAAGTGGTTAACCCTTTAAACGCCGAGTTAAATCCCATCTGCCATCTGCTGTCATTATTAGGAGCTAACCATATTCTCAACGTTAGCGGGTTAAGGGTTAAATTTCCCGGGAGTGGTGACTGGGTAGTGTTTTTAACTGATATTATTGTAGCCGAAAAATAGTAATATTAGGCAGTCAACAGCTTCACTCTTACCTACAGTGAGTTCGTTTACTGCATAATGAATATTGGCTGCAGATATCCTTCTGTCCTGTTCCGCTTACATAAAATGCGATATCTATACACCCGAGTGTAGTTCTTTCCCCTCGCCGCATCCAATCTTGTTTCTCAATAGAACTTCTTTGGCATCAAAAAGTAATGACAGAGATTCCACAAAAAAAAAAAAGGAAAATGAAAGGACATCCGGCTGTTGTAAGCAGAAAGGAAAAAAAAAGTACAAATTTGAAACTGAATAGGATATTAAGATGTACTTTCGGTTTAGTTTCACGTATTATGGAGACAACTCAATCGCACGATGTCGAGAGTGTGGGCACAAAACTTTGCTGTCTCTAACAGAAGTCTTTCCAAGAATAACGTCTTTCTGAAAACAAACGCTATCAATATACGAGCCCCAAATTTTATAAAACCGGTAAAAAAGAAACCACTGATCGGGGATGAAAAATCTAAAGTAAATGGAAATACGAAACAATTGGAAATCGTACTTCTTTCTTCCGTAATCACGTGATATATAAAGTTTGCCAGTCCTTATAACAAATGTTCAGAAAAAAATTGTACTTTAGTCTGAAAAACATTACCATTATACAGCAACAAATTTTGTTCGTCTGATGCCTGTAGTGAAAGATAAGTGAAGAGCAGCTTAATGAAGTGAATAATGCAGGAACTGCACACCAAATACCGGTATTAGACAGAGACGAATAGAGGTAGAAATATTCCAGTCTATTTTACGAAGGGTGCTGTCAATTGCGCGCGCGTACACACACACACACACACACACACGCGCGCGCGCGCGCGCGCACTTGATTATCTATGTGCGTATCACACACGACTGTAATCCATCTGCAGTTGTTAATAAAATAGTAACTGTTGTAGTCCAAGGACTAAGACAGGGTAGTGACAAAGAGTGAGGAACTTCATGCAGCAGAAACCAATGATAGGATAGTTGGTGGAAAATAAAATTCACCTTAACTCCTACGCGTATGGTGCCTATGTCTGAGTCGGTATTGCAGTCCCTTGCGTCTTAGAAAAATGCACAAAACATTCATATTGAGTGAAATATTTATATGCATCAAGATCTGTAGTTTGTAATAATGGGATATTTGAAGGGTAACCTGTAGAAACCGTCCTTAGTGATAGGAACTTGAATATGTTTCCTTGGAATTTTTAACGAAAATCCACTTCTAATCCTACTGTAGACTCTGATATATCTACTCTTATATACATTAACGTTAAGTTAAACAATTCCAATAGTTTCAGTGAACTTACCCGCTAATGTCTGTAGGAGAGCAGGACTTTCTCTGCACCTTCATCATCAGGTCGATGAAAAGGATTCAGTGGTAAAAACGTATCCTGACCTGAAAAAAGGACAGATTACAGCAACAAACTGTATGGCACTGTGGCTATCGTTTTCTAAGATTGGTTAAATACAAAAAGGAGTGAAAAAATAAGATAAAAACACTCTGATTGCGATCACTGTTTTTTTAATTGGGTCTACTTTTGTACATACAGATGGGTACTAGATGGTAAATAGCATTTACATAGTTGAAGAATAAAAGACCAACTTGATGTCACTTGCTATTTTATTTCACTTCTTATGTGCTCAATATGTTTCGGACATTAATATATCCATCATCAGGAGCTTGCGACTATTCTGTTGAATTACC
>Ga0123354_10009753_pt1 | contig 14747 bp, 10 predicted proteins | sample TergutLab28metaG_2_FD_97872 | JGI IMG/M metagenome (GOLD analysis project Ga0123354, IMG submission 97872) | Labiotermes labralis P4 segment gut microbial communities from Petit-Saut dam, French Guiana - Lab288 P4 | ecosystem: Host-associated > Arthropoda: Insects > Digestive system > Gut ... | reverse complement strand
CTCTGTTTTCTAGACCTGGAGCCGCTACTTTTTTCATTGAAGTAGCTCCCCAATTGACCTCACGAGGCTCACGAGGCTGAGTGGACCCCGTTCCAGACCCACTGCTACTCAGAAAATCTGGTAGCGCCGGGGATCGAACCCGGGACCTCTGTATCTGTGGCCAGAAACTCTGACCACTAGACCACAGGGGCGGTCAATGTAACAACTAGAGTACGAAATTTGAGATTTGAACATTAGATTGAAATTTGTTGACAAGTTACGGTGTAATAAAACAGGAATAAAAATAGTACTTTAGATGTAATGTATGAAGACCTAATTGCATTGCTGTGCACATATTGAGCGTCACTTGCTAAATATTCATCGGAGCGGAAATTATTCGGATGGAAGTTTTAGAGGAAAAATCAAACACGTGTCATATGTCCAGAATGAAGCGCCATGCTACAACATTCCATAGCCCTAAAATTCTGCATCAAAATAGCATCCATAAACCGAAAGTCTGTGTGCTCTAAAGGACAAAAAGGCTGTATGTTGACCTACTCATATTTGGAGCTGTGACGAGTGTGGGGGAAAGCGGGACACTTGCCCCAGCTGCAGTAATTTTAGCGACACGAAGTTGGAAAGTAGAAAGTGAACATTTATGAAATTTATTTATCATATAAACTTTACATTGTATGTATATGTTGAATATCACATAAGATTTAAATAATGGCAATTATTAGTAAGTAATTTTTCAATTTGGTTTAGGCGTGAAGTTTATTTTTAATTTATATCTTTATTATCGCCTATCGGCAATTTCAATACATGTGCAATAATGGCTATTCTTTAGATCAAATTAACATAGAATTTTAAAATATCTATTTTGGGGGAAAGGTGGGCACAGTTCAGTCGCTTGTCCCAGGTGAAGAAAGGCTCTGCTCATGTGCTTTGTTTGAACTGCGGCATCAGCATGGAAATTATAGAAGGAAAGCTTGGAGTAGTACATATGTGATGTTAACACGAATTACATTTTATTCATGCTTATATTTATCATCCTACTCTACGACCCAAAATTTGGTAATTATTGCACAGATGAAGAGACTTAACCTGCGCAGCATCAACTTTCTGCTTCCAAAAACCCATAAGTTTGTGAAATAAGAGAATTGTGGACACTGCAGCATCTTGCACTACGTAATGTTACACTGAGTATTCAGATGTAATTTAGAATTAATTTTAACATTGTGTCCCTGCTGAAATTTCAGACGAATGCCTGGAAATGCATTCACCACATTCCAGTCTTGCATTAACTGCATCCACGATACTCGAGGTTACAAGCAGAACAAGAAAGACGTTACATCGTTCTGTGCACTTATGTATGTGCTGAACAAGACAGACTGGATATCGGATGACAAGACAACTAACTTTAATTGAGGAACATGCTGAATGCGTGTCTTATCTAAGGAAACATGTCATGCTAGATTAGTAAACTTCGTACATACGAAATTCACATAAAATGACGAAGCAATTTTACGATATATTTCCAGTCTTATTTCCATGTAAATGCAAAATTCCAGGTTTGCTCTTCAGCCTTTAGGAAAATTTAGCTTTCATTACAATGGAATTTCGCATTAAATTAGATCTTAATACAATTTTTGCGTTAGTACAGCCTGAACAGAATATGAAAGCCTAGAGCTAAACTCGTGTATTTACTGAGTAATTTATTCTTATGACCGATAAAAATATTGACATTGTTACGGAATGGTTGTAATTTTTAATATATAATTTAATCATAAAATACAGTATAATTCTTCCTCCAGTGGATGTTAACAAAATGAGTCATCAACATTAAATTAAGATAAACTGCATTAATACTTTCATTTCTTTGGTGACGTGTATAACACAACATTCTTAGGAGATGCCAAGTTATTATTTTTGCAGTACTGTCGACATTTTCCGTCACCAAACAGCCCTTTCGGACTTCGAAGGAAGCTCGAAGGAAATACAAACTGAAACAGAACGATGAACCATAAATGTATAATTTATCTGGCCCTAACTGAGGGGCGTGCATTTCACAGCAAATAAAGACAAAAAACCGTAACGATCTGGAGCCATTCTATTTCCATCTATTCACTACATACTCCTTTACGTCTGCATTCTTTGGTTATATTTTTTCCCCTATGATTGTAAAAGACATGTAGCATGACTGGCAGAAAAGGACAATGCATACAACATTTTAGTCCGTCTACGTGTATGAAGAAACGACTTGGGGAGCAAGACAGTAATGTTAAAACTTATAGTAAGGGAAATATATGTGACAATTTTTATTTGATTCGTCTGCTGTTCTGTCCACTTAAAAGCGGTAATTAAAATTCTGATCCCAAAAAATCGCAGGGAGTTCCTTGATCGACAGAGCGAAACTCGGATTCAAAACGACAAATTTTCTTGCCCGTTGACCTACGATGAACAGGGATATACAATTGACTGGCGTGTTACATAATACACTCACCAATGACACATCGTAACAGCTCCCATTTTAGCCTCGTCTTTGCACTGAAAGCCTCTTCAATTTTAATATCATATTCTATGCATTTATTTTAGTTGAATTAAAAACATAATTATAAAATAAAACAATAAAGAAAACCATAAGTTATGAAATTCCATGAAGCCGAGTCATTCTTGAAAAGATAACAGGTTCTTGGCTAGTCAAGAAATACCCCGCTTTGCAACTAGAAGGTTCAGTACCTCCTTCACAAAAACCCGCCACCTGTCCCTATCATGTGACCGATCAGTCCAGTCCGTGCCACCATCCAGCTTCTTGAATATCTAAGTCAATAACAAAGAATTTTTGTGTATTACACATACAGTCGAAAACAACTAGCATAAGAATAGTAACATAGTTTGACATATGTACATAAACAACTAATGATAATTCACTTGTAACAGCCCTAGGTCATGGTACCCACTATTAAAACAACGAGATCTCGTTCCCCCCACCCAATCCCCAACACCCTCAAAAAACACCCCACACATCTTGTATAGCTGCTCTGTAAGTTAAATCACAACCTGTAGATGGTCCACATATAGGGCCGAAACATGTAGTAGTATTCCTACTGTGTACTACTAGGTGTAATATAGTTGTGTTCGACTGTACGTGTAATACACAAAAATTCTTTGTTATTGATCCAACACAACGGGGATGACGCACTTCAATATCCAAGTTGATATCACCCTTCCATCTACACCTAGGTCTTCCAAGTGGCCTGTTTCTCTCAGCTATCCCCAACAACAACCCTGTATGCACTTACCGTCTCCCCTGTATCAGTTTCATACCGCGCCCATGCATTTGTCTTAATTTTATCACCCGAGCAATATTTGGTGAGGAGGGCAAATCATGTATTTCTTCTCTACTCTCCTGTTACCTCGTCTCTCTGAGGCTCAGATATCTTCCTCAGCATCCTATTTTCGAACTCCATCTGCTTCTGTTCCTTCCTAAATGTAAGATACCAATCCTTCTCAATAACCAAATTGACGCACAATTTTTTCTTTTATGTTTGTTTCTATTCTCTACATGTTTCGGGCAGTCATGTGCCCATCATCAGGAGAATTATTGTATTAATGCGACACCTGGTTTATGTCACTCTGAAACAAGTGAATAGTTTAAAATTACAAAACGTTATGCCTTAAAATGAATAGTGGTTTTTTATAGATGATGATAAAATATTTTTAAAATTTTTGTATAAGCGATAATATTAGAGTGACTTTTTTTGGCTTATATGATTGTACAATTTTTTTGTCATGTTTACATTTTTGTCGATGTAGAGACCATGGTTAAAAGGTTCTTTAAAATTCTTTAAAAATTATCTCTAGAATTTCTGGAGATGTTAATTTTATAATTATTGGAACTACATAAAATGCAATAAAACTATTGTTGGTATAACGGCGTGTTTCGGCTGGGTTCAGGTGGAATTATTGATTGTCAGGTGGGGTGTGACATATGGTACCTATTGTGAAGGAGATGAAACATAGGATTTTGTTTATTTGGGTGTTGCTCTGGAATGAGTTGATTCTTGTGATGGAATAATTGTATATACATCTATTCATATGGAAGTAGGAGCGATGGTTTGTTGGTGTGTTTCAGTAACATCATGGTGTCACTGATGCTGCCGTATTCATGTCTGCAATTTAGGACATTGGTGAATTTTCTTATTTTTTGGCTGTGGTAGGTGAATGTAGTACAGATATTTTTGTCTTTTTCTTTTTCTTCAGTTTGTGTATGGTCGATTTTGTGTTGTTTTTACTGGTTTAATTTCTGTGGAAGGTTTGCAGGAAATCGTTATTTCTGGCTATTGCTTGTATTATTTTCCATTCTTTTTGTTTTTTCTCCGGATCTAGTGGAAGGGAGTACATTCTATAGATGTGATATCTGAAGGCTGCCGTTTTGTGTTCTATGAAGTGGTTTGAGGGGAAGTTGATGGTTGTGTCGGTGGTAGTTGGTTTTCTGTATATGTCAGTTTCGAGATTTGTTTGTTTGCGTGTTATTGTCAATTCTAGAAAACCACAGATCTCCAAACACAAACCAGGTGTCGCATTGATACAGTAATTCTCCTTATGATGGGCGCAGGCTGCCCGAAACCTGTAGATAATAGAAAGAAACACACAAGAAAAGATTGTGCGTCAATTTGGTTATTTACAAGGATCATACCAGGATGCACGGTCAACAAAACTTAAGATACCAAGTTTAACACACATACAAAAAAAGGCAAAATTTTAGTTCCGTCTAATGTAACAGTTATATGTTTGAATATCGCACTGGAAAACAACAAAAGATTCTGCACCTAATGAAAACGATCATTTCCTATCAATATCAAAACTCTGGGTCTAATTTCAAAATTATGCAGCAACCTCAGTCTTCACATGACCGCTCTAATGTAGTACACCTGAATACTTTGCAGCGTTTCTACGGACACGAAGACCCAGTCGGTGGCTGGACGTAACTGAGAGGATATATGGGGAATGCATGGGGCTATTATGGTGGGAGCAGTTTCCGGCCTCTTTCAGCAGAACTAACAGTCCTTTCAAACTCACCCCTACCTTCGAATAGCTGCCATGTTGCTTAATGTTTCCTGCATTTTTATGTGTTTAATTTATATATGCATAGAAGACTGGTCGATCACAAATTCACTGAAGTATGTAAAGTAGGACGACGGCGGAAGCGCGGTAAAAGGCGTGAGTCTGCGGCCACTCGCGTCTTGGTATTGTGGGTTCGAATCCAGCGAGGAGCATGGGTGTCTATCTATTGTGTGTGTTCTTTGTTGTCAGGTAGAATCACTGCGTCGGGTTGATCACTCGTCCAGAGGAGTTCTACCGAGGGTGGCGTGTCTGAGTGCGATCACGAAATACCGTAAGGGGAGGACATGACGCGGAATCAGGCTGAAGCGCCAGAGGAAAAAACATATACATAGGTGTAAGGTGGACTATACGCTCGATAGTTCAACTCCCCTTACGTCTGTTAGTACCAGTAGCAAATAAAGAGTGAATCTTGCACATGTTGTAATGCGCGAACACTTGCAAGTACCGGCTTGAACTTCCCCCGTTGATTGATTGATTGATTAACATTAGGTTCGAGCCCTTACGGTCCCGTTGTATCTGGGCCTTCTAGACGGGCCCTTTGTGGCCCATAATCTCATATCAACTCAGGAGAGCCCTGTTCCTTTGCTAAAAGTTCCAGATGGGCCCCATACTTAAAATCTTAATAGCCTCTGGGTCAAAGAAAGGAACCCAGATATACTTTTTCTTTTCTCTCAAAAGTTCCGGCAAACAAACCCCCTCCAGGTTACCCAACAGGGCCGGTATGGAGAGAGATACTTGTCTACAGGGCATTTTATATCTCTCTCAAAGGCCTCATAAAAATTCCTCCAATAAGAAGGCCCCAAGAAGCGCCCATCCATGTTCACCAAAAGCGGGGCCCCTACGGGAACAGATGCCCATTTCCGAGCCTTGCTTCACATGTCTTTGGGTTCCCCAGTAAAGGAGCCCTCCCTCAAGGTCCCCTTCACGGAATCCCTCGCAGAGATGTGCCTCGTTCCTGGAGCCCTCTTCATCAGTCTTTCAAATTTCCAGGTATTCGAGCCCCCCCCCCCCCCAGATACCAGCTTCCCCTCGATTATAAAGGGGCCTATAGAGAGAGAGAGAGATACTCGTATCCGGAGACTTTCTGAACATATATTCCAGGGTCCCCAGTGAAGCTCACCACTGAGACTCCCACCACGGAGCCTCTTCAGAGAGAGAGAGAAGCTCCATCGCCAGAACCCCCTTCATTCATCTCTCAAAGTCCCCGGTAGACGAGCCCTCCTCCAGGTTCCCCAAACGGGCTCCTATGGAAAGAGATGCCCGTCTCCAAAGCCTTTTCTATATATATCCTTCAGGGTCCCCGACAAGGAAGCCCTCTCTCCAGGTTCCCTTCACAGGGCCCCCAAAGAGAGAGACACTCCACCTCCACAGCCCCTTTCAACCGTATCTCAAAGTCCCCGGTAGATGAGCCCACTCCAGTTTGCCCATCTGAGCCCCCATGAAGAGAGATGCCTATCCCCAGAGCCTTCCTTACATAAACTTCAGAGCCCCTAGCAAAGGAGCCCCCTCTAGATTCCCCTAACAGAGCTCCTATAGATAGAGGTGCTCCACAACCAGAGTCCTCCTTCAGCGAATTCTCAAAGTTCCCAGTAGATGGATCCTCCTCCCCAGGCCCCCCAACGGGACCTCACGGAAAGAGACACTCGTCTCATCCATCTCTCAAAGTCCCCGGTAAACGAGCTCCCTTCCAGGTTCCCCAGCGGGGTCCCTAGGGAAAGATGCCCGTCACCAGAGCCTTCTACATAAGTTTCAGGGTCCCCAGCAAAGGAGCCCCCTCTCCAGATCCCCTCCACAGAGCGCCCATAGAGAGAGATGCTTCGTTTCCAGAGCCCCCCTTTCAACTATCTCTAAACGTTGCCGGTGAACGGTCCCCCATGATACTCATCAGGGTCCCTGTAGACAAAAGTGCCATTTTCTGAGCCTTCGCAAGGCCCGGTAGAAGATCACCCTACTAAATTCCCCAGCGGGGCCTCTACGGAGAGTGATGTCCGTCCACTGAGCCCTCCTCCCCATGTCCTTCCGGATCCCCGGAAAGGAGGCCTCCAACAGACCTCCCACATAGAGAGATGCTCCCTTTCCGGAGCCCTCCAACTATCTTAAAATTCCCAGCCAACAGACTCCCGAGGTTCCCCAACGGGCCCCTACGGAGAGAGACACCGGTCTCGGAAGCGTTCTTCTACACATTTCCCTCAAATCCACGGTAAATGAGCCCCCTCCTTGTTCCCCATCTGGATCGCTAAGGAGAGAGAAGCTTCGTCTCCAGAGCCAATTGTTTATTCTTATATCTGTCAGAGTCCTCAGTAAGGAGCCTTCCCAAGAAAAACGGGGAAAACATTTGGTCACCTTCCACAGAGCCACATGTGGACGGTAGGCCCGCGTAAAATGGGGTGCGGCCTGTTTCCCCAAGGGGATGGTTTACGACATTGCAATCTCTAACCCAGTGCCATGCAGCCTTCAGCACGATACCTTCCACCTTGGTTTGGGTAGACCAGAGCCCCGTTAGCCAGCGTGTCATAGTAACCCTCATCAGGGTATACCCTCCACAACTGTTACCGCCCCCACGTGGCCCAGGGTAGAGTTGAATATGAATCCACGATACCCCGAGGTACGGACGAGGGGTTGGATTTATGGAAGGCAACATCCCCACTTATTTGCCTGTTGTTCCTAGCTTCTTTATTGACACTGACGGCTGAACTACGACATTCAGCGTTCACATCGGTCAACTGTCGTGTAGCTCCACCCTCGGCAAACGTAGCGGGGAACACCGCGTCTCCTTGCATAGGAAACGCATTCTTTAATTTAAAAACCCTAAATTTCATCTCGTCTTTGCATAACCACAACAGAGGAAAAATATCCACTTATTTGTATATCACAAGAAGGCCTTTTCCCGCAATCGAACCTAGAACAGGCAGTTACAAATCCAATTATTCCAGTAGACTTTACGTCAGGTATGTAGTGAAAAAATTAAAATGGCTTGATTTGTTTATCTTGTTATATCTGTAATATTACTGACCGGATGCAAAATTAAGTAAGATGTGTCTATGTAGAAAGCTCCAATTGGTGGAATAATTGCAACTGATTACACTAACAATAATATTTCATTTTCATTTTATGCTAACATTCGGATTTTAAGGATCAGATGGTGAGTAAAGCCATTATTTTAACGGGTGTATAGGTCTAGAATTTCATCAGACCTAAATATCGGGAGTGTAAACGAAGCTAAAGAGCTAAACCGTCGGATAAGTAAGAATGTTTATTTATATACTGGAAAATGAAAAACAGCCATTCAAATTACACACACAATGGAACATGGATGTATGTAATCAGGTCATATTCTTAATGAATTTGGCAAAGTTGTTTGTTGTTTACTTTACAGCGTCAAATGGAAAGGACGAATATAAAGAGAGTAAATACATGCACAGAAAAAATGAGGGATTATTTTGAACACAGTGGCCTTCCATTAAAAAGAGAAGCTATAGAGAAATTTTAATGCAACTAATCGGGAATTATAAATAAGTGCTCTTAACGGAGTCAATGTGTCTTTAACTGACACACAAATCTTTATCCCAAATCGCTGCAATAATTCCAGGACAGACAAAAATCAGACTAGCCGTTCAGGTTTCGTTTGTAGCACTGTGTCGTAAAAGTTAATTATTTTGGAGGCCATATCGCGTCCTCGTAATGGGAATTTTAATGTAAACAAATAAATAAAATAAATAAAATAAACCATGAAATGCTGATAGGAAATGTAATTTGTCTGTGTCCTGTGAAATTGTCTCTTGACGCCCGCTTCACACTTTCAAGCGGTCGCCATCCAGCACTTTGCATATATTTCTACTGATCTCGAAAGTGTACAAATAATGAAATTTGCAGTTAAGTAATTTTCTCAGTTACTCTATAGTACACATTTATTTTAGAACATATGTATTTTGTGTACTTACATTTTTAGTTTGTTTCACGGTGCTGTAAAGAGCTCATCTAATATAGCGCCAAAGGATAAGAGACGATAGTGAATGAAAAGGTCTCAAGGGACGCGGAAGGACGCTGTCCTCGCCTGGTTTTGGATAAGCCCTACAACCCAGCACTGGTCTAGGGGAACTTCTGGAACCACAAATTTCCTACAGAATGTGCGGATATACGGGCGCGATGTTTGAAAACAGGACCTCTGCGCGATCGGTACGTTAAAAAGCCAGTAGATCAAAGATTTATATACGGTTAACATTCCCAGCTGGGGCAAGGCACATTTAAAGTATTCTGACATAAAGCCTCTTTTGCATGTCTTATTTCTTCACTAAGGTCAGGAAAGTTTAATTTTTCCCTCGAACATGAAGCAAGCAACCAACGTTCAGCGAAACGTTTAAATAGTAGGATTACGTCCACAAAGTCTCCGTCATTTTGCATGTCAACCTACAGCGCGAGTCTCACAAACAACACGTTTCCTCTACCTCATTCGCGTGATCGCAGCATCTACGTAAGCAAACAAATACTGACACTCCCAGAGCTCGGAGTGCGTAAACACAGTGATCTAAGCCCAGGCGACTTCGCATACTCTCCAGACTTAAAACATCAGCTTAGGTTCGCTAATGTTATCTGCGCCTGAAACTCGAGGCTTTATATATTAATCCTCCTGTAACAGACGCTTCGACTTTGCAGATCAGATACTTACAGTGTGTGTAGTCAGACTTGACAGCAGTTGTTGTGTTGCACACACGAAATTCCAGAACGAAAGTTTGCTGCCATCACAGACTTGAGGCGCTGTAATTGAAGAGAAGTGTGCCAAATTTCCGTGGCAACATTTTAGCTCTACCTACCCTGTAGATAGAGGCAAATTTGCCTTCAAAAACGGTATGTGTATATCAAAGTATAGGACTCACATCCCAGAAAACAATAATCTTCATAGTCACCTTTATGATAACCTCATATTGTTTGTTCAGTTAATTGTGTTACTTTCTCCGTTAACCATTGAAAGCATAATGTTATCTCTAAGTTGCACCTGCTCTGGACCTAATATTCAGATACTTTACATATTACCGCACCTTAAGTGGTTGGTCTTTCTGATGAAGACGTGTTATGTTGTTAATAGAGCAGAAATTCGAGTTTTATATAATCCTAGTCTCGTAATTTAGACGAGTTTAGTCTTTCGGGTGTTAAATTCATCTTGACTTGTGTCTTTTACCTTTGATTTCGGTATTTTTCAAGGGACCGCTACAAATCGGAAGGTCGCTGATTCGATCCCAGTTGGTGTCATTGGAATTTTTCATTGACATAAAATCCTTCCGTTCGCATTATGGCCCTGGGTTCGACTCAGCCTCTAACAGAAATGGGTACCAGGAGTATTTCCTGGGGGTAAAGGCGGCCGGTGAGTAAGGCTGAAAACTTTACCACCATCCTGTGCCAATGTCATGAAATCCGGGAACCTTAAATTCCTGGAACCCTCTGGGCCACTCCGGGCTTGTAACAGGACTGCTTTACCTTTCATTTAAGTATTTTTCAAGTTATAATTTCCTAAAACTGTATTTAGATCTACTTGTGGTTTTATACTTACAAGGCTCGTTCAAATGAAAACTGGAAAAATTGTATAATATTCTTAATATGTGCTACAGACTCACCTGAAGACAGAAATTAGAAAAAAAGCCGTAGATTGTTGCGTTCTGGCGTGTGTCTGCAGCATGATACAGCCCAACTTCTTACAGCCCCTCATTCCGTGAAACTTATTCAGGATTTAACAGTATTGGTTTTACCCCGTTCGCAATATTAATCAGATTTGGCATTAGAGCGATTTTCACCTCTTTTGGGCCCCCAAAACACTCCCTGCGTGGAAGTCATTTCAGATCATATGGGGTGGTGATGGAGGCGATGCATAACTGGGTAGCACAGCAACCAAACGACTTATACTCCCGAGGAATATATGCCTTAGTGGAACACTGGAAGAGGTGCGTGGAACATAGTGGGGGCTACACTGAAGACTAATGTCACCATACTGTATCTGTTTTTGCAGTAAATTACTGGATATAAATTTGTTTCGGTTTTCATGTGAATGACCCTTACTTGTAGAATTTTTAGTGATTTCTAAAGATAGAAGAACCACATAAATAATATTATAGCTTTGTTTCTTCTCTTTCAAAACAGAGCACTTACATCAGCAACTAAGGATTAGTCGGTGGGGGTTTAACACTTCTAGGCTGTTGTGCCTGTTATTTGCCCTAGAATGAATTCACTAAGAATTTCTAGGGGAAAAACCGCCGGAAGAGTTGGTATTTTGTTGTGCCTGTCCACGGATTACTCAAAGTACACTATGAGTTTTTTTTTATATCGTAACAAAAAATTTACAATCGATTATGATCGATATCTCACAAAGGGTGATATGTCTATCATGCTTAAATTGTCAAAATTTTCTTCTGTCTCAACTGGTATTTCACAGACAACAATCTAAGTTATGAAGACCAAGGTTGGTGCTTAGGTCTTTGAGTAAAGCGTTTGTCATTTGTGTAATATTTTAACTCACATCGGAATAAGGCTACAAATTTTAGTAAAAATCTCAAATACGAAATTTCACGAATATCTGTCCTTTGAGAACCGCCCTGTTCCACCAGGATAGGCAGACAGACACACGAAAGACCGGTGTGTGGTGCTAATAGTTGCGTTTTACAACTGGTTCGCGACGGCGCCTAAGATTTGTGCAGATCTAGATATTTCGTTTTTCTTTATTTGTTTAACCTATCTCTGCTTGTTCTCTTTTTTTCCCACCTTGGTAAAAGCTATCAATTTGTGGTAAATCCCTCACGTTTCCTACAAAATCGACTTGGCAGGCTTAAGTGGACTCCGTCACGTCCTTTGTGTATACCGACCTTAAGTTCTCTGGGAACCAGAGAGTGGAGAATGCTTTGCAGTGTGAGGAAGATCATCTGTTGTAAATCATGACGGTACTAGCTGCTGACAGTGCCACACCATTTCTGTCTCTTTCTCTCCCTTAAAACGAACGACGAGAATTGTACTTGGCCTGTAAACTTCAGGTGCTCAGCGTATGTGTAGAGACCTGGAGGATTTGCAAGATTAACGACCCCTTGCAACTGAAATACACTTTCCATTGAATCTGGCTTCCATTTCTGAGGTATTGAGTGTGCTTTTATTTGTATTCATTCGGTTTCTAGACAAGACGATATGTCGAAAATAGCAGCTTGTATAATAGTACTGTCTTCTGCTATAATAACATTCCCTGGTTTCTAATTACTTTTCTCTGTGGTCAAAGTGCTTCTCGTAAAGCTAGCCAATATTCCCATCATCAAAAAATCCCACGCTTTTTATAGAAGCCAGAAATCCATTACCATATATATAAGGTCCCGTCATTGGATCTCTTGTATGAACAGAATGAATAAAATCCACACCTACGTGTTCATATTCTTTACGTACATTCTAATAATATTCCCCATCAGTTTCTAGATCTCTAAAACTGTCTGTTCTCTTGAGGTTTTCCGATTGAAATTCAATGTATCTCAGAACTCAGAGAACAGCAGATATTTTAGTCACTGATTTGGTAACTTTAAATGATTTCCTGAAATAAAACTTCCGTACTTTTGCTAATCCTTCAGACGCCTAGTAACTGTGTTAGCCGTCTAATCCTACTTAACTTCTTCATTCAGCAGTAACTGGTGAATAATACAAATTTTTAAAGCCTTAATTCTTCAGTTTTTTGTCTTTCTCATTTGATCAAAGTAAAAATTGTGCCTCTTTCCTTGAGTTTCTTCCATATTTGAAAGCATAGAAATTGCGAAGGGAGCTTGTCTAAGATACCGATTCTTGTGTTATTTGTGTTTGGATTCGTCGGTATTATTTGTCAATTGATGGCGAGAGTAATTTCTTGTATTTTGTGAACGCAGATTTTACATAAAATCCCTATTATTAAGCCCTATCCAGAGCCACTTCAGTCCACTTTATGTCAGTGTATCTCGAATAATTTTTCATAACCCTCGCTGGTCTCATTCAATCCCCGATTTTCGTCTTGCCATTTCGCGTTTCTTCTCCCTTCAATGGCGCATCCTCTGTGACTCTCCAAAATCTCCACTAAATATGAAGGAAAGTGTGAAAGTTTGATGATAGGACGATTGAATGTTTTAGTAGAGCAAGTGACACACAATTCCCCATGGCTTATGGCTAAACCAAGAGACACATAGAGGCTGCTTTTGTAGAGGAGGAGCATTCAAAAAGGTACACGTGTACATGTCAGAAAGTATCACGGCCTCAAGCATTAACCCTACATCATGCATCTGAAAGAACTGTGCAGACAAACGACACCGTTAAGTGGGCAGCACTTTTATTTTAAAATTTGTGGACTTCTGGTTCGATTATAGACCCGAGCCCAAGTTTCACTTAATTTTTTGTCGCTTTTATGGAATCTAAAGCCAACTGAAGAATATTCCTTAAAATTTGCCGTAACGCATTTCATTTCCGTATTTTAAGTCTTCTGTATATTAAAAAGAGGCAATTCCTTGAAGCAGACACCTTCTTGGGAAGCTGGTATTCCCACAGCTACTCAGAAGCGTCTCTCATTTTATGGAATCGAGAAATTCGTTATCTTATTTACAAGACCTCTCCGTTTGTCGCTGTTGTTATTCGGATGAAACCAATTTACATGCAGCCGATATCCTTAAAGTACGTTTTAATATTGTACTTACATTTACGCCTGGATCTTTCAAATGGCCCCTTTCCTTCAGAATTTCCCTCCAAAGATTTGTACGGATTTCACTTCTCCCCATGTATGTCACATGTAGCGCAAATCATCTCCCTCTAATTGATCATCCTAATAATATAAAGTGAAGACAACATATCATATCCCCTCGTTATGCATATTCTCTATTTCCCTGTTCCTTCCATAATTTCATGCACTTGAAAGAATGTTGTTAAATCATAAAATTAAGGCGCTCATTTTCCATTTTTGAGCCTCGTCTTCTTAAGCACGCGTTTTGCTACAACGTTAGAGTTAGGAGTAATGCATACTTACTTACTGCATGGTGCAGAATCCTTCTTGAGAAGTTAACTGGTTTGCAGCTAGTCAAGCAATTCCCCGCAATTCACGGAACCCGAAGGTTCATTACCGCACTCACAAGCGTCCGCCACCTGTCTTTATCCTTGGCCAGCCCAATCCAGTATATATACCCACATCCCACCTCCTGGAGATCCATCCTAATATCCACCCATCTACGCCTAGGTCTCCCCAGTGGTCTCCTTATCTCCGGTTTCCCCACCAAGACCCTACACAACCCCCTCTCCTCACCCATACGCACCAAATGCCCTGCCCATCTCATTCTTTACGATTTTATCACCCGCACAATATTAGGTGAGGAGTACAGATCATTTAGCTCCTCGTTATGCAATCTCCTCCATTCCCCCGTTACCTCGTCCCTCCTAGGTCCAAATATTCTCCTAAACACCATATTTTCGAACACCCTCAGCTTCCTTTCCTCCCGCAATGTCAACGACCAAGTTTCACACTCATACAAAACAACAGGAAAAATTATAGTTCTATATATCTTAATCTTAAAATTTTTGGATAGCAACCTGGAAGACAAAAGATTCTGCACCGAATGATAGCAAGCATTTCCTGACCTCAATCTGCTCTTAATTTCTTCCGCAATAGAATTTTG
>Ga0123354_10009752_pt1 | contig 14747 bp, 7 predicted proteins | sample TergutLab28metaG_2_FD_97872 | JGI IMG/M metagenome (GOLD analysis project Ga0123354, IMG submission 97872) | Labiotermes labralis P4 segment gut microbial communities from Petit-Saut dam, French Guiana - Lab288 P4 | ecosystem: Host-associated > Arthropoda: Insects > Digestive system > Gut ... | reverse complement strand
GTGGTGTGTGTGTGTGGTGTGTGTGTGTGTGTGTGTGTGTGTGGTGTGTGTGTGTGGTGTGTGTGTGGGGGGGGGTGTGTGTGGTGGGGGGGGGGGGGGGGGCGTTCAAATCTGAAAGTGAGAAGTGCGCGGTATGGCTGCCAGGGACAGGCAGGGTATCTGACTGTTTACTGCCTATGGTCTGGCTGCAAGAGGTTGTTAATTCTGTTTCAGCTTTTCCGTAGTACGAATTTACATTTCGTTCTTTTTGGAAGTTAGTTATTATGTGGCGAAGGGCTGAATTACTGAAAGTAACATAGCGTATGGAAATGCAAAAGCAAAATATACTGAGGTTTAAGCATTACGTAGTAATTTTGATTTACGCCATCAGTCCATCATTTACACAGAAACATGCGTAAGGTACGGATGAAGTATTGCAGCCAAATACAACATTCAGAACTACGTGTTTCGGCTGCACGAAGCGTCATCAGGCATGCTTTACAGACATTTCAGAACCTTAGCACACTTGCAGTATGCATTGTTGGTTAGTGAGAACTCACTAAATTTCAGATATTTATTTAAATATACTGCGTATTTTTAGCGTCATATGAAGTATTTGTTGCGTGTAGAACATCATCATTGTTGTGTTTTCTATTGAGACGATTATGTTAGCTCGGATGAAATAAAGATTCTGTATTTCCGTTAGTTGTTCGGTTCCTGCTCGTATTTAGTGAATATAATTTCAGGCAGGTACTGTTCTTCTTAAAAAGCTGTTGCTTATTTTACGATATTGATTTTTATGGGCGATTTTATGCGTGTTGTAAATGATTGTGCGCTGTATTTTTTATTCCTATGAGCTTATGTACATACTTGTGTACATACTTATGTACATACTTGTCGATTTATGTTCAGTACTGTTCTTGTGCGATGTTGTTGATACGTCAGGCACCTGCATACTTCATTCGTATTCAGTATAATATAATACAACACAATGAATCAGAATGAAAAACATCAGTTAGCTATCCAAACTCATCCTTGCCCCTGTCGGAATGCACTGCCCTTTTCCAAGAGGACAAGTGGGAAAAGAGGGCAAGAGGGCAGCACATTGTCTCATCTGACACGTTATGTCTTTTTTTAGTACAGTTTGTGGTTGCTCAGCTGGTCAAGAAATTCTCTGCTTGAATTAAAACCGAATGCTCGGGTCCACGTTCGCAGAAACTGCCACTTTGTGCGAATGGCGTTTGTTTTGTTGGGCGATGTCTCCCTGCAAGTTTGCAGTCTACAGTTCTGTGTGCATATTCCATCCTCGTCATGCATCCTACTAGGCGAAATGCTAATGAACATTAATGACAGAAGTCGGTAAGTTCCCCCCTCCCATCCACGATGATCATCAACCTGTAATCAGTTTTTTGAAAGCTAGTCGTATTGCTTACGTTAATGTTTAGGTGCGTTCGCCAAATTGCGAAAAGCGACTGTAAGCTTCGTCATGTCCAGCATGAAAAATCTCGGCTCCCACTGGACAGATTTTCGTGAAATCTTATATGAGTGTTGTTTCGAAACTGTGTCCAGAACATTCAGGTTTCATTAAAATCTTACAAGAATAAAGGGTACTTTACAAGAAGACCAATTTATATTTTAGATCACATCTCGCTTCGTTCTTCTTAGAGTGAAAAATGTTTCAGGCAAAAGTTGTAGAGAGAATAAAAGCACACATTTTAATTTTAAAAACTGTTATTCGAAAATCGCGCCGTTTATGAAATAATGTGTAAAAATATTGTAGAACCGGACAGGTCACAGATGACAATATGGCGCATGCGCATTTCATGTTGGATACCTAAGGCTAGAAACGCATACTCAGGATATCTAATACTTGTTGCTTTTCCACTGCAACAACGGTTACCCGAATGCGCCTCATTGTTAAGTTGTAGATACACTGCCTGTCCTATTCGTTTTGATTTTGCATGCCTCATTAGATTCCATGTTCAGTTTTTCTGATATAAATCTAATAAAACAGTTAAAAATTAATGTTTGTTTACAAACCATAATTTTTAAATTTATAACTGCTGAAAGCAATGAAGTAAAAAATAAACAACAAATTTTCTCTTCTCCCTATTGTATTTTGTATTCGTATGCTGCAAAGAAGTCGCAGCAGATCTACATGACGTGAGTCAGCACTGAAGAGTGACAACTGAGCAGGAAACATCCAGGATTGGTAACCGCTGGATAAGCTGATGGCTTCTCCTATCGTGACATGAAATTCACTCAGGTTTGCCTGTGTTGTGTGTTTCAACTTCGCAGTGATGACTGATATAAATTAAAGGAAAACATAACTTAATAATTTTATTTGGTAATGTCATAATTCCCATGAGTTGGCTTATTATCTGGACAAACTTCAGAGTTAAGAAATTCTGCATCGGAATAAATGTGTGCCCTAGTTTCCTGTAGAAAATTTGCTGTTGATATTTAGCTAGTTCTGCGTGAAGTAACTTTAGATGCGCGTAGAAACATAGAAACACCAGATACGCCTTCAACAATTATCAGTTTCCAAATAATACTGGTGTAATTGTACGGATTAACGAATTCATAATTTCTTCTTGATGTAAAAAGTGAGTGTAGGAACGAAAAATTGCATAAGTGTAAAATTTCTACAGAGCAACATGTGTGGGTTATTTGGGCTTTCTAAGGGGATATTGCAGTCCAAGGATATAAACATATTGAAGGAAACAAGCCGCCACTGAAAAGCCCCTAGCCGGTGTGTACTAGTTATCTCCCCTCCCACCATTCTGCGCAAACTTAATATAGCCCTTTTCCTTCCCTTACCTTACACTCGGTCGACTTTTTGAGGACGTTATTGAATTTGCTGTGGCTTCCAGTCGCATATAATTTACATGCCACAGGGGTTGGTAGTTGGGAAATCCGGCTGCACTGGCTTTGTTGATAACAGAATTCTGCATTGTGTTCAGCGGTAAAACAATCGAGGCAGATGTTGTTCGTTCAGATCACTGTAGGTTTCCGAAACGGTTTCCAAGTGTCCTTCTTTACACAGGATTTGGAAAGGAGTCGGTAATCCGTCGTTTCATTTACCTGCCTTCATGTCTGCCGCTTCCATATTTATCGTTTTTTCCTGCTTTATCCTTTCTTCCTCCCAATTTCCAACATTTATTTTTGGTCCTAGTTGGATCTCTCTCCTTCTCGCCATACCCTATGTGACAATTCACACGAACTTACACAGATGTGGGTGCATCTTCTTGTATGGGCAGATTATGGTCATAATATTCACCCGTATTCTTAGCGATCGGGTATTTCGGTACACGACCTGCTTGCCTCGAGAGACTTAGAGCAGATCGTAATTGTTTACCATTAATATTACAGTTAATGGGCTGCAAGAAACAAATCTAATATCTGTAGTTAATTTTAATACATACTCATGGAGATTGTAAGGAAGGTGAGGGGTATGTATAGTGCACAGAAATATATATGTCTTAGTTGTATAGACCGAATATAATGTTTGACATTTCTCGTAGCTTTTCACATTCGTCGATGAGGGGATATTGATTCTGTCTAATGAATGATCTCAGTCTTTTTCCTCCTTCAAGCCTACTGACGTTGCATGCAAATTCTGTTTGTAATAAAGTGTCGCTCAAACGTCTGAGCTGCGGAAACGTCTGTAATATATATAGAGATAAGCGAGGGGAGGTTCATAGTTGCTTGTCAGAAGATACTGTACTAAGGACAGGAGAGAAAGCCTGTTAACCTTTTGGCGCCGGAATTATTTTTTAATTTTAGCACACCCTGTATATGAAATGTGAATAATACAAGAACCAAATACGTTAGAATTATGAAACAAACTGCGTTTTGAAGAAAAAAAACGGAGAGTGTATACCATGTTTAAAATATTTAGTACCTATATTTGTTGAATAAATATATAAAAAGCAACTTTAGAGGTTAGCGGTGCAGTACGACCACTATAGTTGACATTAGGCGTCAAAAGGTTAATTCTTGAAATTCATGGAGCCAGGCACAAATGAAGCAATGACCGCTTGTATCCTTTGGGAGCTGTCTGTCTCACGCGTGGAACACGTATGTTCGAATTCTTGTCAAGGAGAGTGAAGTGGGGTAAGCAGACTGCATATGGGGAACCCTGAAGGGGAACTGGATTTCAACTCCCTTCAGTGTCTCAGGTTCTAGGTTGAGCTTTTCTCCGCCCTAATTCGCCACTAATTACAGGGCGCTAGCCACAGCACTGTAAGGTGATATTGTAATTATCCATAAATATAGGACAGACACACAAGCGGATGGACGACCGCGGACATACAGTTTATGCTGCTGTCTCTATTGGAAAGGAACAAGTCTTAGAAACATTACGTAGCCATTTGTAAAATAAGATTTGAAGAGCTGTGGTTGAGGAAATTGACAACCAAAATTACTCGGGCGTTGGATTGCTTGATTCTGAACATGAGTGCATTACAGTTCTTCGAAACGTCGGTTACAGTTTACCAGTCGACACAGCGTAACATCCCAGAAGACTTAAATAAAACTGCAGCAGCTCTGCTGTAAGAACTTGAAATTCCCTCAAATTCACTTTTTGTGTGAAACTACCGGGTTTCTTTTTGGGGTAAAGCGGCCGGAGCCTTATCTAGCGCCAAGTGCAAATTTAGTGGAGCTGCATTATTACTCTGCTCCCTCTAAAGCTCTTTTTGGCGTGGAGAGGAACATCTTTACCTTTATCATTTTTCCTTTACTGAATCTGATACCACTCATAAAATTTACCATCAAAGTACACAGATACTGCACAAAATAGCTGTTTCAGTTTTCCAACATGTTTCGATTATTAATCGAACTATCTTCAAGGAGAGAAAATACGGTTATGAACTGTTTCTTACATATACCAACGTGTCGAGTAATTAGCCATACTGTCTTACTGCTTATATTTTTGTTTTAGAATCATGCACTTTATACAGAATTATACGCGTGTAGTTATGTCGGTATCGTACTTCTGTCGGTGGACTAATTAAAATTATAACAAAGGCAGGCAGTGTTCATATAACGTGACATTGAGACACGTTCTTCCAACATCTGTTGCGGTAGAAAAGCAATAAATGTTGCATATTGTGGGCGCATGTTTAGCCTTAGGTGTCCAGCAGCAATGCGCATGGGCCGTATTGTCGTCTGTGTCCTGTCCGGCTATACCATATTTTTCCACATTATCATACAAAGGGCACGATTTTTGGGGGGTAAAAATGAGCGTAATATATGTTTTCATTTTCTTTACAACTTTAAAAACATTTCTCATTTTAAGAAGAATTGAGCCAGATATGTATATATATTGGTCGTCATGTAAAGTCCCCGTTCTTTGTGTTCTATTTTAATGAAAATTGAATTTTCTGAACATATTTTTGACAAATACTCAAATATAACCTTCCATGTGGATAGACGGACAGTTATGACGAAGTTAATAGTCGATTTTTGCAATTTTACGAAAACTCCTACAACGTTAGTATCAAATATGATATGGATATGAAGGTCTTCTGAATATCATATGTCTTAGTGGATTTTCGTCAGTAGTCTCGTGTCTTGTTATGTGAAGCACAACTGTGTGATTCCTACAGTTCCGCTCAGCATGTCATTATCATTGTCTAACGCGTTGATTATTGGTAATATGATAATCATCTTATTTTAAATCTGAAACTCCTTCTGACGTTGGCATGCAAGTAGGCTATGTAATCGTAGTTTGAGGTGTTCAGCTGGTTCATGACGTACTGTGTTGTACTAGTGGTACAACTGGATTGATCTATGTACCTACCTACAGTCACGATATAACATTTGTATTAGATTTGTATTAGATTGTGCTGCCTCACTTAAAGCAAGTTTACTGCATGTCAGACGTTAGACACTGAGTCGTAATGGCAGTCTGGTTGTATTCAGTGGAATTCACATTTTACTCTACTGCGTGTTTCGGCAATTTTCTGCTGTCGTCAGACATAGTTAACGGGAATTTTAAATTACAGTGTACTTTTCTTAAATCATAGAATGGCGTAACGTAGACTGCGGTGGCATCTTGAGGATTTTGTTGTTGTATCATGACATTCTTAGTTTTCAAAACTACTTTACTGGAATTTTTATAGAGGACGTTCCATTGTTTAAATAATTTACAAGGTAAACAAAGTGTTTATAGTTGCCGCGAAATACAACAATAGTATATTTAGTTAGCCATAAAATAAAGAAAACTAATAACTGAATATACTATTGTTGTATTTGACGGCAACTATAAATAATTTGTTTACCTTATGAATTCATTGGAGTTCACAATTCATGTAAACTACGCATAGCCATTTAAAGACCTTAAAACGCTAACACAGTATGAAAACTTTCCTAGCAATTAATCTTATATATGTAGGTGACAAGGAAATTTAATTCATTTTTGTGATATATTGCATTGCTTTATTGTTTGCAAAACGCCATTTATTTCTTTTCTGTTCGGATGATGCTTACGTGTTTTGACAAACCATGCTCTAAAATTTAAATACCTACCCCGATAAGATAAAGTTAATGATGGCAGAAAATTGCGGAACGCCTTGGAGGAGGTGAATGACCGTTCCAATGAATACAGGCAAATATTGTATTAATACTGAGGGAATTCTTTGCAAACTGCAACACGACGCAATAATAATTGATTGCAGTTGTTTACTACATGCTACATCATTCACACATCTTCAGGGGAATATGCTGAAGTGGTTGAAGTTGTGTGGAATTGCTGCACACCTTATATCAATGTGACATGACGATAATAGATTACAGAGGGCCACGTTAACATACTTATTTGCTGTTCCTGGCATACTGCATGAAGAACGCTCTAGGGGTCAGGATAAAAATAAGTGTTTTTGACATAGTTTAAAATCGAAATGTCTTATGGGCACTGTTTCGAAATTACAGTTCTGAACACTGAAGTAGTTTTTATAGTAATTATACGTAAAGGCTCGTAAAAAAAACCTTGATTTACGCTGCCTTTTTACGCTGATTCGTGTATTTCCGGAAATCTGTACATTTAGCCTAGCTACATATATAAAATACATTTAATAGAGCTGTGATTTGAGGTATCCACTGCTGTGTTTACGGAAATTAAAGTATTCTAGTGTATGATGCCGTGTCGAATGATAATTAGTTGCTGGTGTTTCGGAGGTGATTCCTGCCTTCATGTTCACTACCCTGAAAATTTAGCCAACAATTTCGTCCGAAACGTCGGGGGTACCTACACGGAATTAACAGTACGTCCCAGAAGGTAGCAATCATCTGTTTGCATGCTTGGCCTGCAGGCTTGTCCGCACAAGCCCCAATAAAAAATAAGACATCCGCTTAATGGAGTCTCAAGATTGTGCTGCTATCTTACTGCTGTTTAACCCTTTCAAGAAGAAAAGTATCATGAATTATTTGTGTTCCATATCTGTGCAATAATACATATTGACACTTATATAGTAAACCAACAAATGCACACTGATATAGCATATTTTATCAATGTGCGTTTGTTGGTTTACTAAATAAGTGTAAATATCACGAATTATCAGTTTTAAGTGTTTAATGACCATGCACTGATGCTTCACTAAGAGAATAAACCCAACAAATGCATATGAAAGTATGTGAATTTATTACATTGAAATTGTTGTAAACCTGCTACATATTTCGGTCACCTTTTGTGGCCATCTGCGTATTTTTTTTTAAGAGGATATATTACAAAGACAAGTAAACTGTAAGTTCTTTATTTGATACGGCTGCCTTCGTGGTGTTGTGACGTTGGTGGTGATTTTAATATTGTTGGGTGTCAGGTGGTTCGATCTGTATAGTTTGTTGAAGCGAATTGCGGCATTTGTTCTGTTTGGGTGTCTTTGTAATATCTTTCGTACAAAAACTTCCATGAAGATGACACAAAAGGCGACAGAAAAATGTGAAGGTTTTTTGCAACAGTTACAATGTAAAAAAATTCATGTATTTTCATGTGTACTTGTTTGGTTTTTTCTCAAAGTGATCATGAATTATATTCACAGATTCAGTCCGTTCCGCACAGTATAAACAGTGTGTCTGGATTACAAAAATTGCTCGAATTCTGTAGGGAAGTAATCGCTATTTGTTCTTGTGAACCGTACAAGACACACAAACGCACTGTGTGGGCAGAACGCAGAATTCTTAAGTGTTAAATCTGGCTGTAGGTAACGTGACTGCTAGGCTTTAAAGGGGGAAAGCTTATCATTATAATCAAACACAGTTATTACACTGTGGTTCTCTGGATTTTTATACTGTATGGTCTTGTGGGTTTGTACCGAGATGTACAGCTCCGTCCTTCGAAATGTCGGTGCGTTTGTGGTCAAACTACACGTTGTCATACCCCGGAAGATGGCAGTCCTCATATTCACCTCCGTTTCAATCACAGATCTGAGTTTGTTACGATTTCCGCAGAAGCATTTATTTTGTTTGTGACACGTTACATATTTTAAGTTATGTGGCCATAGAACGCATGTTTTAAGCTTATATAAAAGCAGTCCCGTTACAGGCCTGGAGTGGCCCAGAGGGTTCCAGGAAGTTAAGGTTCCCAGACTGCGTGACAATGGCCCAGGATGATGATAAGTTTGTCAGCCCGACGCACCGGCCAACTTTATCCCCAGGAAATACTCCTGGTACTCATTTCTGTTACAGGCTGAGTCGACCCCAGGGCCATAGTGCGATCGGAAGGATTATGTCAATAAAAAATTCCAATGGCACCAGCTGGAATCGAACCAGCGACATTCCGATTTGTAGCGCAGCGCCTTAACCACGGTGCCCCCGCGGTCCCCTTTAAGCTTGTATAGTGGCCACAACAACAAAAAACTTTGCGTTGTTAATCGCCTATTTAAACGGTATTCACACACGAGTGCATATACTGGGTATAGAAATATATACTGTTGTCCAGATGCTTTATGTAGTGGGCAGTACGTGGATGAATAGATGTGCGGTTGGGGCTGTACTTACTGGTCGGTCTCCACTGTGCTGCCATGAATTATGCAAACCTTTACTTGCATACGTTCTCACACTGCTACACCTCGATAGGCTTGTACTCAACTACGGTTAGTTACCATTGCTGTCCTGTCTGTCCGTATGCACCCTCCATGGTATACAGAACAGGAACAACTGAAGCCTGCTGGTTTTCCCTGCACAAACTAATCTCACGGACTCGACTTAAATATTTCATAACCCCACCAAAAGCTACGACCACCGGCTTCAGCATAGTCACTTCAGATGAAAAACAAGGACTCATCTGACGAATAAAACTCCTAAAGCCTAGTTTTCTATTGCGCATATTCTCAGTTCCCCGTAAATCGTGAAGCATTGTCATTCTTCATTTTCATTTTTGCGGAGGTTTAATTTGTTTGTATTATATGTGTCGAATATAAGTTCAAAATTTAGCATCCGAGCCACGTTTGTATTTGTTCACTTACAAACAGCACTCTACAAACTATATGTCAGTGTATGTGTGCTGTATCTCCAGGCAATATTTCGCTTACATTTTATCAGGTTTAGGGGTTAACTCGACCATTAATAAATAAATAAATAATAAATTAAAATTGTATAGGTCACACAGTAGGCCTATCTATGTAATATTATACTATATTATCTATGTAATATTATACGCCGTTTATTAACCATTTATTGCATATCTTTGAACTCATTTTTAAATTTTTTGGTACTACTTTTAGATAAAGAAGCTCCATGGAAGGAAATATCCGACGTCTGATGTCCAGGAGCCAAAGCGTAGCGTTCATACAAACATTATTATTATTATTATCATCACAAAATATCTTCATGAGACTGAGGGTCTTCTAGGGCATGAACGACGTAATTCCATCGGTGGCGAGAAGTATCAAATATTTCGATTGAACCTACTCCTCCATCTTCAGGAAAAAAGTGACTTTGTCAGTAGTAAATCAGCATTCGTTACAGATTAATTGATCTTGAGAATTTAAAAATTACTGCCTCTTATACAGGGTGATTATAAAGTAGACACGCAAGTTGCTGAATCTCCTAAACGGAAAGCAACATTTATATTTTGTGCTATATTATGAAGAAGTGAACGTCTTACAAGCTTGAGCATGAACTGCGCTTCTGTTAGTGCGCGGCTTGACCATCGTTTTCCTTGTCAGTGTACTGGTTATCGAGGGCTTCCGCGAAGTCTCGACCTTATACAATGTGATTTTTTGGGGGGGTGGGTGAAAGATGAATCGACTAAAACCACTTTAAGAACAGGAACAACAAATTCGAGGTACTTTAGCCTTTTAGGTTGCAGAAATGTTTGTAAAATTTTGGCTACTTACGTTTAAATTGGATACAAAATGGTAGATGTGACATTCAAAAGAGTGGAAGAATTATGCGGTATAAGATAGTGTTTAGGGGCTACACCTGCTGTTTACAGACTACGAGATGAAACCTGCGATGAATGCTATGGATGCGCGTGCGCAAGATTGCTACTATCCATCCTGAACGCATTCGCACAACGCACTCGCTCACTGTACGCCACTCGAAATGCTTGATATTTTCATTCTGTGTGCAGCAGTAGAACCGCCTCTCTCTCCTACCATAAAAGTCCAGTAGTAACCCTTGTAGCCAGCAGTCCCCCCGCACCGCACTAGACACGCCCACCACCCTGCGGTAATTATCTCATAACCTCTCGTCTGTATTTACCATTATGTATTTAATTTACAACCACTCTGTTTATTCGAAGGTAAGGATGAACTTTTTGAAAACTTAATGAAGTGACACTGGTTCACATAGACACTTGTACGGTAAAATTCAAACTACATCATTGTGAGGGTGTAATGCACGTAAGAGGCTTCGTGAACTGCAGAAGATTCCAATTGTATCTTTCCCACGACAGCCGACACACATTGAAGGCTGACTACAACGTGACTGTTGACTCATTATTTAGTATAGCTGTAGGGCAAGAGGTGATCACCGGATGCTTTCTCTGAAGAAAATATAACTTTGTTTGCAGGTGCCATGTTGTGAGCAGCGCCGAGTTCTGCAGGTTAGATGCAGCATGAAGACCGGAGCGATGTTGGTGGCTTTATTCATCCTATGGACGGCCTCGGTAGAAGCCCTGGACACTTGTGAGTGCATTTTAAAAACAATGTATCATGCAGATACGAGACTGTACTGTAGGTGGGGTATGAGAACAGGGTCGTATTGCTGGGAACGAGTGTGCTGTCTGCTGATTGAGAGCGGTTGTGTTTAACTGCCCTTTATTTCAGAGTGAGAACGTTGCAATATTTGTCAAATTCTTCTTCTTCTTCTTCTTCTTCTTTTTAATGCAGGGTATTGGACCTTCGGGTAGATTTTCTTTATCAACAGAGAAGTCACCACCTTCTCCAGACAAAGGAACTAGTTACGTTTTCTGTGTGTAAGTGTAAGGCTGACATATGTTTAGGACTGTACTTGCTCTGGCAACGTCTGATCATTTTACGTCTGTAGATCTGATTCGCGTGCTTCATACGCTTTACGGTTGTGTTCTACACTTACCGATCCAGTAGAAGGGAAAACGTAATTCTTCCGTCGAAACGCAACTTATATTCTCCTTCACTGGCATTAGCTACTTGTTTCGGATTAATTAATCCATCATCAGGCCCTTATACAATACAAATAAATTAATCCGAAACGTGTAGCTAATATCTCTGAAAGAGATTATAAGTTGTGTTTCCACTGATGATTTACCTCTTTTCCTCTACTGAATTATAACCCCCTGGGTTATGTTCTGTTAATACCGGTCCGTTATCGAGTTAGACTAGATAGCGCTTTGTGATGTACCAGATATACTGTCGAGCCCAAAACAACAAGTTATTTTACATCGATTGGTTTTGAAGCCGCCCGTTCCAGGTTCGAACCCGGGAACAGGCTTCTATGAGATGTAACGGTTTTATTTAAAACTCGTTTAATTTTTTTTTAACGGTTTGCGTCGGCAAGTCAACGTTTGTTCTGCTCACTCTGCTAATTCCGGCCTTGTGCTCTCCGCTTAGCAACCTTTTATGCAGGTGTGCGGGGATCGTATTACAGAATGGATGCCAGGTGGCCAACAGAGTAACTGACGTTTGTGGCGAAAGCATTATCCACTGTATCACTTCGGAAGTATCAAGGCAGCGAGCAGGATGTGTGTGCGCTCTGGTAAACGTTAAGTGGTTTGACTTCATTAAAAGAGGTTGTTTTCTGTAATTTGGAATTAGCGTATCTTCCGTGTCGTTTCCATCCCCCCGATATTCCATGTGACCAGGAGGATTACTAGAAAGGCCGGGTACAGTTTTCCGTAAGTTACAATTGTCTATTGTTTTTTAACTTTGAAAATTAGAGATTTTTCTGTACAGTTAATTTGGACCATAGTGTGGGAACTCACAAGAATAATTTGGACTCCAAAGGATTGAGTATTCCGTATTGTACTACTTGATTAGGGCAGCACTAAACGAAGTGAAGAGTCCTGTAGTCGTAAGCTTAAAATGTCTGCGAGAGTACTGCAAGAGTACTCTTACGCGGAGCGTCTGATTGCCTCGGACCCACCTAGCCTCCTCTTCAGTATGTAACTGCGGCTTTTTCTCCGAGGTTAAAAATGAGTGGAGCTATATCTCTATTCCCACATACGCCTTCATGGTTTACACGAGGACGACTTTACATGCACCTTTATTGTATAGCTTCGCGTTTTGGGCCCTTTACGAGCTAGAGGTAAATATATGGCGAGGGTTTTTGTTTTTTTGCTTGTGAAAGAATGAAAAATAAAAGGCTTAATTTTGTTTTTTCAATATTCTGTACAATAAAGATTTTTCCATACTTTTTCAGAAAAAAAAGTTGGTGAAGCTGCGTCTCTCCTTAAATACAGAACGAAACGTACCGGCTATTCAGTTTTATGTTACATAGTGTGACGGAATGACATAGTTTCTGAACCTCATAATGTGCACTGCCTCAGACTATACGGGTTGCGAGGTATGTCCGGCCATTCAGTGAGACTTCCTCACTTCCTCATTAGAATAATTGAAATTCACCATGCAGACCTAACAGTGTGACGTACGTGATGTATAACAGTGGATAGTTAGAGGCATGTTGAGTGTGCTGCGAATAAATAAGAAGTTTTTGTGTCAAACAGTACGAATAGAATACTATTTTAAATTTACTAATTAAAAATGGTCTTGTTTCGGAAGACTTAAGATGTAGACAGGAGTGTATCACAAAGGGAAAGGAAGAATTACTAGTTTTACATTTAAAGATATACTGTATTAAAATGTAATGTGTCAAATTATTTCTCCCTGTCTCTTCATCATAGGCGTCTTTAGGGAAGAAAATATTGTGTAGTCTCCTTTTAATTGTAAAAGTTTTAGTAGGGTTTTTGTTTATGCACCACTATGGGTGGTATAGTTCTGCCGAAACGTGTAACACTGTACGAGAAGTGTTAATAAATTTAATATATGTTATGTTATATGTGAGAACGAGTAATGAGAATGTGGTAATGCTGTTTCTAATGTGTCGTATTATGCAAACATGACCATGAAAATGTGTCACTGACGGCTACACTGGTTTGTGGTACAAAAATGACTGACTTTGTGGTTCAGTGCTCGGGAACAGATCACTCTGCAAATCGTCATAAAGGCGAGAAATTCCTCGCGTTTTGCGCGACTTCAGAGGTGGTAACCATGCTCACAAGAGGCTGCCGCTAATTCCCTTTCTGAAACCACACGAATTCGTTTCACACAATCCTAACCAATCCTGTTTAATTTTATTTTCGCATTTATGTCTAGGTCTTTCAAGTGGCACCCTTCTTTCAGATTTTCCGACCACAATTTGATATTACTTTTTTTCTACCTAACCCTTATTACGTGCTTCCTGTCTCTCATTCTGCCTGATTTTATTACTGTGTTTTTTGAAGAGTACAAATTATGAATGTCGTTATACGTGGAATGACATTTGTAACATTGCGACGTTCGATAAGAAGTTCCTGGGTTTTGTCCGGTGTGCAGTGTCCGTTTAATTTATCACTAGTATACTCAGTTTGTGTACGAAGGGACTCTGCCAACTCATTTAATAAGTTCGTTCGTTTTCATGCATTACCATTTTCGAAATAAAACCCGTTTGATTATCACAGAAGATCTTGGTTGTCACGTTCGGAATGTCTGGTACACATATGCCATGAAATTTTTCTTTTGCAGGCGTCAAATACAGCAACAGTTTGTAAGTTTCAGTTAGAATCTATGGCGATGACGAACCGTTCGATCTAATACCTAAAGTAACATCTCGAACAGTTGGGATTTCCTTGCAGCTGGGGCACAAATGCAAGCAAAGACTTGAATTTTAGCAGCTCTAATGTAACTTGGGAGAACTAAGTGAACTTTTCTTCAGATATTAGAAACAGTTGCGTTTTGTTAAACGTTGTTTGCTCACAGACGGACTGCACAGACAAACAAATGATGAAAAAACCGAAATAAATTTCGCGTAGACAAATTAAAGCACTTACAATATTTATTAAGACAACTAATTGCGCATACTTGTCAAACCATTAAAATCACATTATCACAGCGGACGATGAACACAGGCCGAACCAGACGGACATAACATAAACAAAACAGCATGCTGCCAGATAACCTCATGTACAATCTGTCTTAGTAACTTCATTCCTACACTAATTTACGCTCCCTGAGGATGATCCCATAGAGGGATTGAAACATGTAGGAGATATTTTAAATCCATTTTAACCAGATAATGTGATTTTAATGGTT
>Ga0123354_10009751_pt1 | contig 14747 bp, 13 predicted proteins | sample TergutLab28metaG_2_FD_97872 | JGI IMG/M metagenome (GOLD analysis project Ga0123354, IMG submission 97872) | Labiotermes labralis P4 segment gut microbial communities from Petit-Saut dam, French Guiana - Lab288 P4 | ecosystem: Host-associated > Arthropoda: Insects > Digestive system > Gut ... | reverse complement strand
GAAGAACATGATATGGAATATTTGTCTTAGGAGAGAGATAGTGGGGAGTGGGGGGGAGGTCGACACATAAGGGGGGGGGGGAGTTGTTGGTGTGTGGGGGGGGGGGGGGGGGGGGGGGGGGGGGGACAAGCCGTGCACTCTGAACCGGTGCATCACTGTACTTGTGCATGCTGACTGCCTGAACCAGATAATTCCCATGACTGTTAAAGTAGTACACATTTTTTTTTACAACTGAAACTAGTGTTTTCAGTTACGAGAAATTTTATTGGGTTGTTGTAGGTGATCGAATCAAGCAGAATAAGATGGGTGGAGCTTGTGGCACGTTTGGGAGACGGGAGAGGTACATACAAAGCTTTGGATGGGAGACCTGAGGGAAAGATGCCACCTGGAAGACGTAGGCGCATTTGGGATGATAATATTAAAATGGATTTTGAATAAATGGGATGGGGAGGCATGCACTGGATTGATCGGGCTGAGGGTAGGGACAGGTGGCGGGCTCTGTGAATGCAGTTATGAACCTTCGGGTTTCATAAAATGCCGGGAATTTCTTGACTAGCTGAGAACCGGTTAGCCTCTCAGGAAGAACTGTCCTCCACGGAGTTAGTTTATTAGGTGGTTTATTGTAGCTGCGTGTTTAAGGGAAACGTAATGTCTGAAACAAATTTTGGGTTAGGTAGCGCAGGCAACTTCATACAGAGACGAGAACGGGGATGATTATCCTTAAGATTGATGTTTGAATTATTTACATGCCGTGGATGGAAAATGAAAGTAATAGGATCCGTATGATATATAAAATTGTTTCATTTGGTTTCCTAGTAAATGGAATGACTGTCTGATGTAACGTTCTTCAGATTGGTACTCTAAAATTCATAACTTTACCACACGTGAATGACAAAGGGAATACCACTTTCACCCTAGAGAGCTGTTATTGTCTGTCGGCTATAAAAGCTTTTAAATTGATTGATTAACTCTGGAACTGGTATAATGTTTCATTTTCAAAGGTTGACTTTGTTGACGCCCTCCATTTATTGTTCATTGCTTTTTAAAATACGCACAGCTTTCTGTTCTGTTATTAATTTATTTGACGCCCAAGCCTTTCCTGTTAATAGCACAGTCACTCCAGGCTAAAAATTCTTACAGCAAGTAAGTACATCACCTAAAAATACGTAATAATACGCTGTGATACCACCATTCACTCCTTGATGAACAAGTAGTGCACTTTAGACATCTGAATAATTGACTTTTTGTGGTTTGAGGCGCCTCAAATTCTAAGGACTTCAACCTTGAGAACTGTGCTGTCCTGGGCTATTATGCAGCATGTAGTGGTAATTCCATACAGACGTTTCGGGACAACTTATCAGTCCCATTTTCAAGAGTGTGGAATCTTGGATTCTGGACCCTTGAAGATGGGACCGATAGGTTTTCCCGAAACGTCGGTAAGAAATTACCACTGTACGCTGCCCAATAGCCTAGCAGAGGAAGTTACTATATTGTACTGAGATTATTTTATTTGGTGTGTCTTGTACTGTGGTTGCTTTAAGTTGTTTTGTAATATGTGGTGTGTGTATGTGTGGGGGTTGTAATGTGTGGGTGTGTAAGTATGGGTTTTGTAATGTGTGGGTGTTTTGGCAATATGCCTACTTGTATTTACTGTGTTTTTTATTGTTTCTTTTATGTATATTTATTCCTTTTATGCTTTTGTTTAATTGTGTAAATTGTGTATTTTTTGTTATATTTATGTATTCTTATTGTTATATATGTTCTGTTCTGTACATTCTGTTTTCATCGTGCCGACTGGCACTCTTCGGCTATCCTGACTGAGGTTTTTCCGTGCTTTTTCCGTTGTTGTAATCAAATGCTAGGGTATAACTCGCGAAGACGGGAAACGGCCCATGCTATTCCCAAATTAATTGTGTTGTTCTGTGTATTGTTTGTATGTAAGTGCGTGCTGTACTACGGGAACCGGGTGTCAACCCAACTGCAGATAACAAATATATCTATATATCTATCTAAGAACGCAGTTCTCGTGTACTTCGCGGCGGAAGACTGAAATCTCAACTTCAGGTTTGTGTTCCATAAAAAGTGGGAAATTCCCTGAACAGATAAGTCACTGCTAAATTCTCAAGGAAAGTTTTATGAAGTCTGCTGCGTGGACTGATTTATTATATTGTTCTTTGTCTTGAAGGAGGTACCCTAGCGAACTGAATTCTAGCCACCGTGGCAGGTTCTTCTGGATTGCCACAAATGTTTATCTTTGACTGTACCAGTTGCTCTAGTGGGGCAACTGAAAGACGGGGTTTGGCAATTGGGAGCGACGGGACTGGATGTTTTACCTTCCCCTGCTACAGTTTATTACCCTACAGCCCTTTCTGCTGCAAGTTAACGGGCTTCACTGTGGTACACTCGGGAGTTTATGGCAGGCCATTCGTCGCGCGAGGGTTGCTACTGTTAGACGTTATTTTGCACTATTAGGCCATGTCTGTACTGCCAACTGAACTTGTGACTGGTTGTGACGCTAAGGCTGGGAGGTTACATACCACCCTCCCTACTCTCTGAATCTCGTACCCACTGATTTCCATGTTTAGGTACCCTTAAATTCTAAATATACAGCACTTGACTGCAATTGTGCTATGACTGTAGCGTGGCAAAAAAAAAATTGAATTGCTTTGTGAGTCCTTGTGTGAAACACGCGTACGGGACTGGACTGCGAATATACCCGATCATGTCGTCACGGTTAGCTCTGAAACTTGCTACTAAGGCCACATAGCACAGAACAGTCTTGTATGTGTGAGTTATTGTAAGGCCATCTCTTGAGAGTCCAAGAACATCTACGGGCGACGAGACCTACTTAGAAGCTGCTCGGCTTTTTTCGGCTACCAACTGAAGGCCACGTTCCGACGTATTGGGTTGGTTAGTGATTTGTAACAGACGCCGACCTAAAGCAAGCTGCCTCCTCCTGCCCACAGAAACTTGACACCGATTTCTTCTCAGCTGTAATGTAAGTCCTGGTGCCACCGTGAGATTATATGTTGAAAATCAAACGAGACTTCATGGAGGTTTGGTGTGAACTACCTGCTAACTTCATAGCATGTTTATTTCGAAGTATGGATGTAGTTCTGAGCACCAGGATTTTTGTTACCTTGTTTTTGAACACTCGTTTCCCTAGTGCTTCTGTAAGGCTTATTCGAGAGACGGTCAGAAATTATTTGTATCTAGGCGAAGAACCGATTCTCTGAGCTGTTTATTTTCTTTGTGTTACAGTAATCGTAGAGAGCTTATGAGAAGGAGTTCAGCATGTGAAATTACACTGAATTATTATATATTTTCATCATACGTGATTACTTCGTTGTGATACCATAGGCGTACTAAATTTTCGGCCTGTTTAATGACACCTATTACAGATTATGACTTCGGTTTTCGGGAATACAACGCCATGTAGTTTGGTAGAGAGTTACCAGTATTTCAGACTAAACTTTACAGTATAACGAACTGCTTGTAAGTTTAAAATCCTATTCCGGAATTCCTATAAAATATATTTTGTGATGACACATGTTGTTGTAAATGTGTGGGTTGTGAAATCTGAATCCCAGAGGGATAATTTTAACGAATGCGCAAGGGAAGATTCTCATTTAAACGCCGGCAGCTATAATTGTACAGAACACGGCACAGTTTCCGCTCTCGCAATTATTTCTCTCTGCACAGAGCCAATACGACACATCGTGCTGCCGTGCGTGTCCTAGCACGGATTCAGCCATTAAAACACGTGATCACAGTTACAGATTCTTAACAGGCAACGGCTGTAAAATATCTGTGTAGACTTCTGGTTGTCTTCAATATATGATTTCTGATATCCGTTAACGTCCCCCCCCCCGCGAAGTGGTAGGTTCTGATGATTTTTACGCTCTCTTCAGAGTGTTTGTGCAAATAAGAATGCAGAAGCAGTGAGAAAAAGTAATGTATGTATACTTACCCGAATGTCTGACCGTTTACAGTTTAGCAGTAACTATATATAGGTTATATATCTTATGGCATGATAACAAAAGATGGAAGATGTACACGTGAAATCAAATAGAGGGGTTTCATGGCAAATACAGCGTTCAACAAGACGAAGACGCCTCTCACCAGCATGTTGGACTTATAAGTAAGGAGAAAACTAATAAAATGCTATATTTGGAGCATTGCTTTATATGAAGGTGACAATTAGACACTTCGGAAATTAGATCAGAAACACCTGTGAAATTTTTTAATGTTTTTGAATGATGGAGAAGATCAGTTGAACAGGTCTTGTGAGAAATTAAGTATTACATAAAGTTAAGTAGGAAAGAAATATCCTACGTACAGTACAAAAAAGGAAGGCTAACTGGGTTGGTCACATGTTGAGTAGCAATATATAATTGAAGGAAAGATAGAAAGAAAGTTTGAAATGAAGGGAAGACTAGAAGAAAAGTTTAGGAGCTACTGGATGACCTTAAGGAAGCACGAGACCACTGGAATTGACAGAGGAAGCACTAGATGGCAATCTGTGGAGAACTCGCTTTGTAAAAGGTTGTGGTCCTGTCGTAAGACAACTGCAGAATGGAGGAACACCTCAGGACTTAACATAAAGAAACATGACTTAATGCGCACATAATTATGTGTTTCTGTGAATAAATAGAACATTATCCCTATACAGCATTAACATTTTTGTTTCTGTGTAACTTACAGGTGGAAAGATCAGAGAATCAGCGTCAGTTTACTCTCCTTCCTTATAAGGGAAATATTAGGCTCATGAATTTGTCATGCTGTCTATATATCTCTGTTTAAAATTCAGAACCGTCCGACCGATTTTCACGCAACCTTGTTGTAATTTCTTGCTGTTAGAAGGTAGTCTATTGCTCCCATTTTGAATTTACTACAGGCTGCAGTAAAAACATTCTGAATTACGAATTTTCGAGGATGGAATGACAAAGCGCCACTTGCTCTAAGTTCACAAAATTATGTAACATAGTAGAACTTGGGAAAACGTACAATTTCTCTAGGGCAAACATTTTTGAAGTGTAGAATAAAAATATCTTGGCCATTACATTAATTTGCTTGACAGAGGGTTTTGTTAAGATAATGAATCACGAGACAGATCTTCGGGAAGTGGGATGGGAGCTTGGACTGGATTGATCTAGCTCAGGAGAGGAACAGGTGGCGGGCTCTTGTAAATGCGGTAATGAACCTTCGGGTTCCATAAAATGTGTGGAATTTCTTGATTAACTGAGAACCGGTTAGCTTATCATGCAGGACTCTGCTCCACGGAGTATATTATAGTGTGGAGTATAGGTTATGAATCAAGGGATGTAGGGGCGTGGAATTCGTTTCGGAAATGATAACGGAGGCAGTTATACATAGTCGTTAGTGTAGCCGAACACAGGTCAAGTTTGAGTCCCAGCCGGACCACCCTCTGTGAGGGAGGACAACATTCATTTTCATTGTCTCCGTACCCTAACTGGGAAAGGATTCTCCGTCCCTCAGGCCCCTCACATTTCACCCATGTCCATCCAGTCGTGATAACTTTAAAACTTGTCGTGAGAGCCTGATGTTTGGCATTTATTTGTGTACATGAATTTATGGCTTTATCTCGATACAAAGACTTGGCGACTTTCGGCTAGGTTTTGTGGAAATTTAAGTTTAACCTGTGAGAATTATGTAAAGTGTTTTTGTAATTAGTCAGCCAACGAAAGTAGACCCTCTTTGCTTAATTATCAACAAACAAATACACTTACATAAAATTTCACATTAAAACACTTAAAATCGCTCCGACATATTTCGATCCTAAGATCATCTTCAGGGACCTACGTTGTTCCTTGCTAAAGTCATTTTTAAAACATTAAAAAAATAATTCCATTATATTAACAGGGTGTTGTGGCAGCACTATACTACCTACATCTGGAAAGTGCACATCAGTATAATGGTATGTGGCAGCATATACAAGAATATATTGACGAGCAAATAAATAGCCTCATGGATAATTTATATCACAAGCTTAACAAAAAGTTAGATGCATTAACAAATCAAACAAGCAATAAACATAATAACATCGAGAATGCCTCTAAATGCCAATCACGGCTAATCAATCTAACTAACATGAAATTTACAAGAGAACAAATTCAGACCTTGTCCCTAGGCCCCAACTATGCAATAGAGCAAGAACCCAAACAATACATCAGTGAGTTAATAATAGACGCGGAAAATGCTATAAGACATTTAGAACCCAAAATACAAAATACCTAGCAGCTAAGTTTTTAATGCTGCCACAACACCCTGTTAATATAATGGAATTATTTTGTGAATGTTTTAAAAATGACTTTAGCCAGGAACAACGTAGCTCCCTGAGGATGATCTACGGATCGAAACATGTCGGAGCGATTTTAAGTGTTTTAATGTGAAATTTTATTAAGTGCATTTGTTGGTTGATAATTAAAGTGATTCTACGAAATGCGCGGTGCAACAATAAGGATAGACCCTCTTTCATTGTCCGACCAATCACTAGAGAGAAATGTGTCGAAGATGTCACCCTGGAAAATGTGATGAGTAGAGGGGCAGAGGGGATTCAGATCTTGAAACAATAGGTGGTTATCAGACAAGAAGGCAACAGCGATCAGACAGCAGGGTATACTAAGCTTGTATCCACTACGTCGACAGATGTACTTATAACTTATTTACTTACTCCATGGAGCAGAGTCCTTCTTGAGAAGTTAACCGCTTCTCAGCTAGTCAAGAAATTCCCCGCATTTTATGGAACCCGAAGGTTCATTACAGCATTCACAAGTGTCTGCCACCTGTCCCTATCCTGAGCCAGCTCGATACAATCCATGCTCCCACATCCAACTTACTGAAGATCCATCTTAATATTATCCTCCCATCTACGCCTGGGTCTTCCAAATGGTCTGTTACCCTCAGGTTTCCCCACCAAAACCTCGTATACGCCTCTCTCCACCGTACGTACTACGTGCCCCGCCCATATCATTCTTGATTTAATCACCCGAAAAATATTGGGTGAGGACTACAGATTATTAATTCCTCATTATGTAGTTTTCGTCACTCCCTTGTTACCTCGTCCCTCTTAGGCCAAAATATTCTCCTCAACACCCAATTCTCAAACACCTTCGGCCCACATTCCCCCCTCAATGTGAGCGAACAATTTTCGCAACCATACAAAACAGCTGGAAAAGTTATACTTCTATATATCTTAATCTTTAAATTTTTGGATAGCAAACTGGAAGACAAAAGAATTGGTACCGAATGGTAGCAAGCAAGATGTACTTATAAGCACCAATAAATGAAATAATACTGTGTGGCACCTGAGAAATTCTCATACTTTACGACAGGGTTAGACGGTGCATCTGACTTCTCCCCGCCTCACAACAAAGGGTTTAAGATGGGAAGTCAGAATTTAGCACGCCGTTGTGGGCGCAAGAAGACCCTTAACTGGCGGTGAAAATAGATAAAAGTGTGGTGACGACATTGTCCTTATATCCGACAAATTTTGCATAAGCAGACTCTGCATTAAAGGAATAAATTCTAAATAAAATATATGTAAATCACCAATAATACTAAAATTATTTAGATTTGTAACTGTATTCATTTGGAACGTAAGCTTGGAGTTCTGCTGAAAGTCGTTACGGTATTAATTATGTGTGGGGCTTGCGGACCCCCTCATCCCAAGATATAGCTCGTCTGTAATATCCAGGACATTCATTTTTATGTAACTTGCATGATGCCACCATTACGTAGCTGTCTGCAGCCACGTGTCCCTGAAGTGAAATTTAATTTGCCGTTTAACGTGTGTTTAAATATCGACAAATGTCTCGAACGAAGAAGCCCTACATACTGCTAATAGCCTACATGGGTTTCTGAACGTGTGGACCAGCACTGAAACTTGGATGCCCTGATTTAGAATAATTAAGTTTCGAAAGGATGAAATTCGTTTCTTTGAGTAGATTGCTGCGTCGATAGCTCTCTAGGCTATATAGGGTGTGGTTCCTGTTTAAAGCTCAGATTATTTTCTGTTCTGACTGAGTTGTATGTTGGTTTCCAGTCTCTCGAAGTGAATCTTGTGGCAGTGTTTCAAAATAGGCGTGAAACCGAACAGAACATTACAACGGGACATCGTTCTTGACCATCTTCTCATCGCGTTTGACTGCAGAAATTCTGAAGTTGATAAAGTATCGTTACACTCAACCCAGGAGCTTAAAAATTTCGTAAACTTTGTTATGAAGATGACCACTCTCAGGCAGAAGAAAATCCCGAAGATTGACTGAATACGAATATCAGAATTTCTGTAAATTTCTATCTTTCTGTACGGAGTTTGGACCGTGCTGTGGTCCCTGCTGTGAAAACTTCGAATCTAGCAAATGGGAGTAAGAGAGAGATTTAATTTGTTTATGGAATGCCTGGTAGTGACAATTGTGTGGAAAAGGGTTGGAAGTGCTTGCGGGGATGAGGGTAAGGAAGTGTGTGACAGTTTGCAGGTTTAGTTGGAGTAAAGAATGTTCCTGTGTAGCGTGAGAAGCAAGAGGCTGCTGAGTGCATGTGAATTATTCATTTCACGCCGCTGTTCGCTGTTGCATTGGCACAGCACACACACATACACATACATACATGCCGTGGTCACATTATGTAGATTGCTCGGTCCCTCTCTGCTGCTCAAGTTTTCCTACTTACTTAAGCCTGTCGGCACTGCACGAACAGACTCAACAAACCCGACTCAACTCTACCTCAAAGGCTAGCTGTTTTACGAAAATTGGACCTATGTATGCATTTAGAGGGCAGTAGCATCGCTCATTATATAAACCCCCTGTAGATGGATGCAGGAAAAAGCTTCAGAAAAGCTGGATACTGATTACATTTTCGTACAACTGATCGACCGTCAAAATACCATATTTACTGGAATATGAAACCATCATTGTTATAGTTCATCACCCAAAAAATGTGCGGGTTACCTTAAAATAGTGCACCAAATTAATTTCTGTGGAGGCAGGCCTACTTTACTGAAAATTAGGAATTGTGGAAGGTTCTCTTCTTTTAAGCAGCGTGTCCTTGTAAGATAGATATGTATGTTTGGGCTGTCAAATATTTTGGATGTTAAGAAGGGATTTGAGTCTGTAACATATAGACAGTAACTGGAGGTTCTGACAGCTTGAACGAACAAAAAACATGTACAAATTTATGATCGACAAATTACTAACTTCTCACAAAGAGCTCTGTTCGTTGAAGTTTGTAATAATTCTACAGCGTGTAAGTCATGTAGAAGAAGTGCCACATATCAACATACAGCGTCCACAATATTACGAAACATATCAAATGGCTCACGTAATGTCCTATTCAGGTATAGTCAGAGCTTTAAGAGAGGTGGTTCTCCAGAAACATCGAACTGAACCAAATAAACGTGCCTATAAAATATAGTACAGGGCTATTATACGGGATTTAATCGAAATCGGTCTCGTAATTTGGGGGCTTTCATTTGTGGGTAAACAAGGGGCCTAGACATGATAACTGTGCTAAGGGTAATTGGTTTCGAATTTTTTCACCCGGTTGATTACAAAATACGAATGAGCATGAAAGCTCAAAACTCCTCATTCTGTTTCAGTGGTGTGGCGCAATGACAAAATTATCAACAGTTGTTTTTTTCATGTTCTTATGATTTTTCATATATTTTCAAAAAACAAGACGGGCGTGTTCTTGCGACCACTTTTGCAGTGGAAAAGTCTGTTTGTAAACTGATATGTTCGCATGCGTCGTATTATAATCTGTTGCCTCTTCGGGTCTGTAATATTTTTCCACATTATCTCATAAAAGACATGATTTTCTGAAAAAAGTTATTGACCATAAAATGTGTTTTTCTTTTATCCAAAATTTCGTCTGAAATGTTTCTCATTCTAAGAAGAATTGAGCGAGATGTGATGAAAATGTGTATTGGTGTTCAGTAAAGCACTAGTTATTCTGGTCAGATTTTAATGAAACTTGAATTTTCTCAAAAGATTTTCGAAAAATACTCAAATATCAAATTTCATGAAAATCGGAGCAGTGGGAGCAGAGTTGTTACATGCAGGCAGACGGACGGACAACCATGGTGAAGCTAATGGTCACTTTTCGCAATTTTGCAATTGACAAGTGTAATGCTGCAGAAAACCTCTACGGAAGAAATGTTTTAAGATCAGAGATCCCCCCTCCCCCCAGTTTTTGGCTTAGCGAAATCTCGGATATTGCTCCATCGTTATGCATAGGTTTTGTATTTATGAGACTCAGACCAAACCTGACACTCCGTATTTCTTTAGTGTTTCAGGGATGCCTTAACTTTTCAAATGAGTTTTTTTGCTTAATTTGCAACTGTGGTATAGTGTACTTTAAATGTAAGTCTGTTTTTCTCCCCTACCATAACCGTATGCGATTACTGCTTCAGCTGTCTTTTTTAAAGAAAGAAATGCGGATATTCGGGTAATAAACTTTGAGGTCTGTTGATTAATATTTAATTTGCTTTAATGATGTAGGAGCGCACTCCATGGAAATACCTGCAAAATCCCTCAAGCAAATGTAATTGCCTTGAAATCTAATTTAATGAAGTAATATAATATAGTCTAACACAACTTTTACATGAAATATTTTATGAATTTACAACTTTCAGCTACATGTTTCGGCTCTTAAGATCCATCTTCAAGCTGAACACAAAATTGTGTGTGTGTGTGTGTGTGTGTGTGTGTGCATGTACAGCCTCCTAAGTTCAGCCTGAAGAGGGCTCTAAACAGCCGAAACATGTAGCTGAGAGCTGTAAATTCGTAAAATATTTAATATAAAGTTGTTTTCGACTATACTTTATTATATTACTTAATCAATAGAGAAAGAAACACACAACGGGGATGCATTGCCTTAAAATTGTAGAATTTTGAAATTCACTGAGAGATTTAACGTACGCAGTAGTGGCTAGCCCTCTTTGATTTACGCATTTCTAAACTTTGATATGTTAGCCGGAGGGAAAGAACTTAGGAGCTGCAAACATGCTTGTCTTATTTCTAAATAATGTTACTACTAAGAAACTTTTTCCATAAAATTTTCTAGGGACTTTTTACCTTAATTCTGACATACACTACACGTCCTGCCTATAATTTTATTTTAATTATAGGTATTCATTGCAATTTTGAAGACCCTTTTTATGCGGCTTTTATATGCATTGTTACTCAGTTCTGCAAAGGATCCAATATTCAATGTGCTCGTAATAAAACCTGTGCTTCACACAGAACTAAGCTATATGTAAACAGATAAAATTATAGTTTTGTACCGATCCGAAACTTTAGGTCTTTTGAAAGAATATTCTTCGAATTCAGACATGAGGCACTTCTCGAATATACGTATATGTTTATAGGTATTTGTTCACCCTAGAACACGCCATGAAGGCCCAAAGGGGGAGTAGAGGTATAGCTCTACTCTTGCTTTAACCTCGGCACTAGATGGTGTGGGTGGTGAACGCCACGCCCCGGCCGCTTTACCCCCGGAAAAGACCCGGTACCCATTGTATAGGAGCCTGGGTGAGCCCCAGGGTCGGTCTGTATGAGAGCGGAAACTTTCGCCCCCACCGGGATTCGATCTCCGGACCGTCCAGCCCGTAGCCAGTCGCTATACCAACTGAGCTAACCCGGCCCCGCCCCATATATATATATATAATACACACACACACGCACACGCACACTTACATATATGTAAGAGATAATCACTTTTACCTATCTATCGTGGTAGTGAAACCTGAAATCTCGAAAAAAAAAACAAAAATAAAGAAACACAGATTCTAGCATGATATGCGTGAGATATGCTAAAACGTAGAGGAATCCTCTATATCCGCGAGGATTACTTTCTTCGCAATCACCATAAGTCCTGAATTCACGGTTACTGAACTGAGAAACTTACGGGAATGAGAGGAATTTTTTCTTCGGCGTCAGCATTATCACGTTTATCCTAATATTTTTTAGGTAGGTGGTAAATGTTTCTAACACTATTTCAATACTGTGCGCAGTCGAATTAAATAAATGCAAATAGTGAACTTTTTAGGTAGAGACATTAATTTGTCTGATTTAATGTTTTGTTGACCGTGCATCGTGATATATCCGTACAGTAAGAACCAACAGGATGCATTATGTACTTTCAGTTTATTTTAATAATTAACCTCTACATGTTTCGAGCAGGCTTACTGCTCATCATCAGGAGGTACTACTATGTATATACAGCAACTGGTATATGTCATGGTGAAAATAATGGAATTGTTTAAAATTACTTAAGTATATATAAATAGTCGTTAAATCGCGCAAAACATTTTGCTGTCAGTAAAATTTCAGATTATGTTAAAAGATATTAAATAATAAAAATATTTCAGAAAATGCAATAAGTTCTTAAGTAAAATAAACTTGTTGAACATACCGTTTATGTTGAGTGGCAGGAACAAACCAAAGAAAGAAACAAAAACAAACCTTGGACAACCTTCACGTACTATAGTCCAAAAATAAGAAAAATCACCATCTGTTTCAAACATACAAACGTGGGAATATCCTTTAAGAATACAAACACCTTACAGCAGCTCACAAAGCCGAAAACAGACAACAAGGTACTAGAACAGGACAAGAGCGGAATCTACGAACTTACATGTAATACATACCATATGTCGTGCAATGGACAGACAAGCCGCAGTTTAAAACAAAGATACCAAGAACACATCAGATACATAAAGAACAATGAACCCCAATCAGCATATGCATTACACATCCTAAATAATAAGCACGAATATGGCCCTATCAAAGACACCATGACCCTAATGAAACATATTGATAAAACCACACTGTTAATACCATATGAGCAACTATACATCCAGTCATATCAACATCATAAACAACTCATTCCAGAGCAACACATAATCGAGCACAACCCCGTGTTTCAGCTGATCTGTTACTTACATAATACGTCACATCCTACTTGACTAACCGATCAATAATCCAACATCAACGCGACAAAATCCAGTTCCATTCCGATGCTGCCAACAACCACTCAACATAAACGGTATGTTCAACAAATTTACTTTACGTAAGAACTTATTGCATTTTCTGAAATATTTTTATTTAATATCTTCTAACATAATATGAAATTTTACTGACAACAAAATGTTTTACGTTTTTTAACGACCATTTATATATTCTTAAGTAATTTTAAACAATTCCTTTATTTTCAGCATGACATATACCAATTGCTGTATATAGAGAGTAGTACCTTCTGATGATGAGCAGGAAGCTTGCTCGAAACATGTAGAGGTTAATTATTGAAATAAATTTAAAGTAAATCGTGCATCCTGTTGGTTCATATTGTACGGATTAATTCCAAGGAACGCGTGGCAAACTTGCTGGAAGAACACTGACAATACTAATACAAGCAAAGCCGATCACGAAGCCAGCAGAAATACAGTTCCCAGTTTCAAGGTACACACTTGTAAAGCTAGAGCGCTTGTTCAAAACGCGAACCAAGAAAACTATGTAGTAAAGCTTCTTCTCCCTGTAGTGACAAAGAAAGATGTACTGGTAAATATTTCTTGTTGTTCGCATTCAACTCGAATGCGAACAACGGTGGCAAATGTTTAAACGCACGATCCTATGCTCTTGCCAAACTATTGCGGTTGTGTATATGAATACACGAATTTAGAATCCTGGTTACCTAGTATATACTCACTGATATTCTAGAAGGGAAATGCGAATTCGCTAATACTGAGTTTGCGAATATGGCGGGTTTAGTGTAAGTGGAAGCGCTGCAAAATGCGGAGCATAATTAGGGCGAACTGAGAACAAATCCGTATTGAGGAAACATTCTTACTACAGAAAACCTTGGGGTTGCCGCGTTTACTAATGGACAGGTAGAGATTTCCCAAATTACGGAAGAAATACGGACTGACTGGAAAAAGAAATTAAGGAAAATCGTTCAAGGAGACTTGGTCAAAGAGTAGAAGAGATCAGCAGAAGTTTCGAACATTTGGCTGCATGAGGATGGTAAGAAGATCATATCAATGAATCCGACTATTTTGGTACAGACGATAATAGAATGTATTTGGGAACCTCGCGGCCATATAGCATGTGACGCCTTGTAGTTTTAAGACAATTACCAACGTCCGTCCGAAATTTTGGTGCTAGACTTCCAGATTGTGTGGCTTCATATTCCGGAAAGTCATAGTCCTGGTGATGACCTCAAATCTTACATTGTGTAAGAAAGCTCTGAGGATCAAACACAATATGAAGAATTAATTTTTTAGGATCTTACTTAACAAAACCAAATTATATGTTATGAAACAAAGAGAGTGTAAATTAAGTTCTTCAGAAAGGCCAAGAACGTAGTTTTAATATGTTTATATATACATACATATATACTTACTTACTTACTCCATGGTGCAGAGTCCTTCTTGAGAAGCTAACTGGTTCAGCTAGTCAAGAAATTCCCCGCATTTCACGGAACCCGAAGGTTCATTACCGCACTCACAAGCGTCCGCCACCTGTCTCTATCCTGGCCCCGCCCAATCCAGTCCATATACCCACATCCTACCTCCTGGAGATCCATCCTAATATTATTTACCCATCTACGCTTAGGCCTCCCCAGTGGTCTCTTTCCCTCCGGCTTCCCCACCAAGACCCTATACACCCCCTCTCCTCACCCATACGCGCCACATGCCCAGCCCATCTCATTCTTCTCGATTTTATCACCCG
>Ga0123354_10009750_pt1 | contig 14749 bp, 13 predicted proteins | sample TergutLab28metaG_2_FD_97872 | JGI IMG/M metagenome (GOLD analysis project Ga0123354, IMG submission 97872) | Labiotermes labralis P4 segment gut microbial communities from Petit-Saut dam, French Guiana - Lab288 P4 | ecosystem: Host-associated > Arthropoda: Insects > Digestive system > Gut ... | reverse complement strand
TTTCCAGGCGACCAGAAGGCCGATGCCACGGTGGGTTGGATGGCTGCTCATTGCACTACCCAGCTTATCTCTGTTGGGGACGTGGCAACTAGGCAGATTCCCAGTATTTCAGTTTGTTGCCGTGTTTTTGTTTGGAATTGCCATGTGGGACTGGCAACGCTATTTTGATCGCTCGCGCACTATTTTCACAATCCTCGGCTTGTCAGCGGGGCTTATCGTCAGTGGTGTGATTGCTGCGATCATTTCACGGCCTCCCCCCAATGATTTGCAGGTGCAGAGTGTTGCCGTGTTTTCGTGCATAGTCCTCGCTTTGGCCCTGGTGCAGTTGTATCGTTCAGAGCAAACGGTTCTTACGGTCATCCGCGGGTGGATGTACGCAGTAGCCATCATCGGAGCACTGACTATTTACCAAAAAATCACGCACAATGCGCCTGCGCTTTCGGGACCCTTCCCGTCGCCTGCCTACCTGGCCGGCTCGATGGTCGTGGGGACTTTTCTGATGCCAGTTGGGTTCGCCATGGAGCAGGACCGGCGCTTGCGGTGGACGTACCCTGTCATCGCCGTCGTCGCGACCGGGGTGGTGTGGACAACGCACCGAAGCGTGGCCTTCGCCTGGTGTTTGGCCGTCCTGTTGATCTGGGTGGCGGTGTACCGGTGGATCCTGGCGCTGGCCGTGACGGTCGCGGCTGGAGTCTTCGTGGGTATTTTCCGCTCTGCGGTCCCCTTTCGGTGGACCGATGTGGGCATGGAGCCCCCGCTGGGAAATGCGGTTCACCAACGACTGGGCGAAGCCACCTGGCGTATTCTCCAAGATTCCCACTTCCTCGGAGTCGGACCGGGCGGGCTGGTGGCCCGCTGGCCGTCGTCGCTGGCGGGGTATCAGGGGCCGTACTCGGCGATCCTTGAGATTGCCAGTCAGTACGGTCTTGCTATCACAGTCGTGATCATTTCTGCTCTGCTGGGAGCCGTGACGTGGAGTGCGCGTCGATTGTGGCAGACCAGAAAGATCGCGTTGACGTCGCCGGAACGAGCGCCCGCCTTCTGGTTGATCATCATGGTCGTCAGTTCGCCATTCACAACGTCGTTGCAAGCTCAGTGGTTAGATTTCCCCTTGTCAGCCTTGGCTATGGCGACTCTGGCCCTGCTCGCCCGCCATATCGAGTCGCCCAAGGGCCGGGCTTTGTTGTGGTCAGCCGGCCCAAGCTCCGCAGAAGAAGCGGGAGGCCCACCAGGTCAGGGCGATGACCTCCAACCCCAGTCCAGCCAGCAGGACACCGCGACGAAGGTTGTTTTTCCAACGGGGCAGTTGACCCGAACCGATATCGCCGATGGTGGTGAACAAGGGGAACCAGAGAAGTATCGTACGAGCGACGGAAATCAGCCAAACTTGACACGACAATGCGATGACTTGAACTGAGACCCATCCGCCTTCGGGGATTTTTTTCCTAACAAATAACCAGATCGCAAGTGCCAGGCCGATGACGAAGGCTGCGATCTCCCACTGGAACATCACAGCAGTCGAATAATGCGACTGCCCGATGATACCGGCGGTGTGCAAGGTTTGGTTGACGGCGTTCCAAGGCCAGTCGAAGTGCCGGGCCCATCCCAGGTCTTCGGCGCGGAACCAGGTGGTCCACGAGCCGAAACTCACACGCAGATACACGACGTACGCGGCGATCACCAGTGCCGGGATGACCATCCACATCGCGGCGGACGCCCGGCGCCTCCAGGTCGCTCCACGGGTGCCGAACAGGGCCACCAACCCCAAGGCGCCGATCAGGAACAACCCCGACACCCGGAACAAACACGCTGCCGAGGCCAATCCGGCCGCCCATCCCCATCGGCCACGTTTGGCGTACCAGAAGGACCAGAACGCGAAGGCACTAAAGATCGCTTCGGTGTACGGCACGAAGGTGAACACCGCCATGGGAGCGAAGGACCACGCCCACACGGCCACCGCTCCGTTGACCGAACCTCCGGCCAGTCGGTAGAGGGCCCAGGCGGCCATCCCGGAACCGATCAGGGAGATGATCACCCCGGAGACGACTGGCGGGATCCCGATCAGCGAGAACCCGGCCATGAGCAGCGGCAGCCCCGGGAAGAAGGCGGTCTGGGTCAGGGTCGTGTAGCCATGCTGGGACACCTCGATGAAGTGGACCACATCCCACCGGGTGAGAGCCTGCTCCACCGACCACCGGTTGGACCACACCAACACGAGCAGGACGATCACGAGGACCAGGCGTGAGGCCAGCCACCCTTGGAGAGCGATTCGCGGTGCTTGGCGAGGAGAGAAGAGGGCTCGGTACGATACGGCAATATTGGTTGTGGAACTGTCGGTGGCAGCGGGGATTGGAGGGTTGTCAGGAGGGGGTGTGGGTGTGTCGGGAGTCACGGAAATGTCAGCGGTTACGAGGTGGCCAGGGGTGGCGAAGCCGACACGGGGGACGCCGCGGCAAGCACTGGTGTGGCGGGCAAGGGCACAGCTTCTTCCGCGCGCTGGGCAGGGGGCGCCTTCGACAGACAGTCGCGTGCCACCCGGGTCATGACCCAGATGGTGGCGGCGATCCGCAGCAGGATGGCGAGGACATAGATCCAGGGGATCGGCGCCGCGCCGGGACCCGTCCAAGGAGCCGCTGGTATCCCCAAAGTCAGATTGTCCTGGCGCAAGTACATCCAGATGACAGCGAAGTAGATCAACTCCGAGACAGTGAAGATGGTCAGATCAAGCACTTTTGGCCGGGCCAGGACGATCAGGGGGAGCACCCAGAGGACGTACTGAGGGGAATAGACCAGGTTGCCGACGATCATGACGGTCACAGCGAGGTACGCGATCTGTGGGGCGGTCGGTGTCTTCGGGGCGAAGTAGATCAACAGCGCCAGGCCGACATAGCCCAGCAGCATGATGACCCGCGACCAGATGCTGGCGGCGCTACCCATGTGGATGCCTGCCAGTGACAGGGCGTACCAGAAAGACCCCAGGTCAGCCTGTCGGCTGGCGTAGTTGAAGTTGTAGAAGTACTGCCAACCCGTCATGTTCGTCACCATGACGGGCAGGTTGACCACCACCCAGGTGACCACAGCGACCGCAGCCATCTTCAGCCATGCCTTCAACGTGGCACGGGTGCGCCAGGCATCGGGGCGTACGCACAAGACAGCTAGTGCGCCCACGATGACCAGCGGATAGAACTTGGCGGCGATGGCCAACCCCCACCACAGTCCGGCCGTCATGGGTTTGTCTCGGACCCAGGATGCCAGACCGGCCGCTGTCAGCGCGACGACCAGGAGATCCCAGTTGATCAGGCCAGTGGTCCAGATGGCGGGGGAGATAGCCACGACCATGGCCAGGACGGGGTAGTTGGGGGCGATCTTGAGGATCGACGCGACCAACCACAGCAGGCACAGGAACAGCCCCACCGCGTTGACAGCGAAGTAGATGTTGGCGTTGTTGAGGACCTGCTGGCCGTCGGCACTGGGGTTCAGGACGGCTCCGAAGATCTGCGATATGCCACCTGCAATGGTGGCGAAATAGCCGGTGAGAACGGGATATTCCCAATTCATTCCAAAGTACGGAACAGCTCCCGTGCCCTGGCCGCGACTAAAAAACAAAGCAGTGATGTCGGAGTAGCACATCCATCCGAACCGGTCGGGGGAATCCGATGGCAAAGCCTGCCGACAGGGCGACTGCCGCAGCATGCAAATGACCCACGACAAGGTGGCGAGCGCATAGGCCCAGGCGTGGGACATCCGGGCTCCGTGCAGACCCATCGGGCCCGACAGACGCCGGGTCAGCATGGTGCGGGCCTTGTCGGCCAGCCACTCCCGGGTCCAGGGCCTGGCCCACCGTGAGGAAGGACGGGACGGATAAGTTGTCAGACTAGCCATAGATATCCTCCACCGTGGCGACCCGCCGCGGCGGCTTGCGCGTGACTCCGTCCCCCAGGACGTACGACTCAATGATATGGTTCCATCCACATTCAGGACAGACTTCGACGACATAGACGCTGAATTCACCGTACTCATTCTCCATCTGGGACAACTCTTCCTCGGACTTGATGCGTCCGGAATACTGACCCAATTGGTCGCCGAAAGCGTAGTTGAGTGTGATCAGCCGACCGCAGTTCCTCACCGGGCAACGCCGGTTGGTCAGCACACCGTGGTGGAGGGCGGCCCGTACCAACAATGGATCCGCGTCGAGGGACTCGTGGCTCACCATCGTGCGCAAAGCACCCTGGAGTTCCTCCAGTGTGTGACGGCGCTGCAGACTGTAGTCAACGCTCTTCCTCTTCGACCACATGGAACAAGCCTATGCGTTCACTTCCACATAGTCATGAGGATGAAGGACACTGCGATCAGACCCATGCCGATGAGGATGTTCCAGTTACCCATCGCCGCCATGAAGCCGAGGCTCCCTCCGGCGACGTTGGCCACGACGATCCACGCCACACCCAGCAGAATGGTGGTGATGAACAGGGGCGCCACCCAGCGGCGTTCGCCGGGGCGGCCTTTGCGATCCTTGTCACGTTGGACATCGGCTACCTGTTCGAGCCTGCGCAGTCTCCTCTTTTCGGCTGCCTCGGGTCGAATTCGTGATTCGGGCACCGGTCCACCGCCTTTCTCGTATTGCGTACCAGTAAAGAATACGCTGTCCTGCCAAGAAATTTCTTATCGGCATTTCTCATGGTCTGATCGTATCTGTGGATCAGTACGGGCCGGCATCCGTCAGTGTGGTCCAGTCGAGGTGCTCGTGGGTGTGGCGGTCGAGGTGGACGTGGCCGTACTCGTCGGGGGTGGCGTCGGGGTCGGCGTCATCACGGGCATGGGAACGGCGACCAGGATCGTGACCTGGCTATTTTTGTCCACCACGGTTCCCACATCGGGGATCATCTCGACGACGGTGCCTTCGGTGCTCGGGGACTCTTGGGACACGACTTGGATGTTGTCCTGGGAAAACCCGAGCGAACCCAGTTCGATCAGGGCTTTGTCCCGGGTGTATCCGATCAGATTGGGCAGCGTGACCTGACCTGTCGCATAGTACACGGTGATGAGTTGGTCCTTGGTCGCCAGGGACCCCGCGGCGGGATCGGTGCTCAAGACCGTGCCCGCGGTGTCGTTGGGACCCTCGGTCGCCGCCGGCTGGGTCGTCACGTTGGTGAAGGTCTTCTTCAGTGTGGCTGTGGCGTCGTCGGTGGTCAAGTGGACCACATTGGGAACTGTGTATTTCTGCGATCCGAGGTTGACCTCGATCGTCACCGAGGAGCCTGGGTCGACCATGGTCCCGTCTGCGGGGTCTTGTTTGGTCACAGTGCCGACAGTCGAATCATCGGCACCGTAGTAGGTCGACACCGTGGCTTTCAGATTGCGGCTCTCCAGGGTTTGGACAGCGTTCTGCTGGTCCATCGAGAGCACCCGGGGGACCGAGATCAGGGTCGTCGGGGTCGCGCTGCCCGCTGGTTGGTTGTTGCGATTCAGGGCATACACGACTCCTGTTGTCACCAGTGCGATGACCAGCATCGCCGCCACCACGATTCCGATGGTCCGCCCGAGATGGCTGGGCTGCTCTTCCTCCTGGGTGGCGAGGGCACGCGCGGGAAGCGGTGCCGCTTTAGCAGCGGCTGTGGGCATCACCTGGGTCTTATCGGGAGTGTCCATGACCTCGGTCAATGCTTCTTCGTCACCGGGTGGAGGGACGACCGCCTGGACTTTCTGGCCCGCCAGCAGCCGACCGATGTCCTCATACATGTCGTGGGCGGTCTGGTAACGGTCGGCCGAATTCTTCGCCAGGGCTTTCAAGGTGATGGCGTCCATCTGGGTGGACACCAGTGGGTCGACTTGGGAGGGAGGCACGGGAATGGCCCGCACATGCTGGTACGCGAGCGACACGGGGGAGTCGCCTTCGAAGGGCGGCTTGCCCGTGAGCAATTCGTACAGCAAGCATCCGGTGGAGTAGACGTCGGAGCGCCGGTCGACTGTCTCACCGCGGATCTGCTCGGGGGAGAGATACTGCGGGGTTCCGATCACGGATGCTGTCTGCGTCATCGACGCCGCGGTGTCGGAGACCGCCCGGGCGATGCCGAAGTCCATCACCTTGACCTGGCCGGTGTTGGTGAGCATGACGTTGGCGGGTTTGATGTCACGGTGGATGATGCCGTGGCGGTGGGAATAGTCGAGGGCGTCGAGGACGCATTGGGTCAGTTCGAGGGCCTTGATGGGCTGGATCTTGCGCCCGTCGTGCAGGATCTCGCGCAGGGTGTGGCCCAAGACGAGTTCCATCACGATGTACGGGATCATCAGCCCGCTGGCCTCGTCGAAAGACTCGCCAGTGTCGAACACGGACACGATGTTGGGATGGTTGAGACCGGCTGCCGCATGGGCCTCGCGCCGGAACCTTTCCTGGAAGACGGGATCGCCCGCGAGGTCGGCTTTCAGACGCTTGATGGCGACATCACGTTCCAAACGGGTGTCGCGCGCGCGACGCACCTCGGCCATGCCGCCTCGACCCAGAAGAGGGCCCAGCACATACCGGTCACCTATCACGTTGTCGCTCATTGTCGTCCTTTCCCCAAAGTGGGTTGAACTTGGATACATGCGTACCGGTGGAACTGCGCAGGCGAAGAATGACCGTCCTGCCGCGATGTGGCCAGCACGTGGTGTGGCGACGTACCACTATTGTGACGCTGATTGCTGAGAAGATACTGAAAACTCATCGGCTGGCTTGGAGCACCTCCTTGGCCACGGGAGCGGCGTTGGCGCCACCCCACAGATTGACTGGAGTCTTTTCGTCGCGCTGGAGGAAAACGGACACCACGATGTCTGGGTTGAGGGCGTAGCAGACGAACCAGGCGTAATCGGGGTTATCCGCGTCGGTCTGGGACGTACCCGATTTGCCGCCCACCGTAACTCCGGGGATACGCGCGGCGGTGCCGGTTCCGTTGGCCACCACCTGGACCATCATGTCCTGCATGGACTGGGCGGTCGAGGCGGAAACGACGGGGGTGACCTTGTTCTGATGCTCGTAGAGAACGGACAGGTCGGGGGCGCGGACCTCTTGGACGAGGTACGGATCCGCCTGCTGACCCCCGTTGACAAGGGTGGACACCACCATGGCCATCTGGAGAGGAGTCGCGGCGACGTCGTACTGCCCGATGGAACTCATCATCAACTGGGCATTGTCCAAGGTAGCGGGGAAGGTGGAGGCGACGCCCCCGACCTCGGGCAAGTGCGGGGAGTCGAAACCGAATTTTTCGGCTTCGGCCCTGACTGTGCTGGCGCCCAGACTGACTCCGAGGTTGGCGAATGCCGTATTGCAGGACAATTGGAGCGCGCGGGCCAGGGTGACCTGGGTGTTGCCACAGTCGGAGGAATTGGACAAAGTGCTGGTGGAGCCGGGCAACTGGACCGAACTCGGGGTGTCGATCATCGTGTCGGGGGTGTACCCCTTCTCCAAGGCGGCTGAGGCGACGATCAGTTTGAAGGTGGAGCCGGGCGGATAGATCTCACGAGTGCTGCGATCGGTCATCGGGTTCGATGGATCTGTTGTCAGTTGCTGCCAGGAGGTTTGGACGGCTCCCAGGTCATGGGAGGCCAACAGGTTGGGGTCGTAACTGGGGGATGTGACCATGGCGAGAACCGCGCCCGTGTGGGGGTCCATGGCCACGATCGCCCCGTCGTACCCCTGAAGAGCTTTGGCGGCGGCCTGCTGCAGGGTCGGCGAGATCGTCGTCACCACGGAAGCGCCCTGGGGGGTGCGTCCACTCGTGGTGTCGATCAGGTTTTGCAGCCATTGGGAGGAACTGGAGCCGACCAGCTCGGAGTTGTACGAGTTCTCGATCCGGCTGGAGCCGTAAATGTAGGAGTAGAAGCCGGTGACAGGGGCGTACAAAGGTCCGTTCGCGTAAACCCGCTGGAAGGAGAAACTCGACTGGTCGGTCGAAGGGATCGAGTCGGCGATCACGGTGTCCCCGGCCAGAATCTGGCCACGGTGCACGTCGAATTCGGCTTGCCGGGCACGCACGTTGTAGGGATTGGCTTCCAGGGAAGCCTGTCGGCCCAGGTCGATGTAGGTCAGGTTCGCCAGCAAGGCGAAAACCATCAGGGCTGAAAACACCCCGACGTGACGGATTTGTTTGTTCAATCCATCCCCCTTCCGAAATAGTCGTCTTCCTCCGGGTCATGCGGAGCCGGCGGGGTGGGTCCCGGGGCGGTGGGTCCCGGTGACGTTGGTCTTGTTACACCAGACCCTGGAACGACCGGTGCGGAAAACACCGGTGGCGCGGAGGCCGGCACTGGCGCGGGAGCCGGTGCCGGGACGGCCGGTGAAGAAGCCGGTGGCGGGACGGCCGGTGTGGGGGCCGGTGGCGAGATGGCCGGTGTGGGCACCACGGGTGGCTCGGGGGCCGGTACCGGGACGGCCTGAGTGAGTTCGTCGTTGCCGGTCCACTCGTTGTCGTCCGGGACGACGTTGCCGCTGGCTCCCAGGCGTACCTGCTGGGTGGCGATAGGCAGAACGGGCCGGATGGTCCCCGTCCCGATCTGGGCCAGTTCGCGGGTGCTGAACACTTGGGTGTATTCCTCGCCCAGGGCTGTGACTCCCTCGGGCCCCACGGCCGCCTGCAGTTGGGGCCGCCGGGCCTGGTTGGAGATCACCAGCAGTGTGGCGACCAGGATCCAATTAGCTATCATTGACGAGCCGCCCTGGGACATGAAAGGGGTTGTCAACCCAGTCAGGGGCAAAAGCCGGGTGACCCCGCCGATGATGGCGAAGGTTTGGAGCAGGAAAGCGAAGCTGAGACCGGCGGCGAAAAGTTTGACGAAGATGTCTGTGGCCACCAGGGAGGTCTTCAGCCCCCGGAAGACCAGCAGGCCGTACAAAACGATGATCGCCATCAGACCGACAATACCGATTTCTTCGCCGGTGGCGGCCGAGATCATGTCGGAGTAGGAGAAGATGATCAGGTCAGGCCGTCCCAGACCCCAGCCAGAGCCCAGCAGGCCGCCGTGAGACAGGCCGAATTGGGCCTGGATGATCTGGGTGGCGTCGTTGGGAAAGTCGAACGGATGCAGCCAGAAGTCGATGCGCCGCTGCACATGCCCGGCGAACTTCAGGACGAAGGCACCGCCGGCGCCGAAGAGGATCAGGCCGAGGATGATCCAGGAGACTCTGGCGGTCGCCACGTAGATCATCATGACGAACAGCCCGAAGAAGAGCAGCGACGTGCCCAGGTCGTTTTCGAAAACCATGATGGCCAGGGACAACACCCACATCAGGATGACCGGTCCCATGTCGCGCATCCGGGGCAGTTCAAGTCCGAGAATCCGCCGTCCCGCCAAGGCCAGGACTTCGGTCTTGTCAGCCAAGTACGCAGCGAAGCTGGCCGCCAGGACGATCTTGGCGATTTCCGCCGGCTGGAAGGAAAAGCCGCCCACGCTGATCCAGATGCGCGATCCATAGACCTCGGTGCCCAGATGGGGGACCAGGGGCAGGAGCAGCAGCAGGAACCCCAGGGCCGACAGCAGGAACGGGTATCCCTTCAGACGTCGTGGGTCCTTCACCAGGAAGACGATGACGAGCAGGAGCGCCACCCCGATCACCAGGGCCACGAACTGATTGCCCAGCATGGGTGAGGTGCCGCTGGTGAGGTCGATGCGGTGCAGAGTGGCCAGCCCGATTCCAGTCAGAGCCAGCGTGATCGGCAAGATGACCGGGTCAGCGTACGGAATGGCGATGCGCGCGCCGATGTGGACGAGCACTCCCAACCCGTACCAGCAGATCGCCAGAACCGGCCACTGTGCTGGTACGGCGTTGTCGCGAAACAGGCCGGTCAAAATATAGCCGGCGAAACCGATCGACTGACCGAACAAGATCAAGATCAGTTGAGTCGCTCCCCGGATGCGGTATCCCTGGACTGTGGCGGCCATGGGTCAACACCCGTCCGCCGGAGCTGGGGCATCTAGTGGGCGCTGGGCCCGGTCGGTGAGGCACTGGATCGACTTGGACTGAAGCTCTTTGACTGTGTCGCGGGCTTGGCTGAGGCCACCCTCGTTCATCGGGATGGTCTGGGACACCTTTTCACTCCAGGAAAGTGGAAGGTCCTTCAGCGAGATGTCGGTCGTTTCGAACAACCGCGAGGTGCTGATCCCCGCGACGGTGCCAGGCAGGCCCTGGTAGATGGCCACGTGGCCCTCGTCGTCGCCGACGTAATACTGTGACGAGACGTACGCGTACACTCCCCATCCGGCTCCGCCCAAAACGACGAGCACCGCCAGCACGATCAGGATCACCCCCGTGCGCGAGCGCCGCCCTGAGGGGTTGTAGCGCTGATTCTCCTTGCGATCGCGCACCTGCCGGTGTCCTGCGGACTTCAGTGTGGTTGTGTCATCGTCTGAGACATCGTTCGTGGACTCCTCGCTCTTGGGTGCGTTCAGGCTCTCCAGCAGAGAGATGATGGCCGGGTCTGCTGCGGCGCCCAAGAGTCCGGACGAGACAAACTCAGGACTGAGCAACACGTCTTGGACTGTCGACTCGACCGCCAGTTCGGTGGTGTCGTCAGTGGTTGTCGGTGCGTCGCTGTCCGGGGCCCCAGCGTCCGCCTCGTCAGCAGTGGGTACGGGCTGATCCGCGTCGCCAGTCTCGTCTTCGTCGACGACATCGGCGATCAGGATAGTGATGTTGTCACTTCCTCCGGCGGCATAGGCCAGCTTGACAAGGGTATTCATCGCCTCTTTGGGGTCGGGCAGGTTCAGGGCCGCTGCGATGACCACATCATCGACCATGCCGCACAATCCGTCGGAACAGAACATCAACCGGTTCCCGGCCTCGACATCGCAACTGAGATAGTCGGGGTTGACTTCCGCTTGCCCGTTCAGGACCCGTAATAATAAGGAGCGGTGGGGATGGTTCATGGCCTGGCGCTCGTCGAGCCTGCCCTCGTCGATGAGGGATTGCACATAAGAATGGTCGTGGGTGATCCGGCGCATGGTCTGGCCGGTGAGGATGTACCCGCGCGAATCGCCAATGTGGACGATATTCATCGCGTGACCGTCGAAGATCCCGCCGCAGATGGTCGTCCCCATGCCGTCCAGGTCTGGATTCCTCGCGACCAATCGCGCCAGGTCCGCGTTGGCGCGTGTCACGGCCCTTTTCAGGGCGTCGAGAACCAAGGGACCGGCCACAGCGATGGGCGGCATGGCGTACAGATCCCGGATGACTAGGGCTGAAGCGATGTCTCCGCCCGCCGCGCCACCCATGCCGTCGGCGACCAACAAGACCGTTGACGACACATAGCCGGAGTCCTGGTTGGTCTTGCGGACCAACCCGATCTCACAGTGGGCAGTGGTACGAAGGGTCAGCGTCACCTCACGTCTCCAACCTCATCTGGACATCCCCGATCCTGATGGTGTCGTCGACTGAGACAATAGTGGGGTCCCCGATCCGCTGAGAGTTGACGTAGGTACCATTCGTACTGCCCAAGTCTTTCAAGACCCAGGTGCCGTCGTCGCGGTGGCTGAGCAGAGCATGGGTCGACGAGACGTAGTCGTCGTCGAGGACCAACTCGCAAGTTTCAGAGCGCCCGATACGTACTTCGGGCACCAATTGAAGCCGGTCCCCGGCGTGGAGCCCCGAGTCGATGGCCAAGACCCACGGCTCTTTGCGTCGTTTGCGGGCCTGTTTGGCTGGCGGGGGCACATCCGGTTGAGGACCATCGCCCGTGAGGCGGGCAGATTTCTTCTGCCGGCGTCCCACCATGTCCGCGTTCACCACCGCCGCGATCACCAGGATGAACAGCCACAAGATCGTCAGGAAGGCGATTTTGAGGACGAGGACGGTGAATGCTTGCACATCAGCTCCCGGACGGAGCATAAACAAGCATTTGTGTCTTGCCTATGTCGATTCGTGAGCCATCCCCCAACTCCGCTTCTTGTACCTTCCGGCCATCGACCAGGATGCCGTTCGTCGATTTCAGATCGATGATCTTCACGGACAGGGACGCTCCGGAACCTGTTACCACGAACTGGGCGTGGATGCGAGAGATCCCCGGATCGTTCACGCGCAGATCGGCATCGGCCCCGCGTCCGATGGTGAACCCCGGAGGGGTCAGTGGATGACGCACCCCGTTGACCTCAAGGACGAGGTTGGCCGCGCGCAGGGCGCCCGGTGCGCTGGGAGGACTGTCCACTTCGGCCATCGTCTCCGATGCCACAGTGAAACGGCCCACAGGCAAATCGGGGCGCTCTTCCAGTTGGATGGAGATCGGCCCGTTGAAGATATAGTCGTGCTCGGCTGCGTACTCTCTCAAATCCGAGGTGATCTCGGCCACCATCGTCTTGGAGTACGGGAAAAGTCTGGCGTAATCGTGCTTCGACAAAGAGATCAAGAAATCGTTGGGCACGAGTCGTTTGTCGTGGCCCAGGATTTGGGCCTTGGAATCGAGTTCCTTGCAGAGATGGTGGGTGATCTCGACAGGCTGCACGTCTCCCTTGAATGCGCGCGCGAAGATCCCTCCGACAGCGCCCTCAAGCTTCTTCTCTGCTTGAGAAAAGATTCCCATCGACGAGCCTCCTTCCCGGACAGCACACATTGAGATTCCGTTAATCATCCTACCGAACTCACCTGCCGAGTCGTGACAGTGAACCACTGGGAGTCGTTTGTTTACGATTGCGGGTGCCGTCGCCATGAATCAGTGGATCTAAGCAAGTCCAAACAGCCATCGGGCGAACTCACAAGCATTGCTGACGCTCCACGTGGAATCCCAGGTGCTGTTGCTGGTCAGGTCTGTGCGCCCTGGACTCGTGAGATGCCGGCGGCGGTGGATTGGACGGCGGCTGCGACCAGGTCCAGCCGGATAGAAGAGGTATGCCCGGACACTGAGACGGCGCCGACCACTTGATGATTGGCCCCGAAGATGGGCGCCGCGCAGCAACTGGTGCCAACTGCTTGTTCCTGGTGGTCGAAGGCCAGCCCAGTCCGGCGGATCTTGACCAATTCAGCTCTCAGGCGGGCCTCGTCGGTGATGGAGTTCGTCGTCAGTCGTGGCAGGCCACGGGCGATCACCTCGTCGACCACCTCAGGTGGGGAGAAGGCTAAAATGGCCTTGCCGACTCCGGTGACAGTCGGGGGCAGACGCCCTCCCACGCGGGAGCGCAGCCGGGGCGGGGGCGAAGGGCGGATGATGTCCAGGTAGACCACCTCGCAGTTGTCCATGACAGCAAGGTGGGCGGCTTGCCGGGTGGCGTTGGACAGGTCGGCGAGAAAACAAGCGGCCGATTCGCGCAAGCCGCGTTGGAACAGGGCCAGTTGGCCCAACTCGAACAACTTCAGGCCGAGGCGGAACCGTCCGTCGAGGGTTTGTTCGAGGATGCCCAACCCGGTCAGTTCGCCAGCCATCCGGTAGGCGGTGGACCGGGGAAGTCCCGATCTGCGGGCCAATTCTGCCGCAGTCAACTCCCGGTCGCGGGACTGAAAGACCGACAGGAGGGCGAACGCACGTCCAACGCTGCTCACCGCGGGGTCGATCTGGGTCACCATGACGCGACAGTAGCACCACGACATCAGGTGGATTGGGAGGTGTCTCACCAGGTGAGAATGGTGGTGTCCCGCTTAGTGAGACATTTGGGTTGTTGAGGGGGTGCTCGCCAGTTCACAATTGCAGAATTACGGCACAACCGTTGGCTCACAGGGGGCTGTGAAAGATAGTCATGTGTGAGCGAAGTTTCCTTGGTGTTTCCTACTGTCAGGACAAGATAGGCACTCATCGGGGAGGCAAGCCAGTGCGGGAGTTGACCCAGAGTTGACCGCCTTCGCATCGACACCGGCGTCACCACGAGCTGAGCTCCCCGGTACGACGGATCGATCCAGGTGGCTCGGCGTGGGAAGGCGGGGTTGACGCCCCGCGTCCAACACATCGGAAGAGTCTTGATGAGGAGGCTTGGAATGTCCACAGGTGAAGACCATTCACAAAAGATCGAACGCGTGGCGACAACGCTGGCCACGGCGTACACGACCAAACAGGCTATCCGCCCGCCCATCGAAACCGACCCGGATCTGACGATCAACGACGCGTACGCCATCCAGTTGCGCCAAATCCAGGCCCGCCTCGACGCTGGCGGAGTGATCAAGGGCTACAAGGTTGGGCTCACCTCCAAGGCGATGCAGAACATGCTCGGGGTCAACCAGCCTGACTACGGGCACCTGATGGCCGACATGTTCCACCTTGATCACATGCCCATCCAGGCCGCCGACTACCTCCAGCCGAAGGTCGAGCCTGAAATCGCCTTTGTCATGGGCAAGGAATTGTGCGGGCCTGGGGTCAATGTGGCCGAGGCCATCCGCGCGGTGGACTTCGTCCTGCCCTCGCTGGAGCTGATCGACTCCCGTGTCGCCGACTGGAAGATCAGCATCGTCGACACCATCGCGGACAACGCATCTTCCGCCGGAGTCATTCTGGGCTCCAAACCCGCCTTGCTGACAGCGTTGGACCTCACCAAGGTCGGCTGCAATCTTTCCGTCAATTCCCAGATGATTGGCTCCGGTGCCGGCTCGGCCGTCCTCGGATCGCCGCTGAACGCCCTGGTCTGGTTGTGCAACACCTTGGGAGAGCAGGGCATCTGGTTCAAGCCCGGCGACGTCATCCTGCCGGGTTCCATCACCGTTGCCCAAGAAGTACGAGCGGGGTCCGTGGCCCATGCCGAGTTTTCCGGACTGGGGTCTGTGACCGCGGTCTTTGTCTGAAAGGAAGAAACACCATGACAAAAG
>Ga0123354_10009749_pt1 | contig 14749 bp, 13 predicted proteins | sample TergutLab28metaG_2_FD_97872 | JGI IMG/M metagenome (GOLD analysis project Ga0123354, IMG submission 97872) | Labiotermes labralis P4 segment gut microbial communities from Petit-Saut dam, French Guiana - Lab288 P4 | ecosystem: Host-associated > Arthropoda: Insects > Digestive system > Gut ... | reverse complement strand
GTATCAGCTGTGCAGGTTGCAGTATTTGGAACCGCAAGAAGCCCCCACTTTTCTCTGGCCATTATCTCCGTAACCGTTCAACTTTGGATATAGGTGTTTTGGGTTATATCGGTATACTTTAACTGAAGGAACACTCTCCCGAAGTATGGCACATTCCTCCTGGGACACCCTGTATATATATGTACTATAAACAAGTACACACAAAGAGACAAAAGCACATAAGCAAGCAAGTAGCTATATAACGCAATTACAATTTGCAGTGTCACTAACAGCTATGTGTGAGAAAGAAGAAACAAGGTATCAAGGTCTTATAACCAACAATGAAGATATGGTATGCACAGCAGCAGGAGCATCAGTGAGAAGATTAAACAGGATTCTCAAGGAACATGAAAAAATGGCAACACAAAAAATTTTGTACCTCTAACAAATAATATCTGGATAAGGAAACAAACATATATTGCCAACTTTAATAATCATATTTTTAGAACAGTTTACAAGTTCCAAATAGTAACTGTTGGCATCACATAGTAAACTGTTTACACTTGGTGCTAAAAAGTAAAGAAACTCCACACCTCCACAAGGTGTCTGTAGACAACAATGCAATGTTTCAGTGTTCAGTGCAAAATACGTGGAAAGTACAAAATACTGCTCCCTGAAATGGGTTAACACTCATAAAATTAATCCAAACTATCTTATGACCACCCCAAATTACAGGGATATAGAATACCAAACAATCGATATGGATGAGACATGTACAACTGAGGCCTCAAAATCCATCAACCTAAAAAATTCATCACTTGTCACATAAAGCAGTGGCCAGATTACTGGCTAGCTGAACTACCTAACACTTTACTTAACTGTAGTAGGCATGACATGGTCACTGCTAGGCTCATCTCAGAACACCCATGCAGTACTGTATCTTTTTCAAAAACAGTTGCTGTGCTGGGAGTACATCCAGAGCTTCAGTCACTGTGGACATTTTTTAAGTGGACAGTAAATGCTTGGCAGTTTGTATGCAGTGCTTCCCATCTCATCAACTTGCCTCTTCACACACGTGCCAACAACCAGCATGTAATCATGTCACTACTATACATCCTACTATATGTGTTTCAATATTTAACACCATTCTATCCACACCCACTGTCATGTCACTGCATGTGTCATGTACGCTGCTTATAACTCAGCAGCATACATACATACATACATGGCTAGTTCTCAAACCAGTTGTTTGCCAACTTTACTTTCATTATTTTATTTACAGAGTGGGTTACTGACTCTATATTAAAACTGATTTGTACAATGTACGTTTAAATCAACAAAAGTACTGCTATGCTAGCCTTTATCAGTGTCCATTTATGCCAAAATGGTTTAGTCCTTAGTCTTACAACTCCCTGAAAAAAATTATAATTATAACACGCAAGTCCAGTGCCTAATACATCGCACTTTTGAGGAACAAATCAACAACAAGATGGTATTTGGAGTGAAGATATAACTGGTGGGCTACCTTTTCACATTTCAAACAGGCAAGGAGCCATTATATTTCAAGCTGAATAAGACGTTTTTATGTTAAACATGTTATTTGTTTCCAAGGAGGGCTCAAAAATTGTGGGCTATCATAACAACATAAATTCAGTAACTGCTGCTGAGAAACAAATTATTCCAAGCCTCAAACTCAACAGCATTTTGACAGTTGGCACTGATGTGTAGAACAATGTTCCAATAAAATTGGCTTTTACCCCTGCATCACTAAAGCAGATTATCATCAACTGGCTTGCCTCACACAATCTATAATCTGCCAGAAAGAAAATGTAAAAGGCTAAACTGATTTTGTTACCGACCCGAACACAGCCATCAACTAAACACGTCACATTCCAGAATATGCTAGAGCTCATGTTTGTAGTGTATTGCTTTTGTAGTAAAAGGTTCATGCTGCCAATGGGTAGAAGACAGTGCCACACACTGTTCCGCTGGTAGGTATATTCCTTTATTAGGCTAGCTAATGGATAAATATAATGTTGAAGCAAATGTAAGCCAGCTAAAATTTACTTACTTACTTATTCCATGGGGAAAAGTCCTTCTTGAGAAGCTAACCAGTTCTCAGCTAGTCAAGAAATTCCTCACATTTTATTGAATCCGACAGTTCATTACTGCATTTACAAGTGCCCACCACCTGTCCCTATCCTGAACCAGATCAATCCAGTCCATGCCCCCACATCCACTACCTCAACATCCATCTTAATATTATCCTTTCATCTATGTCTGGGTCTTCCAAGTGGTCTCTTTCCCTCAGGTCATCCCACCAAAACCCTGCATACACCTCTCCTATCTCCCGTATGTGCTACATGCCCAGCCCATCTCATTCTTCTCAATTTCATCACCTGAACAATACCGGGTGAGGAGTGCAGATCATTAAGGTACTCATTATGTTGTTTTCTCCACTCCCATTACCTCGTCCCTCTTAGGCACATATATTCTCCTCAGCACCCTATTCTCAAGGACCCTCAGCCTACATTCCTCTCTCAATGTAAGCGATCAAGTTTCACACCCACACAAAACACAGGCAAAATTATAGTTCTGTATATCTTAATCTTTAAATTTTTGGATAGCAAAATGGAAGACAAAACAATTCTTCACCAAATGTCAGCAAGCATCACCTGACTTCAATCTGCTCTTAATTTCTTCCCGAATAGAATTTTGATTTGTTAAAATTCTTCCCAAATATCTTAACTGTTCCACCCTTTCAAAGGAACTATTATCAGTCTTTATACTGTGACTTCATCTTACATTCTAATCTCAAGACATGACCATGTACTTAGTTTTATCAGCATTTACTTCCAGTCCAGTCTCCTTACTAGCAACTACTAAAGTGTCTGTGGTTTTCTTTAAAGTATGCACACTTCCGCCCACTATATTAACATCATCAGCATAAACCAAAAGCTGATGTGCACCATTTAATTTCAAGTAATTCTGGTTTACTTGAACCCTTCTAATGGCATACTCTAAAGCAAAGTTGAAAAGCAATGGCTAGAAATGATCTCCTCGTTTCAAACCATTCCCAATAACAAACATGTCAAGACAAATACCCAGACTGTGCTACACATTTCATTCAGACACTTTATTATCAGCCTTACCAGTTTCATGGGGATACCAAACTCAATGAGAATATTATAAAAGACCTCCCTCCTAACTGAATCATAAGCTTTCTTGAAGTCTATAAATAGCTGATACACTGCTTCGCTGTATTCCTATTTGTTCTCAAGTATTTGACAAATGCATAATATATGATCAATAGTTGACCTGTTGTGTCGAAATCCACACTGATGATCCCCAATAATTTCCTCTGCATATGGAGTGAACCTTGACAGCAGGATGCTAGATAAAATTTTGTAAGTAGTTGGCAAAAGTGATATGCCTCTATAATTACTACAATCTGTTGTATCACCCTTCTTATAAATAAGTACAATAATAAACTCCTTCTACTCCTCAGGCAATTCCTCCTTATACCAAATATAATTAATATGTTAATTGATCTCAGGGCGAATTGTTCTACCCCCTGCTTTAATCAATTCTGATGGTATTCAAACAGTACCTGGTGATTTTTATCTTTTTAGCTTTTCAATTGCCGTCTCAAACTCATGGACAAATGGCTCAGGCACTAGTGGTTCTGCTGTATGTATTTCTGTCTGCCTAACATCAATAACCCCATGTACATTGAATAGTTGAGAGAAATGATTACTCCACCTAGCCAAAAAATTGTTGCAGTCTGTAACCAAATCACCCTTCTCATCTTTTACTATATTAGTTCCAGGCTGGTAACCCTCCTTAAAGTCACTAATGCCCCTACACAAGTCTCTGATATTTTTGAACTTACCGTTAGTTTCAAGTTCATCAATTTTAGCCTTCAGATATTACTTCTTTTTGTTCCTGAAATGTCTGCTAGCTTCACGTCTTACTGTTTACATTATCTACATTGACTGGGTTTGGATCCTGTAACCACTGCACATCAGCCTGCTTATTTTGATCTAAAAAAATATAAACATTTTTCACCAAACCATGGTTGATGCACCTTCAGTTCATACAGACCTAGATTCTCTTTAGCTGAGGTTTTGATAGTTTCTTTAATGTTCTCCTAAGCCCTATATATGTCCTTGCAATCACTTAAGTTCTCCAAAGCTGCAAACCCATTTGAAATCTCACTATGATACTGTTTCCTAACCTCCAGCTCATTTAGCTTCCTGAGATTAAATCTTTCCACATCAAACTTCTGTGCTGCTTGTTTACTTACTGCCAATCTTTCCATAACTTTTGCAGCCACCAGACAGTGAGCTCCCCTGAAAGAACGTACATTGAGTACATTCAAATACCATCTCCCACTTACCAATATGTAATCAATCTGGTTGTGAATCTTCCCATCAGGATAGGTCCAGGTGTATTTAAGATCATTTTGGTGTAGGAACATTGTGCTCTTAACAGATTTTTTTATGTGATGAAGTTTACTATTCTAACACCATTATCATTACTATTCTGATGTAGACTCTCATTCCCAACTGTCAGTTTGAAAATATTCTCTTGCCCCACTTTTGCATTCAAATCTCCTAACTGAATTTTCATATGGTACTTGGAAAAATGATTGAAAATCTGCTCTAATTCCTCACATAAACTGTCTTTTGAATCATCACTTTGATCCTCACTTGGTACATGCACATTCAAACAACGATATTACACCACTGACCTCTCAAAATTATACATGACACATCCTATAACTAACAAACCCTATGGTCTTAACTGCTGATACTCTTCTATGGTGTACAGGAAGTCCTGTTCCCAATTAATGATTTTTGTTTCCTTTTTCCATAGAAAAAAATATCCCCTGCTCTTACTGTGCCCTCTTTTGTCACACCTAACCTACTGTACACCCAGTAAATCTAATTTATATCTTGCTAATTCCCTGGATGCTGTGTTTGGTGAACCTGATCACCTTATATTCCATTCACCAGCCAGCTCAAAACATTAAAAATAAATTCTCTCCTCACTAAACAAGAATTTTGTTAAGCTGCTGCCTTATCAACCACATTTCAATCAAGTTTTGATCACACAGAGCAGCAAATAATATGTTGAAAAAAAATTCAACTTCAAAATGTCATAACAAATTACCCTTAAAGAATAAAACTTGTTAATTGTACAAAGAAAATATATTTCTGCAATACAAAGGACAAGGAAGTAAAATAATGAATATCTTGCTTCAAATCCACTAATGATTAAATGTTCAGGTTATCACAATCAATATGATACCAACACTCAATCTGAAACAAGCAACCTTCATTGAGTTAAACAAAACAGGAGGAGGGTGAATGATGGTGTCAAACCATTATAGCAGTACTGTTTATTAGGTGAATTTACGTTAAAAAAATGTATCTATATTACATGACCAGTACAAAAATTATGGAATAAAGGGTCCTTCCCATAATCTCCTACCAGGCAGTCCCTCTAGTGCCATACACCTGCAATACGTGGTGTGGCTATAAAATAACCGGACTGATGTTAGAACATTTTTTATTCAAAAAATTACACACTAAAAATATTGTCACCCTCAATGTACTCCTCTCCCCAATCCCTACACCACTCCATGTGAATCTTCCACTATTGGAAGCAATGCTGCATGCAGTCTTCTGACAGCTTATTCATGAGCTCCATCGCTTTTGCCTTCACTGCATCTGTGGACTCGAACCTGGTTCCTTTTAATGTAGACTTGATCTTTGGAAATAAAAAAAAAAAGTCACGTGGTGCTAGGTCAGGTGAGTACGGTGGATGTTCCAACACAGTGATCTTGTGCTTCGTCAAAAAGTCTTGACAGACAGGGTGTTGTGTAACCCATGAGCTGTTCTTCCACATTTCAGGTTTTCTTCTTCTCACCCATTCATGAAGGTTTGTCAAAACCTCCTTGTAGTAGAACTGGTTAACGGTCTGTCCTTCAGGCACCCAATCCATGTGAACAATCCCTCGGATGTCAAAAAAAACGATCACCATTGCTTTAAATTTGGATTTGCTCTGCCGTGCTTTCTTTTGCCCCGGTGAACTGGGGCTAATCCAGTGCATGGAGTGGCACTTAATTGCTGGGTCATATTGAAAAAAAACCATGATTCATCACAAGTTATTATGTACTCTAAAAAGTCTGGGTCATTTTCATTGTTTTGAAGAATGTTACCACTAATGTTCATTCGAATTTCCTTTTGTTCAGGAGTGAGGAGTCTCGGCACCATCTTCGAACACACTTTTTTCATGTTGAAATTGTTACGTAAAATCTGTCAAACAGTTTCCTTATCAGTGTTAATTAACTCAGCAACTGCTCGAATGCTCAGGTGATGTTAGCACCTGTTTTTGATGTGTTGGGATGACAGGGGCGCCGATCATCTATGATCTCTTCCCTTCCCTCTTCAAACCTTTTAAACTATTCAAAAACTTGAGTACGAGATAGACACTCATCACCATAAACTTTCTTCAACAAATCACACGTTTCTGTAGTGGATTTTCCAAGTTTCACGCAGAATTTCACATCGACGTGTTATTCCAAGTTAACACTTAACATGATTCCGACAGAGAACAAGAACACAATCCACTTCAAGCAAAGGCTACTGCCAAACTGTTTGCTGCACGACCTTGAAATTGTAACCGTGAATGGAGGGGAAAGCACAAGCCAATACCACACCGCTCACTGCTGCCCAGTTTACAGGGAAGCAGAAAAAAATTAAGCCCAGTTACTTTATAGCCACACCACATACACACATGTAACAACAGTCACAGATGAACTAAACAACCAAGACATGCTAAGATATTGCAATATACAAGTACGCCACAACACAAGTCAATACAATACAGCCAAAGTAACTGTAATATACTAATAACAGTGGGTTTACCTGTACCTCTCCATTATTATCAAAGCCCTGTGTGTTGCCTTTGGTAAAACTTTCCATAATGGCTTTGTTCTTTTGTAGGTCCTCCTCTGAGAGATGCTCCCGTCGTTTCCGTGACTCAAGAAGCATACCGTTGATGACATAGAATTCTGAATGGAAAGGCCCAACCATCTCCTGCCAACACATACGGTATTCTTTTTCAAGACTAAAATAACGAGGTTTGTAACAAAGTGCCAGTTAGAGAATTTTTTTCTTTATCAGTATGTACATCAGACTGATCAGCAGAAAGACACTTGCAGAGATGCCTATAACCTACTTCTCAATGTCATTACTGACCATAAAGTCCCAGGCCACAGCTTGCAGTCATTACATATCAGTACAATTTCAAACACCATACAGGCAAATTTCATAACATCACATCGCTGTCAGTATTTTTGTTATCATCAATATATTTTCAGAAAGTTATTTTGTTGCAGTGATATTTGTAAAACAATCTATCATTTAAGTTTTGGTGCTGACAGTCAAGGGAAACATAATGACTAAACAAACTCCCTTTTACTCAGGGGTACACAACACACCTGCTACAGGGATGCATAAATTACACATGTTTGAAAATGGATACTTCTGCTAGACTGGATACAAGATATACTGGATTCACAGCCTCATTAAAAAAAAAAAACACGTCTGCATGTTAGTTGTAAGTCTAACCAGCACATCCTTATCACAAATGACAGCAATCAGTATATGTTACCACACCTTCCTGTCTTCCCTGAATATCCACCCAGTCTGTGCCCTTGTGAATGTTATGGACTTTGTTGACATCTGTGCTGCCATGATATCACTGCTCATTAGGATATCTACTTCATCCTCAATTTCCATCTCTGTTTCCTGAGGAACATAATGTTAAAATATTCAGCAACAATTTCATCTAGTTAAACAACAATATTAACATCATAATTTCAATATACACTTCACAATAAAAGTGGAGAGCTGGAATATGCACACCTTTCTGTGGCTAGAAGGCAAACAAGTAATTCAGAATTTTAAGTTTACATAGATGTTTGTTATTAAACTCTTTCCAAGATGCTCTTTACACACAGGACCTTCTTCTGTTAGAACATTCCCATGATAAAATACAATTTATACTTTGAAAAATAACAAATACTTAGCATTCATTGTTCAGATATGGTACGAGTGTTTTTCACCTATCTCAAAGAAAAAAACAAGTATCACCTACATGAATCAGTGCTTCTGTGAGATATATCTTTTGTAAACAAAAAAGGGTTACTATGAGGTGCTACCCAAAATTTCCAAGAATTTGAATATACCACGCAAACCATTAGCGCTACAAACTTGCGCTGCTAGGTGCCTCTTGCTGTATCTTTCAACCGTTAGCCAGCCAACTTGCGTCTTTATAAGTGCATGTGTTTCCGAGTTTTGGCTGTTTTCTTTACACCAATTTCATGTGTGTCTGCTGATATCGAAATTGCAGATGTTAAGGAGCAAAGAATTTGCATTAAATTTTGCTTCAAGCTCAACAAAACTGCAGCTGAAACTCAACAAATGCTAAAGGAGGCCTTTGGTGAGCAAGCTTTAAGCCAAGCAAGAACATTTGAGTGGTTTAAGCATTTCAAAGATGGCCAGGAATCGGTGGTAGATCATAAACATTCTGGTTGACTGTCCACATGCACAACTCTGGAAATGATTGCGAAAGTGCGTGATGTTATCCTAGAAGACAGACTATCCACAATGTTTGTAATTGCGTTGGACTGTCATACGGGTCATTTCAACACATTCTAGCCGATGAACTGAACATGAGACGAATTGCAACAAAGTTTGTTCCTCGTCTCTTGAACAATGACCAGCTAGACCATCAGGTTCAGGTACGCACCAAGCTGCAAAAAGCAGTTACACATGATCCTAACTTCCTGTCCAAGGCCATAACTGGTGATAAATCATGGCTGTACAATTATAACCTGGAAACAAAGCAGCAGTCTTCGCAATGGAAGATGATATCCTCTCCATGACCGAAAAAAGCGTGTCAAGTTCGCAGCAACATAAAGTAAATGCTAATCATTTTTTTTTTGACATTCTGGGAATTGTGTATAAGGAGTTTGTTCCAACTGGTCAGACTGTCAATGGGAATTTTTTCTGCGAGGTTTTTAGATGACTGAGGGAAAATATGAGGCGCAAACGCCTGAGATGTGGAAGAACGGAGACTGGTTGTTGCAACATGACAATGCACCAGCACACACCCATTCTGTCATTTGGAATTTTTACTGTGAGGTTTTGAGATGACTGAGGGAAAATGTGAGGCGAAAACACCTGAGATGTGGAAGAATGGAGACTGGTTGTTGCACCATGACAATGCGCCAGCACACAACCTCGTTCGTTGTGAGGGAATTCCTGACAAAAAATAAGGTGACCACTGTTCCCCACCCTGCCTATTCACCTGACCTGGCCCCCCTGCAATTTCTACATGTTCCCTACAATGAAACTCCGGTTGAAAAGGCGGTGTATCGCATCCATTGAAGAGATCCAAGCAGAATCGCAACAGGTATTAAATATGTTAACGCCAGCAGACTTCAATGAGTGGTTCCAAAAATGGCGAAATCGCTGGTATCATTGTATACAAGACCAAGGTGACTACTTCGAAGGTGATGGTGGAAATTAGGACTTAAAGTAAGTATTCATGTTATTACGAGCAAATTCTCGGAAATTTTGGGTAGCTCCTCGTAATCCTTCAGTGTGTGTCTGTACCATAAATCTGGATTTTTTTTCCTTGCAAAATAAAGAAACACTAGTATTTTTTACCTAGTCACTTACTTTACCCATATTTTTCTCAGTACTTGCAGATGCACATTTCCAGGAAGACATGGGGTGCTTCTCTTCTAAACAAGAAGACGAGTCTCCCCGATTAATAATATTCTACCTTATTTCGTTAAGTTAACATATGAAGAATGTGTGACAGAAGTAGTCATGGAAAAGTTCTGATCTATAATCATGGTTAAATTGTGATGCACTACCTCATATCGTACACGTTGGTACAGCTCAGCCTTGTTGTCCAGAACTGTTAAGGAAAGGTTTGGTTTCCGATCTCCATTGAACAGGAATGAGATATCTCCCCGTTCCCACCTCATATCATTGAAATCTACCAGTGTGGTGTCAAGGCGAATAGATGATCCACGTTTATGAATTCTACAAATGTCTGATGGAAGAATTCTTGACACTAGTGGCACTGTAACAACACATTAGAATTCTATATTTACAAACTTATACAGATATTTAGACAAGACTAGGAGGTTATTTTCATATGTCTAGAAGCAATTAATAAAACACATTTAAAGATAAAGTGATCCCGCTACAGGTCCAGTGTGGCCCAGAGGGTGGGTAGAGGTATAGCTCTACTCTTTCATGACTGCACACTAGAAGGGGTGAGTGGTCAGCAGCACGCCCCGGCCGCACTCTACCCCCGGGAAAGACCCGGTACCCATTTTACAGGAGGCTGGGTGGGCCCCAGGGCCAGTCTGGACAGGCGGAAAATCTCGTCCCCACCGGGATTCGATACCGGACCATCCAGCCCACAGCTCAGTCACTATACCAACTGAGCTACCCGGCCCACAATAAAATACATTTACCTACTTAAATTGTGTTATATTCCATACAGATATGTTATATTCCAAAGTAACTAAATATCCACAAACATGACACATTCTTTGACTAATTATAAGAAACAGTATCTATGCAACCTTACACATTTAACGCAATTCATAAAACACTAACCCAAACTTTATTATGATAGGTCAAGGATGATAAGACACAGTGTAGTCTACACAACATACAGAAATACATAATTTACATCAAGGAATCCTGTATGGGCTTCTTAATATCTATACAATGTTCAACAAGCAATGGCACAACAATATTCTGTTAAATACAAAAAGAAACTAAGCAACCTTCTTAAAAAAAAAACAGATCCATGACAGTTGACACTCAAGTTCCAAGGCTAAATAAAAACACAACAACAAAATTTCGCCTTCAAATATATACATTTAATCCTTAGAATACCACTTGAAAGGAGACTGATGTTATATGACATTTTTAGTCTGGTGAGACAGGCTACCATCAACAAAATGCACTAATGTAGCAAAAGTACCTTCAATCTCAAGATCTAGGATTGAGTTACAGAAAAAGCCCTCTTAGAAAACATCAATCAGATACCAGCAACACCCATCTTAAACTGTTAATCAGCAGCAGCATCAATAAAACCAAGATCTCAACTCAGACCAGTAATAAAACTGCCCTTCATAGTCGTATGCATCTGATACCAAATAAAAACAGGATCCGTTCGCGTATTGTCACCAGTAACAGTCTTTACAGCACTTTCTATCACTGATATCTTCATTGCATGTAATTACTCATGGTTGCAAACAACATCATCCTCACAACACAGGTACAAGGAATTACACCTGTGCAGTAAAACTGCTCAACTGGTAAAGACAGTGTTCACATTACTGATGCAACTGCAAATACACATACTGGCAACTAAATGACAAAAGCTTCATATGAACATGGTCAAATTCTTAATAATGATGGAGCAATTGTATCGGCAGTTCAAGAATGATTTATGCATAAATATGTACACTACAATACTGACCAAACATACCTGTACCTTGATTCCAAACTTACTACAGGCCTCCTCTTGGGGCCATAGCCCTCCACAGCTTGTTCCTCTAAATAGGACATGCCCCCTCCCCATCCCTCTTCCTTCCGATTGGCCCAGGCTTCTTTTGAGCCAAATCTCTTACCTGTATAAATACCCTAGCAGTCTTGTCCCAGCTATTCTTCTTGTTCACATGACCTATGATGATGGAACAGTGTTCCGAAAGGTTGGCACACAAAATTCCGACACCAGGGAATCACCCAAAAGAAAGGGTACAACACACCCATACCTACTCATACATGTGAACCACTGCTGAATTTCCAATACCCACAGCTCTATGTACAAAAGTCTCCTACTTAATCTTAGACACATGTGAAGTCACATAAAACAAACGGTGTACGAATTCAGAGTAAACACAACAAATGACTTCACCAAAGTTCAGATGCTATAAGACATGTAAATCAAATGGCCCATCAATTTTTGGATGGGTTACACACCTGGTAAGAAAATGGATCAGTACATATATCCAAGTTGAAGGTGGCCACTTCATATATTTTTATAAGGCTCCCATTTTTAAAAATAAAAAAACTAGGACACTTTAACATTCATGTGGTCGGGGTTAGAAGACAAAATTTTCAACACATCACGCAATGAAAACAATATAGCAATTTATTTACATTACAACAATGATAACTCAGATAACCGAAATATTACATACAGGTATAAAAAAAATAAAAAGAATAAAAATATTACACCAACTCAAAGGCACAGCAGCTCGCTACGGGCTGGGTGGTCCATGGATCAAATTCTGGTTGGGGTGTGATTTTTTTACACCTGTCCAACCAGCCTCCTACACAAATGGTTCCTGGTCATTCCCAAGGGCAAAGCAGCTGGGGTGTGCATTAACCACCCACCCCTACCTAGTGCCAAAGTTAGACAGAGTACAGCTACACCTCTATTCCTCCTTTCTGCCTTCATAACAGACTATGGGGTGAATTTTACCTATACCTTTTTACCTTTGCCCAGACTAAGATCCTCACTTCACTTACTGGTTTTTCTTTACACATCTGCTCATCAATCTTCACAGTCTCAGTCCAGACTCCATAATCACTAATCTACAGATACTCCTCTCCTATTCCTTTCTCTTTGTAGCTGGCTCATGGCTGTCCTACTCCTACAGATATTTCCTCCCTCTGTGGTAAAGACAAAATGTTCTTATGTCTCATCAGAAATTTCATACATTTATTACTTGAAAAAACCTGGGACAATTGGCATTACAAACAGAATCTTGCAGGACCACGGGACAGACGTTGTTAAAGCCCACAAAACTGCAAGCATCCCAAGAAAACTTGGGCAAATGGGATCCCTACATATTTACTGCAAAATATAGTATACCCTTACTTCCACCTCACCTCCCAATGGCCCAACCAGAGCTCTACATTGGCTCACACTCCTCATACCCCTGAAGACAGTAATCTTCAGCTTCAGTGAGAATCTCAAATCTCAGAGTACAAACTTATTTGTAAAGGAGCTCCATTATGTGCAAGTCATTTGTGAACTTCAAATACCCAACCTTCCAGAACCTCTACGAACTGGACCCAAGTTCATATGACAAATCTGACTGGGAATGGCCTGGGGAATGAGTTCATGAAATACCGACACTGCCATTAAGTCATGGAACACCCAGTACCTCAGTTTATATATGAATACGCACATTCTGACTTCTACTGAAAAAGGTCTGTAACTGATAAAATATCAAAACACATGCTATTTAGGCAAATTTTACATAATATCCACACCTACAAACATAAGTTCACATAATTATATAGCATGCAGAAGTAATGCTCACCCCAACTCTGGAAGTCCCATTTGAGTTCCATATAAAAGTCACCCATCTGATTTAGAGCTGAGACAAGGTTTGGTCTCCTTTCCTCCATCTGTTCCCTTGCCTGCTGTTTCAGCTTGCGTACAAGCGATGAAACTGTACCAGAAACAAACAAATGTACTACTGTGGTGAAGCCAAAAATGCCACTATTCAGCTACTGGTAATACAATATCATTAGCAACAAAATAAATTTGCTACATATATTCACTACATACTACACACAAGCAGTAAGAACATATGCATAACCTGCTTTCCACTTGTACAGCTAATTTTGAAACATCCTCATATTTATCTTGTGATTTGCAATTACCTCCCAAAACATTTCTGCACTAGAAGCTAGAAATGATTTTAGGAAATACACCTCTGAATTATTGCTTTAAAATGAATTCCTGTATAAACCTTTAGTGGTTGCTTTCAGAACTGAGGACAGGCAGCGCAGAGCTGTTAAAATGGATCTATCTGAACCCAGGATCCCACATAAGCTAAGTAGTCAAAGTCTGGCACCTCAAACTCGGTTAAGGCACCCCGCTTCATTATTCAATACCTTAAATTCTTCTCTGTTGTACATATGCCTGATTTATTCATGTGTCAAAACATTCAAATCATATGTTTTACCAACTCCCTGGTGTCAATGAATAACAATAGCAAGTTGTGTTTGCAGGGTTAGTTCTATTGTCAATTTCCTCAAGGAAGTAACCATAACATGCAAAATAGAAGAAATAAATAGCATGAGTAGAACAATTAACATTAAGAAATATGTGCACTGATCTGCAAATGATGGCTTCCCTGATGATTAGACATGAGAAAGTGATAATTGTCATGTCAGTGAATACACAGAGTGACTCATGAGTTCAGGACATTACCGCAGGAGTGATTTCCTAGGTCTATGTGACCAAAAATGTTCCTGTCAACACAGGTCTTATTCTCAATGGTTGCAGTGCTATAGGTATTTTTTTATTTTTTAATTCCCATAAATGCACTCCTATCAGCCACACACTGCACTTCACAGAGCTTGATGCTACACAACCCTGAACAAACTTTGCTTTTACCACCGAAAGGTGGGTGACATGAACACATTTCAGGCTCATCTCTTGCGCTTCCATGTGTAGTATTCACAACCAAGTGGTGAGGTGTGCTGTGTCTGAGAGTGGGATTTTCGAAAACATGCCTTAACCTTTAGAGCTCGTGCGTCCTACCGTTTAGGACGGCATTTAAATACCTCCGCGCTCCCTCATGGCTCGAGCGTCCTACCCTCTAGGACAGCCACAGCCTCAGCCGTTTAAATAATTC
>Ga0123354_10009748_pt1 | contig 14749 bp, 12 predicted proteins | sample TergutLab28metaG_2_FD_97872 | JGI IMG/M metagenome (GOLD analysis project Ga0123354, IMG submission 97872) | Labiotermes labralis P4 segment gut microbial communities from Petit-Saut dam, French Guiana - Lab288 P4 | ecosystem: Host-associated > Arthropoda: Insects > Digestive system > Gut ... | reverse complement strand
CTGTGTGTACAGTGTTAGACTCCTGATGATGGACAGAGATACTGTCCGAAACATGTAGAGTCCTATTCCAAAAATAAATTTGAGAAATTAGTGCATCTCGTTGGTTTTATTATAAGAATATATTACGATGCACGGTCCTCTTAATGTCAAATTCAGTTCAATGTAATATGCCTTTTTCATAAGTTATTAAATCTGGGGCATTTCTTAAAAGGCTTGCAGTTAATAAATTGTTAAACACAGCCCTTTTTTTTCTTGGAACGCTTTAAGTTCACGCCCTGTTTATATGAAACCATACCCTGTCTCATCTAATTTCAGTCGAGTCGTTAACATGTAATTTCTCTGAAACACATTTTAATATTGTCATCTCACCTACAATTTAGTCTCTCAAATAGTCTTATCTGTTGAGGTTTTCCAGCCAAAATTTATACATTTTTAATTTCTTCCCGTCCCTGTAATTTTCCCAGATACATTTCGCACCTTGTTTGAACCTCTTCTTACACATGTTTCATGTGATTTTATAGTTTCAAATACTCGTATTCTGCCTAGAACACTGTTGTAATTTCACTAAGGCAGCAGGTGAAAGTCACTGACCCCTCCACACTCCACTGGTGCCATCATGCTTTCCCACACCCTGCTTTCTTCCTCATAAGTTTTGCCAATCTTTACTCAAATATTTGTAGTGATATCGTTAAATCAACACTAGCGAAAAGCGTCAGGATTGGATGACAGAAGTTATAAGGGGCTGGAGAGGGATAGAACAATAGTCAGAGGGCAAAGTTCAAGCCTCGTCTTCAGAACGTCAATGTTAATTTCTCCTTGACTTCATTGTAACTGACACATTCCACGGTGCGGGAGTTCTCTTCAACATCTGACACCTGCAGATCCACTTCAGATACACACACAACGCGTTGTGTATTGTTTTCGTTAGATTCGCGTCTTATTGGTGATTAAATATGACAACATTTCAGCTTACGAAGTTTGAAGTTCTCACAGCAGTGCTGTTGAAATTTAACGTCTTATGGATATCACACCATGCTGACTGTTAAAGAGTTGCCGGCGTTTCGAAAGAGCGTCGTGTCTTCTACTTCAGAATCAAAGAGTCCGGAATTGCTTTACCATAAAAATGAACGAAACGCCGGTAACTTCTTTAGTAATTAACCAACTTAATGCACAAATTCTTGTTTTATAATAAGTTTATTGTATGCCTCTACATGTCTCAAGCACTATATGTTCATCATCAGGAGGTCAAAATTGTATTATACAATATCTGGTATCATCACACACTGTAGGTGGCCGTCCGGTGCACAGATTGAGAGAGGATTCTCTACCTGTGCACCGGACGGCCACCTACAGGTGTGATGATACCAGATGCTGTGTAATACAATTTTGACCTCCTGATGATGAACATATAGTGCTCGAAACATGTAGAGACATATAATAAACTTATTATAAAACAGGAATTTGTGCATTAAGTTGGTTAATTTCTAAGATTATACTGAGATGCACGGTCAGCAATACAGAAAAAAAAAGCCGGTAACTATATACCAGTCGAGTGGGCGCAACTTCATGTTGGTTGTAAATGTTCCAACATCTTATTCTAACGCAGTGAAAAGCCAACGAAAACTTGTGAGTTCCCATCTATCTGCGTCAATAAACTGGAAACATAGATTATGCAAGGAGGGTTGTTGTTTTGTTCTTACATAGACCGTATTTTAACCGTGAATTGCCATTAACATTTCTCCAAAACCATTTGCTTTTACGTGGCAAGAAGTTGCAACCCAAATACATAAAATAACACCGCATTCTCCTTTGTAAGTTAGAGAGTGGGAGAGAGTTTTATGTTTTAAGGCAGGGTTAAGGAGTTCATTCCAGGTAAAATAGTGACATTTTCTTCCGGGAAAACTTACGGTCTCTTGCAACTGCTCCGTTTTATTCTTTTGTAAGGCAGACTCTCTCAATATTACATTTTTCATTCGCCAAGTACGTGTCTAAAGTAGGCGGGGATATTATTTATTGAGCATTACTTTCGCTGTTCTCTCAGTCAGTTTCGCGTGCCTGCAAACAGCGCAGAGCTGGCCGCTTTTCCAATTTGCTGTGAATTTTGTTCCGTGAATTTTAACTGAATTATTGCAAGTAATATAAATTCTGTACGTGCCATCTTAAAGGAAAATTCGGTAAATATTTGGTTTCTAATCGCAGTGCGCGTCAAATCCAAAGGCGCCTTCATCGCACATCTAAATTTTAAAACTTAAGCTACCCGACAGGAAGAGACGAGTCGGTGTTGTTAGATAAAGTTTTTACCCTATTTAACCTTTTGACGCTTAATGTTAACTATAGTGGTCGTACCGCACCGGTAACCTCTAAAGTTGCATTTTATACATTTATTTAACAAATATAGATACTGAATATTTTAAACATGGTATACACTCTCCGTTTTTTTTCTCTTCAAAATGCAATTTGTTTCATAATTCTAACGTATTTGGTTCCTGTAATATTCACATTTTATATACAGGGTGTGCTAAAATAAAAAATTATTCCGGCGCCAAAGGGTTAATGAATGACGTTAGTGTGACTGAGTAGCTGAGTGAGTGACCAAGCGATGGCTTCATGCTCTTCTACCATGTTTACTAGGTTATCATGTTTACCGGGTTTCTGATTGTACAGGTTCATCCCATCCCATCCCACCCCACCCCCCAACCCGTCCTAAGTATTTCTTTAGTCTACTAAAGTGTGTGTTCTGCACACAAATGTGGCTAAAACTGGGTTTTAATTGTTTCCTATTTTGACAGAAACTCCTCCTTCGATTCCAGGAAGGATATCGCAAAACACAACCATACGACAGGAAATAATGCATAATAAATAAAAACTTTTTACGGTTAATTCTTATATTTCTTTTCGCATTTTACGTCGAATATTTGTTAGTAGTGATATGACATCAGTTTTCACTTCATATATTCATTCGCAGAGAAAATTTGCAGTAGACATATTTTCGCAATCCTCTTTCATAGTTAAACACATTTTATCATAGGGGAATTCTGCATGTCATAACAAGAAGATGGAGCGAGGGATGGCCTGGCAGTTGTGTGCACAGTGTTCAGTGAACTTGGCGATAGGTGACACTGGTACATGCTGACAGACATCACGTCACACGTTACGCTTGTGTACTTCAAAACTGACACGGAGTAAAACATAAAGCAGCTTGCTTTTCGCCACGTTCGTAAGACAGTTAAGTGAACTGAAATTACAACACTAATCGATGAAACCCGTGGATTTACAGAATGTTTAAATGTAAACGGTTGAATAGACACTAGGCCTGCACGCACTAGAAATATCTATGTAAAGGCACTATGTATCGTATATCATGTGTTTTTGGATACCTTCCTTTGAAATTTGAAACAAGAAGTTGAAATTTACAGGGGTGTTAAAGTGGACTGTATATTACGTATTTGAGGTAGATTTTATGTACTTGATGTTTGTGAGACCGTGCGTCATTAGAAGAATTATGTAAGCAACCAACAAGATGCAACAAATTCCGTTTATTGATCTTTTTAAATAGCTCTACATGTTTCGGGCGACAAACTCACCCATTCTTACGAGCACCTTTTGACTGTATATACATGAGCTGTATATACAATCAAAAAGTGCTCCTGAGGATGGGCGAGTTTGTCGCCCGAAACATGTAGAACTTATTTAAGAAGATCAATAAACGGAATTTGTTGCATCTTGTTGGTTGTTTACATCGTTGTAGATTTTATATATTTGTGGCGGTGACTTTGAGGATTTCTACCATATGAGACTGACACCGTTTAGTCTGGTAGAAATTTACGGACCTTTTGAAGAAATCTGCTCTCCCCACCTTCGGGGCAAACGATACCAGATAGAGAAGACTAGCCACATCGAACCAGGATCAGTACTAGCGAACAGGAAATTGTGACCAGTTGCAGAACTGTCACTGGACGCATTGTGGAGCCAAATTAGACTCTAATAATTCAGTTTAATTCTTTATTTATCTGCGTGCTGACTGAAGAGCCTGATAACATTATAATGCAACTTAATTCTTTATTATTAATGTGCTGGAAAGACAGCCATAAGGCCAATCACAAAGACAACACGGGAACAGAATAAAAATAAACACATAAACAGCAATAAAAAGCGTATGGAGATCGTACGATAAGAGAGGTCATTTGTTCCTGAATATATTGATTACACTGTCCCATTCAATTAAATTTCCTGACATGGAAGCTTAGCAGCTTAGGTCATATGCTACGTGAACACTCGCATGCAACATGTGAATAAAATAATAATAATAATTATTATTATTATTATTCACACTATATCCTGCCATGAAGGGACAGAGAGGGTAGGTGTAGCCCCATTTCTTATACTTGGCGCTAGGTGGGGGGGGGTGTATAACCCCACGCCTTGGTTACTTTTACCCCAGGGAATGACCCGGTACCCATTATATATGAGGATGGTTGGAGCTCATGAACGGTCTGGAATGGGCGAAAAAATGCCGCCCCCCACCCCACGCAACCATAATTCGATTCTCGGACCGTCCAGCCCAAAGCGAGTCGCTACACCGACTACACTATCACGGCCATAATAATAATAATAATAATAATAATATGGGCGGAGATGACTGTCATGATGACTAATAATGATTATAAACATTATTTCGAAAAAAGCTTTCCGCTACTTGTTTTTTTTCGCGTAAGTGTTCGTATAGAACATCTAAATTGAAATGTGTGAAGAAGTACTGAGCCGTTAACCTGTGCAGATCTAATTGAGTTCTGAAAAGAAACGGACGCGTAAAACAAAAGACAAAGAGAGCTTAAACACAGCTTCAATTCCATCAAGTACAGAATGTGTTGCGTAAAATTTGAATCCATGAAAACAGTGCATATTTTATCAAAGTCTTTCAACATAAAAGAATGTTAATTTAATGTTATGCGTTCTTTTGAATTTATGCTTCAAGAACAAAACTATTTCAATTTTTTTTCCCTCCAAAATTTTAAAATTTGTGGAGACGGAAATAATTAAAATTAAAACTTTTGACGCAATTTGTGTTTCCGGTAACGATTACAAAATATTGATTTAGCTCAAATCCCACGTATCTGCGATACGCTGGTTACTATAAGTACATTGATATACACGTTTGATATTTGTTCGCCATGATTATCGAAAAAGAGTTTGCGGGGTGGATGAACCGTCTTCCCCACATATAAATTTTTACTTCCGTGATGATGTCGGCCAAATCTCTCAGTCGGTGCACATGACCTCCACTCAGGGAATATCACGTGTGGTGGTCACAGGATATGTGAGTGTAGGACTATTGACACTGGCTACCAAATAATAGTATCTCAGCCACAAAATTTATTAGCGCTTATTTCGTTCGTGTGAACTTTATCTGCCAAACCCAAAGTCAGCTGCGTACGGCACTACACATTTTATCACCACCACTTTTCGTTAGCGTCCCACTGGTGTGCACGGCTGCTTCTTGGCCAGTATCTACCGAACCCAGCTTGGGCTGGCTTACGAACCATTTGCCCTCTTATAAAGCAGATGTCCTCAATTTTGTGTTATGCCGGAAGTGAGAAGCTTGTCTTTGTTTGCAATATTTAAAATTTGCAACGCCCCCACAAACCCTCAGCAAAGGTAGCCGAATCCCTCCTCGCTTCAAGTAAAAGGTAAAAGGTAAAGTGTTGCGTTACAGGCCCGGTGTGGTCCAGAAGGTGGGTAAAGGTATAGCTCTACTCTTCCATGACCGCGGCACCAGAAGGGCCCTCGCTTCAAGTAAGGTCCTAAAATTGACAATAAAGCCTTACTCGCCATGTCTTAAGGCCTTGAGGTCCGTACCCCCTATTGTAGCACTTAAACCTCGATCCAATTCGCCAGTATCCATTTCGCTCGGATTCCAATAAATGTATAATTAATTAAGCCAAACGTAAATTTACCACATAGCCACAGAACATATCTGTGATCTGGTCTCGAACCATGGATTATGGATTAACAATAACAATAAGAATGCTGAATCACATATTCCAGGTCGAGGATAAAGCTTGATAAGGACTTCCACAGTGCTTTCTTACACCTAAAGAAGCAAGTGTTCATGTTTTTAGTGCTCTATGTCTTACTATGGAATTCCGTCTTGCACGAGATGATCTACATGTTGTCAGATCAAAGGGATGCTGCATTAGCGACTTTTTAAGCTCATGGTTCCGTGAATCATAATTCAATATTAATAAAAATCCAACTAGATGCAACAGTACGCAGTCCGATTTATTTTACTGCAAAATCACTGTACATGTTTCGGGTGTCCACCGCACCCATCATCAGGAGTACTAAAAACTGTAACCGCAACCTCCGGTACAGGTCATAATATCGGTACAGCTACCTCCCTCCAACGTGGTAAGGTCCGTGGCCACGTTGGAGGGAAGTAGCTGTACCGGAGGCTGCGGTTACAGTTTTTAGTACTCCTGATGATGGGTGCGGTGGACACCCGAAACATGTACAGTGATTTTGCAGTAAAATGAATCAGACTGCGTACTGTTGCATCTAGTTGGATTTTTATTAATATTGTATTAGCGGCGTTTACACGTGTGAATGGGCCAGTCTGTAGTGCCAGACTACGTGTAATTTATTTGTGGAACAGATTAGCACAGTGGTAGGTGACATGTCTATTTCTGTAGCGTACGTGATGCCTGTGATTTATATACCACGGATAAATTTATATGCGGAAAGAGTTCGAAGAACAGGTGCGTCAAGTAACGTGATACCAGCCTGGTTGCTTGCGACTCGTTATGTCTTTATATTTTATCTCGCCAGTATCATACCGTACGATCATTCAGTGTTGTTGAGTTCCTATAACTTCGTGTAAACCCAATGTTTTTGAGCAGTATAAAGGCAGTTTTCAGTAGTGTGCAACACCAATTTTGGATATACAACTGGGGAATCTGAGGATTTGTGAGATCATGGTAGATAGGTTAAAGACGTTTTCAGATTTCTGAAAATGGGAAGTACGTACATAGAGACATAGCGCTACATGTCCTCAGTTACTCAATTCTTGCATGACAAACATGACAATTCCTGGTACGTGAAGTTTGATAATTATTATATTATAAACATTTAATTTTGTTTATGTCTTTATATATTTCCTGCAATCACAAATATCCCAAATCGGAAAGCTTCCAACATGATACCTGTTATTACTCAGGTGGTATTAATAGCATATATTTTCTTCCCAAAGTTTGTATAAATGCAAACATAATTTTAATCCTTCAACGAGAGAAGCTCAAGTTTTGCACTATACAAGTCGATAAATTTGTTAATATCGTGAATCAAAATACATTCGCCTGTGTCTTCAGTTGAATGAGAATGTAGCGGGAAAGAGGAGGCAAGTTATGCCTAGAGTTTTGGCTAAAAAATGTCTTGAAAATCTGCGCTAAGTTCAGGAAGAAAACAGTGGGATATGATTAATATGTACGTCATAAAAATATGTCCTAACTGTGGAAGATGGATGGAACTGGGTCAGTATCTTCTCCATCGTTGGCCCTTTGCAATAGTGGTGTTGAACCTCCGAGTTCCTCTTCCAGAGACTGCCAGACAACTGCTTAAAAAAAGGAATGTGGCACCAGTTGATTAATCTCTAACAGAGAATATTCAGCTACAGATGGCGACAAACACCAGTTTCTGGCAGTTTTGTTATTAAATAATCATATGTCCTTTTGAGAGATGTTAACTTGCAGAAATTGTCCGCTTGTGTCTGCCTGCGACAAATCTTATCTGATCGTCACGCTTACTTCGTGAACCCTGTAGTTTGTTTTAGAGCAGAAAATGACGGTAACTTGAACTTCTTTACGCCAGCTATAAACAGTTAACGAATAATAGTGTCACATATTTGTCTGTAATTCCACACGCATTTATCGGTGTGTATGTTTCAGCTCCAAGAATACTGACCAGACTGCGAGAGATTCGTACGTAAGCCGATCGACAAACTTAGTTAAAGATATGGCATAACAAGCGGTTTTATAATTTTCATTTGATACCATATCCGTTAGTGGGCCGGGTAGCTCAGTCGATATAGCGACTGACTACGGGCTGTACGGTCCGGGATCGAATCCCGGTGGAGACGAGATTTTCCGCCCCTCCAGGCCGGCCCTGGGACCGGCGATGCTGCCTGCTGGTGACACCAGCAGGCAGCATCGCCTGTGCATTATACCACAAGCTGTAAACACAGTCTAGTGCTCCTGAGGATAGGCGAAATTATCTGCCTAAACATGTTGAGGTGATTGTAATTATCAATAAAATTTGTTATTGTTGCATCTAGTCGGCTGTTCACATTATTATATCCATGATGCACGGTCACACAAACATCATACTTTCCATCTCTCGTCTTTCCACCACAAGAGTTTATTCAGTTCTTCCTATGTTCTTTCCATCTTTCATCTGTCTTTCTGCCAAAACACTTTATTTTTTTATGTTCATTCCATGATGCCTAGTTCTGTGAAGTATTTGAGCATGCAAGTCTTTTTAATTGAGGAAGTTACCACTGCAATGCACAAGCCCCAGCCTACACTGTGATATTTCTTTCCGTGTAACATCTTCCTCTCCTCTTGCCCCGGGAGAAAGACTTCCTTTAGAATAATTTATCCTGAATATTAAGGAATTGCACTCCTTCGAAACAAGCACATTATAAACTTTAAACACGATCTGTGAGACAACAGAATTTACAAAATGGCAGTATTAACATTTTTGCTGAAATAAAATTGCTATGCGTTGCATTCGTGAAATATATGAAATTAACAAAATAGAGAGAACAGTGTTATATCTGCACTCATGTTGGATTTCCAAAATTACTGAATGGATTTTCACGAAATTTGGCATTATATGCCTACAATAAAAAGTTTGACCAGAAAATTTTATTTTGGTGCATTTCCGTCCAATATAGTCAGGGTATATGATCTCATAGCCTTTTCTTTTGGACATAATTATGAATCGTTGGTTCTCATGAAGAATGGGTATGTTTCTGAGTCATTACCTGTTCAAGAATATTATCCAGTAAATAATTTCAGGTTAGTATAATACACACTCTGCATCAAAATCACTTCGAGTTTCAATAATTGTATCAATAAAGAGAACACTCATAGTACAAAATTGGTACATGACAAGAGAAATGTTTGCCCTCCTTTCGTTAATGAAGATATTCAATTTATATTTACCAAATACTTTATTTATTTATTTATTCTTGCTTATTTTAGGATAACATTAGTACCTCATATTGTGTTATCAAATTATAGGATGAGTGGTCAGAATAAATTGGGAAATCTTTGAAAAGATGAAACGAAGTACTATGCCTGAATTTACCTCGAGGGACTGAGTGTCATCTTTATCATTATCTTCAATTTTAGCGCTACAACTCTTGGGGAGTCCTAGCTTCCACATTCCACCTCCTCAATCCTGCTGCTGCCACCACTATCTTCATCCCAAGAGATCTTGCATCCTTATTCGTTTTTTCTAGCCCATTTTTCCTTGGTCTTGCGGCCTTCTACTTTGACTGTCAGTAGCTTCCTTGTATATTACATTTCGTCCATTCGTTGATGAACCTGATTTGCACAGCGCAGTCATTTCCTTCTTGTGTGTCGTTTGCTTTCGTCGAGGAAGACCTATAACCATTGTTGTGCCTAATTCTGCACTGGCTGTCGTCCTGTACTGGACGATATATCGAGGAACTGGGTATAACCACGAGAAACCTCTGGTTATCTGACGTTCAAGTTGAGGTTCAAAAGAAGCGTCTCCCGGGAACAGGTTAGCAACGACACCGCTTAAACCATTTTGCTCGGCAGTAAGACTTGTCAAGTTGGATAATAGCATTCAAATGCGCATCATTATGGGCAATATACACCCTAGCTTTCATCCTCAGATATCACTGGATTTAGCTTTATATAAGGCTACAATGTGAAATGAGTATCCTTTGTTTGAATTATGTTCAAATGGGAAGCAGAATTCCGGGAGACAGTACCATAGCAACCAGACATTGACAGTTACTTAAGAATCTAGTAGGTAAGAAGAAAAGACAGGTGTAATGAATTTCCCAGAAACAGGAAGCCCTTCGGTTTCTGAGTTCAAAGACTGAATCCAAGTTGGACCAGTAAAATCGAGAAATATTCCAACGCGTATTGCGGAACCTCCATAAAATTTATGGCCGCTATTTCTCGTACGGAGAATACAAAGGAAGAACAGAAGCCGTACGTTAATTTCGAGACACAGTTCTGTATTTCCAGACAATACGGAGTGGATCAGAGGTTTAATGGAGAAATTACTGAGGCGTATAATGCTTCCCCGCTGAAGAAGATCCCTAATAGTGAACTACAATACAACAATATCAAACCCAACCTTCCTATGACAAGTCATGGTCATAAAAAGCAAAGCTCTGTCGATTTATTCAACATAAACACATAAATTTAAATAGTTAGATAAATACAGTAAATCCCCGAGCCACGTAATACACTTTTTTTTTTATGAAGTCGACTCTCCGTAAATTGTTGCCGGCCGATGGAAACTTAAAAAAATCGCGGAAACTTACTTTGCATCCGATAGGAAACACATGGAGGACAGGGCTGGGACGGCAAAAATATGCAGACGGCGTTACTCCGTGGGCCAAGTGCTTTAAAAAGAGTACACCCAATATTAATGGTTTTCATATTTTTACTGCGCATGAAATAAAAAAAATTAATTGAATTGAACTGAATTGAATTGAATTTAGGGATATTCGGACTTACGTAAAATTCGACTTACCTAAATTTCCGCAGAACACAACACTTACGTAAGCTGGGGAGTGGCTGTAAATTAGATTCTTAGTAGAAGTTTATTTTTTTTACCATGGCGCAACAGCCCCTAGTGGGCCAAGTCCTCCTCATTGTCGAGGATTCATGATCACACTCAGACATACCACTCTCGGTAGGACTCCTCTGGACGAGTGATCAGCCCGACGCAGAGAACTCTACCTGACAACACACAACACTCACAAGAGACGGACATCCATGCCCCCGGTAGGATTCGAACCCACAATCCCAGCAAGCGAGCGGCCGCAGACCGACGCCTTAGACCGCGCGACCATTGGGATTGGCATTAGTAGAAATAGCCGCCTAAATTTCATGAGTAAAGGAACTTTCCATTGACTATATGTCCGCAGGTCAATTTCCAGTGGATGAAAGCTTTTCTTGTTTCCAATAATATTTAGGTGGACACTAGTGTCCAGGTCTCTATGGCAATAAGGCGACCGTAACCTGAGGCTACGACTCATCTTTATTCGGAGCTAGATTGTGTTAAAGGGGAACTCAATCTCCACGCCTAACATACTGGGATACAAACTGTTTTTTTTTCGGTTCCTTCTTGTCTGTTAAGGAAATGTGAGATTTGTGAGCATCCAGTCTGCGTGGTAGTGTCCAGTAACAAGGTTTTGACAAAATTATCGGGTTTTAATTTTCATAAGTTAGGTAACACCATCTTATCAGATGTACAAAACTTTCGGTTCACTGTAGCGCCTTATTCAGCCTGCTGGCATTGGAACCCGAAATTTGTGTGATAGTCGGAATAGATTCTTTAAAAACTGTGGCTTTATGAAGGTACAGCACGTTAAATAACACGAGAGCCATGTTATACGTAGGTTGGACTTTTGGTTTTATGGCATCGTCTAATGAATTGCTGAAACTAGGCGTGACTTCAAATGTACAGCAAGCGATAATAAAGTATAGGTTCAAGAATTTCGCATGAAATTATTCTTATTGTAACGAATATGACCATGGAGAATGTGAGAAACTTTGGTGATATATTAGGTAAATCTGATGTTCCAGAAATCCACCCTGTAGGAAATTTTACACAGAATTGTACCTGTTTCTTCCTTGTGCTAGCCGCTTCATGTAGATTAACGAATTTGAAGGAAAGAAGGTGTAAGAATTATAACTATAACTTCTTGTTTTGCACTTCAGGAGCAGAGAAATGAGAAAGGGATAATGATTCAAAATGGCCTTCACACGAAACTGTTCTCTCTTTGAACGGAATTCTACACCCAGACTCCAGAATCGAGGACGTGGAATTTCCGAACGTAGCAGTTTATATGCCTACTGATACCAGCCAGAAGGTAAGTTCCATAAACAGATTAAAATTTTAGGTAGTATTATTGAAGTATAAAGAATTTCCAGGAAATCCTGAACACCATCTAGATCTACATTAAAAAAACAAATCTTCTGTTGTGACAGTAAGTTGTGGAAGGTAATGTCCAATTTGCACCTCTAGGTGTAAACATCTACCGCAATGTTATATCTAACCTTTATCGTACGGACGATTAGTTCAGCCTTCGTGCCCAGGTACGGAGTTATTCCGGGACGGCCCTTTGAATTCTTTGCTCGTGTTTGAATATAAAAGTTTATATCTTATGAACCAAAGATGATGAAATAATGAACTAATCTGCATTATGTTGGAGATAATCCAGAGAAATTTCAGTTCAAAAAAAAAGATTCAATAGAAATATTTAGTGCCTATATGCTTAGTAACAAGAAATAAAATACGACAACGAAAACGGCAGGAGAGTGGTGGGCTAATAAGGCCATGTGTTGCTATAGTGGACTGTGTGTCTTGCGTGCCGTCAGGTGTTATTTCACTAAATTCCTGTTTGTTTTTATAAATACGTACTCATTAAACTATAAAACTGGACATCAGAATTTTGGGAATGCGTTGGAAATGGTTCAAATATCATTGTCAACATGTTTCACATTCTTTCTACGCGAATTTGCATTTCTGGTTGCCCCTTTTTATAGTCTATCGAAGATATAAATTTTATTTCTAACAGGGCAAAAAAACCGTATAAATACAGCAAAGTAGCATTTCACGCGAAATACTTGTACCCTGATTTGTGTATTCGCGTCGACTTGAAAACAATAAATGAAGCTTAATCGGTCAGTCAGAGAAGTTTTACGCCCGTGTAAAGATGTCTCCAGTGAACGAAAATGTACCCCAAGGCGGTAATCGATAATAAAATTCTTCTAAATAAAACGGGAAGGGCCTGCAGCTTCGACTTCTCGCGTCAGTGATCTACTTAACCCTGTATTTTACTATCATTAGATTTTGTTTGACACATTTTGTGTTCTGTTCAGTACTGTATCCGATGTATAACTGTTTTCATGCTATTTTTCTCATAAAAATACTTTGAACTATGTACATACGTTTAATTTTGTGTGTTGAAGAGAGGGGAGTGGGAGATTCTAAGGGGTGGTGGTTCTGATTATAGGGTATTTTGGATATACTGTCTATCAGGAAACTAACTTTTGCATAAAACAAGAAGCTGCTGTACTACGTTGCATGATCCAAAAAATTAAGTTAGATGAAATTCATGGCTTTTCGCTGCAGTGAGAATTAATCTTTGTGTTGTCTTGGGTTAAAGACATTATGGAGTTTTATGTTTATTTTATGTTTATGGTTCCGTGCATCGCTGATCTATATTAATAATTGTCCAACGAGATGCAACACAAAGCAGTCTATTGATTATTCTGCAAGTTCACTCTACATGTTTCGGGTGTCAAAAACATCCATCATCAGGAGTACACAAAATTGTAACTACAGCCTCCGGTACTTGTCATATTTTTTGTGCAGCTAACTCCCTCCAACTTGGCTACGTTGGAGGGAGGTAGCTGCACAAAAAATAGGACCAGTATAGGGATAGATTGTCCCGAAAAGTCGGTAAGGAATTACCGCTACTCGCTGCGAGATAACTCAGAAGAGGGCGGTTCTCATCTACTTCGCGACGGAGGCCTGAGATCACGCACAGAATACTTTTATCTCGAACCACATGTCGCAAACCACTACCGGTTCGCGACTGCTCTCACCGAACCACAAAAGGTTAGAACAAACACACCATTGTTTTCATGATGTGCGTGATTTCAGACTTCCGCCGTGAAGTAGCTAAGAACTGCTCTCTTCTGGGTTATTACGCACCGAGTAGTGGGTTCTTGAACCCTAAGGATGGGGGCCGATGGGTTGTTCCGAAACGTCGGTAAGAAATCACCGCTACTCGCTGCGTAATAACCCAAAAGAGAGCAGTTTTCTTCTCCCCTCTCTTTTTATGATGTATTTGACACTGCAAGGAACGTTCGATTTTTGCTGAAACTGAAATTGCCTTACATAATATATTTTTTTTTATAGAAGTCATCCCGATGTGTTTATAGGAATTATAAAAATAAGAAAGTTTCCCTCAAACACAACTAGTTTATTATATATTATAGATTGGCTACATGTTTCGACCCTATGAAGTCATCATCAGACCTTCACTATGAACCATTTTTTTAAGCTGTGTACATTTTTGGGATCCCAAACAATGTTTACAAATTTTTCATTTATTTTAATTGTTACACCGTGCATGTTGTCGAGTCACTCAACTATTATACCAACTAATGCACTTATATAAATTTTACACATTAAAACACTAAAACTGCTCCGACATGTTTCGGTCCTAAGACCATCATCAGGGAGCTGTATTTCTTTGCCTTGCTAAAGTCAAATTAAAAACCACATTAAAACCAGTCATAAATTAACTTCGTTGTACCAGTAGGGTATTGTGGCAGCATGCTGGTTTTAATGTGGCTCTTAATGTGACTTTAGCAAGGCAAAGAAATACAGCTCCCTGATGATGGTCTTAGGACCGAAACATGTCGGAGCAGTTTTAGTGTTTTAATGTGTAAATTTTATATAAGTGCAT
>Ga0123354_10009747_pt1 | contig 14750 bp, 4 predicted proteins | sample TergutLab28metaG_2_FD_97872 | JGI IMG/M metagenome (GOLD analysis project Ga0123354, IMG submission 97872) | Labiotermes labralis P4 segment gut microbial communities from Petit-Saut dam, French Guiana - Lab288 P4 | ecosystem: Host-associated > Arthropoda: Insects > Digestive system > Gut ... | reverse complement strand
GGCCAAAAACTGCTGCACAAGATGTGAAGTGTGTGCGGGCGCATTGTCGTGGTGCAGGATCCAGTCACCATCCCGCCATTTTTCCGGTCGTTTTCGGCGAACTGATTCACGCAAACGTCGCAAGGCCTCTACGTAGAATTCCTTGTTAATTTTTTGCCCGTCGGGAGCCCACTCGTGATGTACGATACCCTCAGAATCTAAAAACGGTCGTCCCGAGCGGGGGTCGCTGTCAACGGAGGTTCTACCCTCTTTAAATCGACGGAACCAGTCAAACACTTGTGTACGACCCATTGCATCTTCACCGTATGCTTGCTGCAATAATTGATACATTTCCTTTGCGGCTTTTCCGATTTTAAAACAAAACTTGATGCAAATGCATTGTTCGGTACTTCCACACGTCGTAAAAATCGCTATGACATAAACGCACGTGTTAATTCCGCGACCTACTACAGCCAGCTGAACAAACGCAGCCACTTGCAACTTGCGTCATGAGTTGCTAAGACACGTACGAACATGTCAAGACTGGTTGCAAACACATGCCACCCAGTGAACAACCACCACAATTCCAATCCGGATACTATTTGGACAAACGTCGTAAGTTTATTCTTTCCTCACATTGAGAAGCGTTTAATGTTCTTTTTAAACAACATGTGAACTATAATTATGCAACGTAAACGAAAAAATGCACACTTTTAAAAATTAATGTTTTAATTCAATTCTTCGTGAACCAAATTGAATTAAAACATTAATTTTAAAAAATGTGCCTTCTGTTGGTTTACATTACATAATTGTACCACAATGCACGGTACAAAAACATAAGATGTGTATTATACTTGATTAAAACTGTAGAATTATTTATTAGTATGAAATCACACAGTCTTATAAAAGGCTAACGTATAGGTCTGTTGATAAATAACACATATCTTACGCTCTGGATTGTCATTCAAGGTTATCAGAAGGTACGGAGACCCAACAAATTTTCATCCCTTTCGTAAGTTCGCATATAACGGGCCTTATTCCACTCCTTCCTTAGAAACACGTTTTTTTTTGCTTCTTTTGTATTTCGCGTTGCATTGTTAACAACAAGTAAACGAATAAATCTTGTCGGTAACTCCGCAACGTCTGTTCGATACTGTTGTCTTTAAGAAGACCGAATCACCACGACTTTGAAATACACGCCGACTCTAGGGCATTGTGTTAAAAGGGGGTCACAAAACCGAACTCGATATTTTGCAAAAAGCCTTCATATTCTAGACCTGATTACTTTTTTTTTTACTTAGCGTTCAGTGTTGTTCGTATCTTATCAGCTTTACTTCATCTTTGACACTTCTATACTTGACATTTGAAACGTAGTTACACTTTACGTTAACAGCCTTGTCTTTAGCATTAAGCTTCTGTGTGTTCCTCTACGCACCTAAAATTAAAAACAGTGCATTGTAAAATTATTAACGACTTTACTCTAATTCAATTAAAACACAAACTAATGCACTTATATAAAAGTTACACACTAAAACACTAAAATTACTCCGACATGTTTCGGTCCTAAGGCCATCATCAGGGAGCTCTATTTACCTTACTAAAGTCACATTAAAATTAGTCACTGATTAACTTCTTTGTATTAATAGTGTGTTGTGGCAGCATACCGTGTTGTGTAAGGTTATGTTGCGAAGAGTGCCCTGCTACTGATTAACAATAAAACGAAATCTCACATTCCTCTCAAAGGACCCCCCCCCCCACTCCGTGGTCTGCCAATGGGCCCCTATGGAGGGAGATGCTCCGTTTCCAGAGTCATTGGTTTATTCATTCGTTCCCATCTGTCAGAGTCACAATTAAGGAGCGCTCCCACTCAACAGGGGGAAATATGGTCGCCGTCCACGGAACCCCACCCACATACAATGTACATAGAATGGGGTGCGGCCTGGTTCCACATGGGGGCCGTTTACGACACTGCTATTACTATCCCAGTTCCTTGTAGCCTTCAGGACCGTACCTTCCACCTTGGCTTGGCTATACCAGAGCCCCGTTAGCCTGTTCACAGGGTATATCCTCCACACCTAGAACCGCCTCTCACGTGAACCAGGGTGCGGATCTCCACGTAAACCTGAAGTACGGACGAGGAGCTGGATTTATGGGAGGCAGAATTGGTGCTAACTGATGAAGGTGGAATTCAATTCTCGCATGGACGCGTACCTGTAGTGTGAATGAAATGGGACATTACTGTTTTATATAAAACATTGCATGCAAATTTCTCGAAGTGTTGTAAATGTAGTTACTTCTGGAACATGTGACATTACAATATTTTGAAAATCATCTTGTATTTGGCGCCTTGAAACCATGGTGTTTCCGCGATCAGAAGGATACTGGCTACACTGTATCCCGAATTCTTTCTTTCAGATCGTCTTCAGTTTGAGAGTTATCACTGTAAAATTCACCCTTAGTCGTCCCTCACAAATACAAAAATTTCACGGTTGAGATCTGGTGAACGGTGAGGCCACAATCCCCGCTTATTATTCTGTCACTTAGAACACCCTGTAAACAACACATAGAATTATTAGCGATTCCAATTTTTTGCTATGTCTTTCTGAAAAATCAAAAAGTGAACATGCTGAAATTGTAACACCGGAAGAACATTTGTTGGCTTATCATTAGGTTCTCGTGGTCGTTATTTGTCATAATTTTATGTACTGTCCATTTTACAATCTATTACGAGAATTTATTGCGTTTAGTGAATATTACAGAATGCTCCATGACATGAAACTTAAAGAGAATGAAGAGAGAGTGAACAGGATTTAAACGTACTAAACTGAAGAAGTTCATGACATAAATCTGTATCTATGAAATTGTGTTAAATATCAAGTCAGTTAGATACCGTAAGAACAGAAAATGTGTAAAAATGACAGACGAGAAGTCATACAAATCCAGAATGGGTCTGTAAAAACCTTGTAGGTGTCTGTACAAAAGTGATGCAATCGGATGGGAGTGTTGCGAGGTACTGTACATACACAGCCTCTAGTCGGTAAACGTGAAGGCAAAGTGGCCAGTTGTAAGACCTTGGTGTAAATTGGAGATAATATTATAATATGCTTAATGGATAATTTTGAGGTTTTTGAATATATTCGTCTCGCGTAGGGTAGGGTTCAAGGGCGTGCTGTTGTGAACAGCAGTCTTCGGGTTACATAAGACTGAGGACTATCCTTGACTACTTGAATACATGTTAGATTTTATAAGTTTGTTTTGATAAGATAAGAAGAAAAGTAAACTGCTAAATCTGAATAAGGAGGTTCAGTTACCTCAACCCAAAAAATTACAGATGTTGAACAAGAATTAGAAAACCTGCACCTCCAGTTCCATAAAGTTAATTTTGAAGAGCAATATTATTATAGATTTTATTAGCTCTGTAAGAAATTGATAGTATTTCAGTACGCCTTCGTTTTAATATTCAATTGTACGTGTTTGTTGAATCGACAGTATTCTTTCAAGTTTACTTTATTAAAAAAAGTCACGATTTCAGAGTTTAGCGGTCAAATATCTGCCCATAGCAAATAACATTTGCTTGAATATCGGTGCGTTAAAGAACTTATTCGATGTTTACGTTTTCTAGAATCGGCTTTACCACTTACAAAAATAAACAGTTTCGAAAAGCTGCATTTCAGAGAGAAACACAGGGTCTGAATCCCTGATTGTGTTTCGTAACACTTGAGGAGAAAGGATTTCAACCTAGTCAAGAAAATGTATTGAAACAACAAAGATAAAAATAACCAGCACCGTAATATATATATAGTGAAGATATCCTGCGATTTAGAATCTCTCATGGGTGTGTTAAAGGAACACCAGATTTCATCAGGAACTTTATTTGTGAGTGTACGTAAGGCGAAACTTCTTGCAGCAGATTGTTAAAGAGAACGATCTGTTTCAAGTTAGCACCTCTTTCGGTACACAAAAAGAAAAGAAAAGACTTATGGACGTGTATGTACAAGCATAGTGTCAGCGTAGTACGAAATGTAGCGTGAAGAGTAGGTTTATTTTTGCTGTTATAGCCTGGCTACTAAACCTGTTTGTGCATATGTCCTCATTCACTATTTGGTTATGATGAAGGTGACACTAGTTATTATTATCCGATATGAGTAACCGGCCCAACAAACTGCGCAGAACACCTTTCCTGTACACCCGATCAGGCAGAAGTTGTACAGACAAGGCACCTAAGAGGGTCTACTTGTAATAGACAAGATATAGATGAACTTTGAAAGAGAGCTGTCTTCCCAAGTCAGTGTTGGGTTATTACATAAAATTTTACCCGGACATGTCTTCTGGCTTTAACACAGTGGCAAAAGCTTGCTTTTCATACATCCTCAAAGAGCCGTCCCCAGTGAATGGATCAGTGAAGAAGAGTGGTCTAAAGTACGATCCTTTCAAATTCGGCGCCAAAATGTCAGAGAATCAGGACTTTGGTCTTTGCAAGAATTGAAACTTTGTGGGTTGTTGTTAGGTGGTAACCCACAATTGTCAAATCACTGAAAGGAATGTTCGAGCCACAAAGGGATATTTTCGAACCTGTTGTACAACCCACTCACATAGTTGGAGTAATCAGTCCGAGTCACCTTCACTTGTTTTCTAAAGTTTGTGCGGTTTCCACTTTGGGATTCCCAAATGGGGTTTGTTGCTCTTCAACACACCAGTCTCGAGAGAAACCTGACATGAGTCTGTTTTTGCCTGACTGCAATAAGGGCGAAGGCATTGCGGATGTTTGTTTTTGGGTGTACCGGCTTGGAGCTCTACTGTATTTTTGCTCTTAACTCTACCAATTTTCTCGAGCTGGGCCTCGAGTCTGCTGAAGCAAATTCGTGTTGAGTCAAACGTTTTAAATGAAATCCATTAAATTCTGCGCCCACATCCTTCTGACGATCAAAAAGCCAAAGTTACTTCTCACTGCGAGCTCTAACAGGCACGTCTCACAGGATATTGTGTTGAAGCGTAAACAAAGATTGACGTGTGAAAATTTCACATTTTACATCGTGATATGGGATTTTCTGGAATTCTGTAGTTCGCCTGTTATGTCGGAATGTACGCCGATGGTGTAAGTTATTTCATTCACTAGTGTTAATAATTGTACCAGAACGATATTGGGCAGTGAATTTTCTGAACAGTGCAGCCGTGAAGTAGAAGCAAATGACTTGGCTAGAGCAATCTGTATTCCTTATACCAGTCTGTCAACGTATGTTCCGGAACCGTTGGCGATAGGTAGGAGGAGTTGTATGGGGAGAGATTTAAATGAGAAAACGTTAGCAGCGGACAACAGACGCTAGCAGTGCAGTAAGGAAATTAGTCGCGTACGAGAACAGTGTGAGTGAGGGATTGAAAGTGACTGTTATTTTAGTAAAAAAAAAAAAAAGATGTAGTTGTTTAACTAGATTCAGAAAGCCTTTCATTTTATATCAAGAATAAAATGAGTAAATAAACAACAAGTAAAAAAGAAACAACTAAAACTAAATGTGATTCGGTGAACCACACCCGTTTCCTGAAAGGGGATCACTTACCAGACTGAGCGCGTCGGGATATACAAGTTAAAAAGGGTGATCGTGTAAAGCACATAAAGTAAATATATAGTGCATTGTGTGCAAATATTAGTTCTGTCATTTTCTGCATTCTGTGCTAGGTAATAATTGATATCGGTTATTTGTCAGCGTTCTTTGCCGCCGGCATGTCACTAACCACAGACAAAGTCACGATAATTGTCGAAGCATTATCAGCAAATATTTGAGGAATGATTCCTTACCTTAAATGGATAAATATATGGCGATCTTACGTTATTGTCCGACATGTCAATGTTACAAGGAATGTTACGCATGCTCATTGTTGGAAAGAAAGATTAACGCAAACGGAAAAAATATTCTCATTCATTACAAAGCGTTAAGCTTCGCATTGCACTGAATCTGTTAATATAATGAGCTAGCAGACCTGAGCATTGAACTGTGTACACTACGTACTCATTTATTTATTTATTTATTTATTAGACTCACCTCTTCTGTCTACGCATTGTAGGTGTAGATGGTTATTGTTGAACCTGATCACTCTGAATGAGACACACTTGGCAGGACCCTTGGTGAGGGATCGGACCGTCGCAAAACCTGCATTGTTGGGTATGGGCATAAATTCTCCGCTGGAAGGGTCTTTGCTTGAAGTGGCGTTTGTCTGGTCCCAAATGACCAAGTATAACAAAGACCTGCTGTGTTAGGCAGGAAGCGACATTGGTCTATTCCACGATGCTATCCGTTTAGTTACTTCAGAGTTCTGAGGCAAATCATAAAAAAAATCTAAGCGAGTATTTTCGATGTCCCGATCGAAATTCGAACTGGACACATCCAGAATGTAAGTGAGAAGTTTAAACCACTTCTCTTGGTTATGGAAGGAGCTGGAAGATTAACAGTAAACTGGATCTTAGAGAAGCTGGTTTGAAGTTGTGGACCGAATTCATCTGATTAGTGCTGGGTTCAATGGCTGAAGTGTTGTCATTGACAAACCTTTGGGTTTAGTAAAGAGATAATTTTCTTGGAGATTTAAGGAAGTGTGCTAGAGAAAGCGGGTGTCTTGTGGTTACTAGGCGTTCTGAAAGTAACAAGGCAGGCAATGTACTCTACGTGTAACGTAATATTAAGGCGCGTTCGCGTAACCATTGTTGACATGGAAAAGCAAACATTATTACATATTCTGCGGGTTTATACGTAGCTTTAGTTATCCGGCATGCAAAGCGCATGCGTCGTATTATACTGTCATCTGTGGCGCGTCTGCCTCTACCATATTTCTCCACATTATCATATAAATTGCACGATTTTCTGAAAAAAAGTTATCGAACGTAAAATATGTGTTTTGATTTTATCTACAACTATTATCCGAACCATTTATCATTCTACAAGAATTGGGCGAGATATGATTATAAATGTGTATCAGATTTCACGTAAATTACCCGTTAATTTTGTCATATTTTAATGAAACTTGAAGTGTCTCGACAGACTTTCGAAATATAGTGAAATATAAAATTTCATGAAAATCCGTCCAGTGGGAGCCGAGTTGTTTCATGTGGACAGACGGACGGTCAGACGGACATACACACATGAGGAAGCTAAGAGCCGCTTTTTGAAATATTGCAAACGCGCCTAAAAATGAACACCTTCTGTGGTGACCATGTTCGTTTCTCTGTCCATCCGTCAGCGACTAAAGCAGTCGTTTAATTTTTATCAAATACTGTTCACGAGTTCTTGAAAAAAAAATGTATCAAGCATGCACGAGTTTTTGTGAAAATCATCTCAGTGACAGCTGTACTTTATTCATGGCGAATTTGTCCTCGCAAAATCCGTATTTATTTACTGATTTAGATAAAATTCTATACAGGCAATCTCCACTTTATGTCTTGAGCAATTATGAGTTTCCTGAAAATCGGTGTAAGTGAAGAGATTATTTTACTTAAGGGGGTAAAAGGAATTTTTCTCGCATTCTTTACATTCTTCTTCTTTGGTTACAGGAAAGAGTGTTAAGAATGTGGTTACAAGCAAGGGAATTCAAGTGGGGATTGAGTGTAAATAAGCGAAGTGATGTGAAGTGTAGTGATGTGGAGTGAACTGACGTGATTTATATGAAGTGACTTTGTTTTGAAGTGAAGTGAAGTGAGTTACGCTAAAGTTCTTGGGGACAAAAGGACAATGTACATTAGGGTGACCTTATACTGAGGGTACTTGATTGTACTGTGATTATTTTATTTGGTGTGCATCTTGGACTGTGGTTGTTTTAACTTGTTTTGTAATATGTGAGTGTATGTGTGGGTTTTGTTTGGGTGTGTGTATGTGTGGGTTTTGTGTGGGTGTGTGTATGTGTGGGTTTTGTAATGTGTGGATGTTTTGGTAATATGTGTACATGTATTTACTGTGTTTTGTATTGTTTGTACTGTGTTTTTTTTATTGTTTCGTTTATGTATATTTATTTGTTACTAATACAAGGACTGCTGCCACCGAGTGAAAACTCAATTGCAATAAATAATAGTAATATTATAATAATATGATTTATCGAGTACTTGTGAGTTTCTTGAAAATCGCAGTAATGAAATCTTTACTTACACAAATGTCGAGTTATGTCGGTGAAGTTCAGTGCAAGACTTCTGTGGTTGTTGAGCAAGGATGAGTTGCATGAAAAGCGGCGCAGGTAAAGGCATACTTCTGTAAAAGTCGTAAATTAAATTACAGTAACTCCTATTCAGGAAACCCACTTGTCATCCGGTCTTGCTGTTTAATGCTACTGCATAAAACAAGCAGCAGAAATCCGTGGAGAGACTTTATTGCATTCGTCAACAAAAAAGGGGGGTACGCAGTAGCGCAGTTGGTCAAGGCACTGTGCTACAAGCCGGAAGGTCGCGGGTTCGATTCCCGATGGTGTCGTTGGAATTTTTCGTTGACATAATCCTTCCTGCCGCACTACGGCCCTGGGGTTGACTCAGCCTTTAACAGAAATGAGTACCAGGAATATTTCCTTGGGGTAAAGGCGGCCGGTGAGTAAGGCCGACAACCTTACCACCTTCATGTGCCGATTGTCTTGAAATCTGGGAGCCTCAACCTCCTGAAACCCTCAGGGCCTGTCCAGGCCAGTACAGTGTTTGCTTTGCTTTTTACCTTTCAAGAAGGAAAGGTTTCAAAGAACTGTTAAAAAGTATAACAGCTTATGTTAAGTCGAAACCACAGGAATTTTCTCGTGCGCAGTAGGCTGTTGGACAGTGTGAATTAGTACAGCACATACGATTTAAATGCAAACTTCATAATGGAAATAGTGATTCAGCGCGGGAGAATAATCAGCTTGGTGCTGTGCGCAACATCTTGCAGCCTTTGAGGCGGAAACATGTGAAAATGAAATATATTTTACATGAAGTTCATGTTAAAAGGTAAAGTTAAAATGCACCCTATAACAGGCAACGAAGGCCCAGATGAGGAGTTGAAGTATAGCTCTACCCTTTCCTTAACCTCGGCGCTAGGCGGGAGTGGGTGGTCAACGCCACGCCCCGACCGCTGTGCCCCCCGAGAAAGACCCGGTACCCATTGTATAGGAGGCTGGGTGGGCCCCAGGGCCGATCTGGAGGGGTGCGGAAAACTTCGTCTCCCCACCGGGATTCGATCCCCAGATCGTCGAGCTGTTAGCTAGTCGGTGTACCAACTAGCTATCCCGGCCCAATTACGTTCACGTGTTTTTGTGTTTATTTCCATAGCCCCGCCCTTCTTGTTGCAGATTTTTCGATACTAATTAAGTGTTATTTCTTGGATAACAAAGTTCAAGACTTTAAAGTACGGCTGTTACTATAAAAAGCCTGTTAAGAACTGATTCATTGCCATATTCGTCTTGCGAGGTAAAATACGAAACATAAGTATTGTATACTTGCATCTGCTAAGGAAGGCTAAGGAAGTAAGGAGCGTGTCGTTCGCGGTGGCCGCACGGTCTAAGGCGTCGGTCAGCGTCCGCTGGCTTGTTGGAATTGCGGATTCGATTCCCGATGGGGACGTGGACGTCTGTCTTTTGAGAGTGTCGTTTGTCGTCAGGTAGAGGTCTCTGCGTCGTGCCGATTCCTCTTCTGGAAGAGTCGTACCGAGCGTGTGTGTGTGTGTGTGTGTGTGTGTGTGTGTGTGTGTGTGTGGATGAGGGTGATGAAGTACAACAGTAATCCCGTACACCTACAATTAGTAGGTAGAAAGAGGTCGGAGTAAGAAAGAAAGAAATTTGGGAGTGTAATATACTCGTTAATATTCAACTTTGAACCAGAACTTTGCAATGAATGTTGAATGAGTGAGCCGTCTGCATTTATTACTACAGTTCGTCGCTTTTTAAACTCTTCGATTCCAAATAATAACGCATATCTGGCATAAAGAAATATTCTTTTTATTTCAGCAGAGCTTACTGACTGTTAATATCGTTATAACTAACCCGAATATTCATTAATGTGAATTTGATGTATGTTTATACGTGCACCGTTGTATATGCGTAGAGAAGAAAAGCAACTAGATGCTACTGAATGATTTATTGCACTTGTAATCTGCTCAACATGTTTCGGGCACTTATATGCCCATCATCAGGAGCTCGAGACTATACATGTGTTATTACCGCATATGGTCTGTAATGACTTGGTTGCTGGTGGTCGGCGGTCAGGTGCAGGGCAGCAGGCTATGCGTCCGGAATGAGGGAAGCTGCTCGAGCAGACCCACGTACACGCCACACGCCCCGTCCACCTCATCTCCCTTCATTTGGTCAACTTAATGTTGTGTGAGCAGTACGAATCTTGAAGCTCCTCTTACTTTCTCTTCCTCAGGACAAGATACGTTCCTCAGCACCGTATACTTGAACACCCTTAGCCTTTATTCTTCCCTTAATGCGAGAGACGAAGTTTAACGTCCGTCCAAAGCCACGGGCAGATTTATTGTTCTGTGAGTTCTATCCTTTAGGCTTTCATACAACAAAGAGACCTAAGAAATTTAATAAAACGAATGTTTGTACAAATTTAATACGACATAGTTTCGAAGTTCTGTGGTTTCTTTGGCATTGAAGTTTCACCTGAAGTGTTATCAGCAGGTGTCTACAGTAACCTAACCGTCACGGTTTTACTGCGTTATATTAAATTTCAGTTTTTTATTTCGAATAGCCAAATCGCCTTCTTAAAGGAACCACTAGGAAATTTTACGGTGTATAATATAGTAATGCAATTACGGAATTCAAGCCACATGATGATTCTTCGGAAGAGGTCGAATGGCAGCGCAGTAAGAATCAGCAGATTTGAAAAGCATGTTTATTGATGGCTTACAAATATTTTTGTGTTTTCACATGGTTATGTAAAACAGGATAAAGTCTGCCACAATTTCAAATTTTAAAATAAACTTTGTTATTAAACAATAAAGTTTAATAATAAAAGGCAACTACTGTTTTCGAATAACCGTAGTTTGGAAATGGAAAAGAAACTTATAAAACGTTCTATTTGGAGTGTCGCTCTTTATAGATCAGAAACATGGGCCCTAGGAAAAAAAGAAGAGAGGCTAGTAAATGCATTTGAAACATGTTGTTGGAGAAGAATGGTAAAATAAAATGGACAGGTATGAATGATGAAGTTTTTCAAAGGGCGAAAGAGAAAGATTACTTTAAAACATTTTAAAAAATACATTTAGCCATAACGAGTTTGTAGTGAACATCCTTCAAGGAACAATATCCGCAAAAAAAAAGGCCGTGGGAAGACCTCGACTACAGTCTTGAGGTGCTGTTACTCGACTACAGTACTTAAAGAAGTCGCCAGAAACACAGAAGCTGACAGTTATACAGCAATGAAGAGAATGGCTTGCGACAGTTCCAGATGAAAGCTGCCAACCAATCAAAAGATTGAAGAATAAGAAGAAGAAGAAAAAAAACTTTAATTATTTTTTATCGTATTCATTACGTGTTATAGGTGGAATTTCAAAGCTAATTTAAAGCTTCCTGTAATACTGCAACTGTTGGAGTCTCCGTCTACCATGTGATATATCCTTGTTACATTGCATTCATTTAAGCACTTTGCAAGATTAAACAAGTCAAGTGTGTCATCCTGTGTGACGTCAGTGAAATGAAACCTACCACAACGTGCTTCAAGTCACGTGGAGCAAACTCACATGTGTAACCTATATTTAGATAAGAATTGGGCGTTTGTATATTTTGGCTACATTCGACGTACTCCTCTAAATTACGTCTCATAACGGTGGCGTTACCAAACGTAAAATTATAATGTTTGATGGAAATAGAGCATGATGATCTGGTACATGGGGTTGCTTAAAAATAATAAGTATCCTGTGAATATTATTAGGACGTATAATGTAATTTGGGCCAATCGCAGGGACAAATCCTGTGGTTTTAAAACTCAGTGACAGAGATTCGATTGCTAATCGCGATTTTGATGTCCGGGTGTTTCTGTTTTCGGTTTTCCAGTGGGGGTCGTGGCTGTGCGATGGGCCGATATCCCGTTCATATTATTTTACCAGATGTTTAAACTAACCTTCTGAATTCTTTACTTTGTGTTTTTCTTAAAGATAATGGCAGTGACTCTGTCTGTACGCCATGAAATTTTGGGTGTTTGTGCGAGAAGAAATAGCAAGAATGTAGAAGGAATCGATCGTGGCGTCGTTGAAGTTAATACCCGGGCATTTGCTTGGAAACACTGAAGAGAACGGCATAATCCTTAGGATAGTCGGTGTCCAAGCCGAGATTCGAACCGAGGACATTTCGAATAAATATTCATAAATACATCCACCGCTGTATTCAGGGTCTTGAGTGTTTCATATTTAGAAGACCGGCAATTCTGAATTGGAACAGACGCGAACAGAAGTAGGATTTTATCTGAAGTAATAGCGTGGTAGGTTAAAGGCGGCAGGGCAGAGCGTTGGAAAGTGAAGAAGATGAAAGTGATGGGAAGCGGATTTCTGTAGTGTGGTAGGATGGAGACAATTTGGGAAGTAAAGAAAGCCGATGCGAAATGGACTTTTGGAGTATGCACCAGGTGAAAGAAGTCGAACATTATGTCGAACTTTGTGTTTGGAAGGCCGCGGTATGAAGAGATTTTGATAACATTAAGACGGCAGCGTTTTGGCGCAAATTTTGAAGTTAATGTTGGGAGGGCTGCAATACAAGCAAGCAATGCAACGTGGGTTTCGGGTACCGACTCGGAATTTCCCGTAGGACCAAGGAAAACCACAAAAACCTTGATCTAGTTGGCCGGTTAGGGGATTTCCCCGGGTACGTACCAAATTATAGACAATAATCCGGTGGTGCCGGGGGAATATTCTTTCTCCCTACCGCACATTCTTCGCCTCCAGTACTACCTTTATCAGCTAGTGCTGAGTAGTGAAACAGTCCCCGTACCTTCTGAGAATATTACAGAACATATAATGCAGTATGGGGGCAGAATGTGTTTAAATGTATACTAATAAAGCAGCCACTGGAATTTCAAGGATTGGGGATCTGTCTTTTTAGAAGGTTCCAGTACCCACGGAAAGTTCCCCGGCTTTAATTCGAAGAATGAGCAGTGTCACTTGTGATTCCCCTATATGATTTTAAAAGGGAGTGCTGAGGGTTTACCGGAGAGTAGAAACAAAACATCTTTCGGAAGTGACGTGAGGTGTATGGCCAGACTCCTGTCTGAGCCAGAAGAGATGGGTACACAACCTTGTGGCAATGCGTGATGTCATCAGCGGAGTGTCCAGTTGCTGTTTCCATAGAAAACTCAAGATAATGACTTGCATAAACTAACGCAAGTTTATTCCATTGAAAAACGCGATCAGCTCAAGAAGATTCGTGATTTGTGTTTTTCCTTTGACATTTTTGGAGTAGTGAAACCAGTATACCGTTCAGACGGGGAAGCACCTTTGCACCCAGAATTCTGAACGGGAAAACCATCTTAAGCTGCCACTTGGACAACAGACGTACTTGAGGAGAAAACATTACAGGAAAACTTAAGGTTATCAGTTATGACCCTTGAACATGGATGGCGTAACTGTTATGTCACGCGGTAGGAATTTCTTTTTTGTAGCAGGCAGTTGGCCATACTTGCATACTTAAACATTTTCCAGCAAAATGGTAGCTATGTACCAGCTGTTTTGATCTTAAAAAATTATCTGTCGTTTGCGTTCTGTATAATTGTTAGTTTAAAAAGTTATTTCCATAAATATCATTGAATAATTTGGAATGGAGAAACAGCTTTGTTGCTGTCTAGGAATTCAGTTCTTACATATAATGTACGTGAATTTAAAGGACATTTGCATTTCACAGGGAAGATTTTCATTGTAAAGGCATTATGCAAATTGTAAAAATATCAGTTGACGCATTCCTCCCAGTAGAATACTGCCAAATATCTTATAATAAAACGAACTAGATGCACTAATTTATCAAATTTATTTTCGGAATTAAACTCTACATGTTTCGGACAGGCCCTCTGTCCATCATCAGGAGTTTTTCACTGTACACACAGCAATGGTATATGTCGTACAGGTTTGCTGACATATACCATTGCTGTGTGCCCAGTGAAAAATTCCTGATGATGGACAGAGGAACTGTCCGAAACATGTAGAGTTTAATTCCAAAAATAAATTTGAGAAATCAGTGCATCTAGTTTGTTTTATTAAAAGAATTTATCATGATACACGGTCACCTGAACGTCAAAAACTGCCAAATTCATTTGAAATTTTATGCCTGTGACCAAACTTTACACCACAGCACTGCCTGTTTCTTCAGTATGACCTTACGTATGGTTGGTAACTTTAGGGTGCTGTTTACAATGTTTCAGTCGCTCAACAGACCAAAATCATCCCCTTGTCTGTAGACACCTGTGTTCAGCCTTCTGTAGACTTTACGGAACCAAGCGTTCTTCCGTAATGTCTAATAAACAGGTAGTTGTGTGTGGGTGGGGGGGGGGGGGATCCTGTTGAAGAGAAACGTTCAACACGATACAAATCGGACCCCCTTCTAAGCCAGGGGCCGGGTTAGCGTAATCGTTATAAGTATAATAACTAAGCTATGGATTGGAGACCGACAAATCGTGAGCCTATTCCTGACAGATGCAAGATATTTATCTTTTCTTCAAAGAGTCCAAATCGTGTCTTGGGCCCATCTAGCCTCCTATCTAATACGTAACGGCGGGGGGGGGGGGGGTAAGGCGGGTGGGGGGGGAGGCCGGCCGGTGCCCTGACTGAAGGGTTGGGTTGGAAAAAGGGGGGGGG
>Ga0123354_10009745_pt1 | contig 14751 bp, 9 predicted proteins | sample TergutLab28metaG_2_FD_97872 | JGI IMG/M metagenome (GOLD analysis project Ga0123354, IMG submission 97872) | Labiotermes labralis P4 segment gut microbial communities from Petit-Saut dam, French Guiana - Lab288 P4 | ecosystem: Host-associated > Arthropoda: Insects > Digestive system > Gut ... | reverse complement strand
GGCCTTATTTTTGACACATATTTTAAAATTTTTTCCTATATAATAGTATAAACAACCAACTAGATGCAACAATAATAATTTATTAATAATTTCAATCATCTCAACATGTTTCGGGCGATAATTTCGCCTAGCCTCAGGAGCACTAGACTGTGTTTACAGCTTGTGGTATAATGCACCGACGGTGTTGCCTGCAGGCAGCATGGTCGGTGCATTATACCAAAAGCTGTATACACAGTCTAGTGCTCCTGAGGCTAGACGAAATTATCGCCCGAAACATGTTGAGATGATCGAAATTATTAATAAATTATTATTGTTGCATCTAGTTGGTTGTTTATACTATTATATAGGAAAATTTTTTAAAATATGTGTCAAAAATAAGGCCGAGTGAGGCACGTGAATTAATCAAAATTCTTTCAACAGTTTCTTATCAGCGATAACATATGTAAATACCTACTGGTAGGTCTTTTTTTGTAAACCAGATCTCCGACGCTTAGCGCTGGAGAGCAGGTGCAGGAAATTGGCTCTTGTCTTCAACACAAAAACATAAAAAAATCGGTCTGTTAAAACCGTTCAGTCTTGTGACAATGTTCCTGGACTAGAAACAAACGAGATGCATGCTTGTAATGCGTCACAGTCAGTAGTGGCGTCAGCACTCAGTATCGTTTTTTACTGTCATAAAAAAAAAACAATTTCACTGACTATTGATGGCCAAAATTTGACGAAACTTTGAAGTAAAAAGAAAGGGTAAGAAAAGATTAGCAAATGTCATTGGACGATGGGAGCAAACCAGAACGAATTGAAGGTGAAACAGAAGAGGGAGGGGGGAAGAGAAAATATGTGGCGCCAGTTGAGATATAGTGATGAGAAACATAAGAAGAACCCAACACGCTCGCAAAGTCTACAGCATTCAAACACTAATTATGGCTCATTACAAAACAAAACTACAAAATTTACAAAGTATTTTTTTTTATTTTCCACATTCTTACTGCGCATCTTAATATTATCAAAGTTTTATTTATTCACCAACTGATGCACTAGTGAGATGTCTTAAAAGACTACTAAAATGTACATTAAAACAGTTCCGACATGTTTCGGTGTTACAGTTACACCACCATCAGGGAGCGTATTAATTTGTGCTTACTGAAGGTCAGTTAAAATATTTAATGGACTATTTTAACAACAGTAACTTCAGTAAGCACGAATTAATACGCTCCCTGATGATGGTGTAACTGTAACACCGAAACATGTCGGAGCTGTTTTAATGTAAATTTTAACGTTGTTTTTCAAGAAAACTCACTAGTGCATCAGTTGGTGAATAAATAAAATTCTGAAATTATTTTATGTTTTAACGATGTCATATTCAGTGACCAGTTAGAAAGCTGGTTACTAGAGAGTTTGGAGTGAATCATATTTCAGTGTATTAGAACCTTCTTAAAATTCGATATTATTGTAATGATTAAATAACAAAAAAAACATAAATTCACTGACGACAGAGGCAGAAAAAACTTGCGAAACTCTGGAATCAATTCCGTACTGGCCTCGAAGATTTCGCACTGTATGTCACTCCTGCTGCCATGATTATGAGCCGATAAATGGAAAACAAATTTGTTATGAATCCGTCGGTTCCTTTAACCTTTAGACGCCTAACGTCAACTAGAGTTGACGTACCGCACCGTTAACCTCCAAAGTTGCATTTTATATATTTATTCAACAAATATAGGTACTGAATATTTTAAACATGATATATGCTCTCCTTTTTTCCCTTCAAACTGCAGTTTAGTTCCATAATTCTAACATATTTGGTTCCTGTATTATTCACATTTTATATACAGGATGTGCTAAAATTTAAAAATTAATTCCGGCGCCAAAAGGTTAAGGCCATTTTTTTTAAAATTTTATTTGTTTTCAAGCGACCAAAGACAAAAATTACAATAATAGCGAAATTAAGATTAAGCGAAAAGAAACTGTAGTGGCATATTTTGGCACTTGGCTATACACGTAATGAGATATCTCGATTTTAAGCTACGGATATCTAATTTATTAATTTACTGGAGTGAACCGTCTTTACACAACATACAAATAGCAGGTACAAATCTACAACTGGTTAATTAAGCGACATGTTTCGGCCTTGTTCAGCCATCATCAGGCTTACAAAAGGTGGTGTTAAATAAGGTACATTCGTTCGTTATACCGATGGGATCCCATGGTTTACATTGATCACAAAGACCAATGGTCACAAAGACCACTGTAAACCATGGGATCCGAACGTTATAGCGAAAGAATGTACCTTAATTAACACCAACTTTTGTAAGCCTGATGATGGCCGAACAAGGCCGAAACATGTCGCTTAATTAACCAGTTGTAGATTTGCAACTGTTATTTGTATGTTGTGTAAAGACGGTTCAATTTAGTAAATTTGTTACATGAACACAGCGGGATGGAAACAGTCCAATTCACGTAAGGATATCTGCCACTACTCTGATACGGAAATTTGTGCCTTTCAGGTAATTTACGTGTAAAGTAACATTCAGGCGCCTTCATTAAACCATTGTTGCAGTGGAAATGCAATTAATATTACATATTCTCAGTGTCTGTTTGTAGCCTTATGTATCCGGCATGCCATGTGCATGTGCCATATTGTCTTCAGTGGTCTGTCTGTCTTTACAATTTTTTTTTTCCACATCATCTCATAAATGGAAGAAAGATTTTCGAAAAAAAACAAATGTTATTGGATATACATGTGTGTGTTTCGATTTCCTCCAAAAAGTTCCTCTCATGCATTTCTCATTCTAAGAAGAACTGAGCAAGATATGATAAAAAATATGTATTGGTCTATAATGTAAAGTATCCGCTATTTTTGTCAGATTTTAATGAAACCTAAATATTCTGGACAACTTTTTCAAAAAATTCTCGAATACAAAATGTCACGAAAATTCGTACTGTGGGAGCCGAGTTGTTCGACGTGGATTGACGTACGGACAGACGGACAGACATGAAGAAGCTAGTAGTCTCTTTTCTCAATTTTGCGAACTCGCCTAAAATGGTTACGGTATAAAATTGTCCGTGCGGTCTAAATCGTGGGTCTGAAGCCTCTTGGTTGCTGGGATCGCGAGTTCGAATCCCGATGACTTCATGGATGTTTGTCTGTTGTGTTTATTTTTGTGCTGTGTGCGTAGCGGTCTCTGTGACGAATTGATCACTCGGTCAGATGAGTGTCTAATTGAGTGTGGTTTATGAACCTTAAAAAATGAGGCGTAGTAGGCCACATTTGAGGCTGTTGCGCCATGGAAAAAGGAAGTGGTAGAAAAAATTCCAAACACTACGTAACAAATTCTAATCGGTATTCTTACGCCGGTGTTGTATTTCCTGTGTCCATGGTACTCTGCGTTTGAAATGTGATGGCACACGCGCAGAAATCAGATCTCGTCTTTAGGGCGAAACGGACGAGTCCATTTAAACCGGCGGGGGCGTCAGTTCAGTCGACTCCTGGCAGCCGAGGTGTGCGCATCAGCAGTAGTAATGCTGGATACACCATGTTCCGAGGTAGTGTGAAGTGTACTGGCTACCCACTCCATTCGCCAGTTTCCCCTTCACTTCCCCTCCCGTACGTCACCGTGTGCCAATAAGTTTCAACTGGACTCTAAAGAGGGTTATGCTTGGATTAGCTTCAGCTACGTCATTTGATACTGCAGACTGCTCATTCTTCGGTAACGAGCTGTAGACACGAATGTAATCCGTCCGTTCATTAACTTGTGCTTCTTTCTAATTGCAACTGGAATTATTACACTTTTTAAAACTTCGCTGCTTGTGGCTTCCTGTAAGGTACAACAAGATCTGTATTGGCTTCCTCCAGAGTTCTTGAAGCTCAGCCATTCACACTTGAGAAAGCGCCAAGACTTCTGTCCACCAACGAAACTTGATAGTCCACAAAGCAGAGTAATTCCCTAGAAGCTAACAGTTCCTCAACTAGTCAAGGATATCCCCAAATTTTATGAAACACGTATGTTCATTACCCTATCCACAAGAGCCCGCCACCTGCCTCTACTTTGAGCCAGATCAATCCAATCCACGGCTCCAATTCTATTTCTTGAAGATCCATTTTCATATTATACTCCGATGTACACTTATGCCTTCCAAGTGATTTCTTTCGTTCATGTTTCTCAACAAACACCCTGTATGCACTTCTTATCTCCTCCACACATGCCACATGTCTCGTCCATTACATTCTTCTTTATTTCATCACCCAAATATAGAATATTTTTCATGAAGCTATTCGTTAAGCGAAAATATAATTCTGAGGTATGTCATCCCCGCTGTGTGTTTAAACTATATGGTGAGGTAAATTCCGTCAAAAACACAACTATAAATATATGGCTAAATGATGGTGTTTATTAGCAATGGAAAAAAACTACACGTTTCGGCCTATAGCAGCCATCTTCAGGTTTTGACAACTTTCTTCCTAAAAAAAGTTTTATATATTATGCCTAAACCCAACAGACATCCCACCAAATTTAGCTTAACAAAAGCACATAAAATGATGATGAGATCTCAACATCACCACGCGGTTAAGGCATATTATATACATAACTCTTCTAGTAAGAAAGTTGTCAAAACCTGATGATGGCCGCTATAGGCCGAAACATGCAGTTTTTCCATTGCTAATAAACACCATCATTTAGCCATATATTTATAGTTGTGTTTTGGACTGAATTTACCTCACCATATACTTACTTACTTACTGCATGGTGCAGAGTCCTTCTTGAGCAGCTAACTGGTTTGCAGCTAGTCAAGAAATTCCCCGCATTTCACAGAACCCGAAGGTTTATTACCGCACTCACAAGCGTCCGCCACCTGTCTCCATCCTGGGCCAGCCCAATCCAGTCCATATACCCACATCACACCTCCTGGAGATCTATCCTAATATTATCCACCCATCTACTTCTAGGTCTCCCTAGATATACTAATAATATAAATTAAAAGGTCGTTCTCGCAGTCATTTTACATTCCCATTTGTTCCCGTTGTTTGAAAGTTCCGTAGTGAAAGGCTTATTTTAGGGTAAAAGTCAAGGTTACAAATAACGTAAAAGGAAAACAGTATTCAGTCAGTTCAGTTGGAAAACCGAAAGGACTCGAATCCTCAGCTAACACCGCTGTGAGGACCTCAAACATCGGAAAAGGATAGCAAGTGCTATAATAATGATAGTAGAATTCGAAATCTGGTCGCTAATATTTGAACTGACTTGTAGAATTGATGGGGCAAACAGTAATTTATTTTGTATTGAATCTTTGGAAATAAACACAATTTTCTTACACTGTCTTATCCTGATTCTGATCAAAGTGACCTCATAATTTTGTCAAACATAACGTAATAATACGAGGCTATAAAAACTAACATTTCAAATCTCGTTAATAATAATAATAATAATAATTGCGACGTGGGTTTGGCACTATTGCATAAAAAACAGTAAATTTATAACAAAATGTCTGTACATCACACAACTTCGATGTAAAATTTTTATCAGCATGGAAGATTTAGAGAAACCATGTTCTGGACAACATGTCGACTCTTGTTGTGCTACGCAATCACTTTCACGACACTGATGGGTAAAAATTATCGTGTTCCTCCTTCTTTACACTTGTATTTGCTCTACTTTCTATGACTTCATTTTATTATGTCCACTTCTTCTCAGCAGTTTGTTCTTTCAACCCCCCCCCCCCAAAAAAATATTGAATTATATTCCAGAATTAAAAACTGATATACTGAAGAAATGGACACACGAGGGCGGACTGATACGATTTGCCTCCACTTAAATAGAATATGAACCGGAAAATATATTTTATTGAAATAAAAAGAAATATACCTAAATCAATTATTTTCAAAGTTGCATAATTATTTTTCTACAAAATCACCAGCACTTCAATACACTTCCGCCAACAGCTGCACTAGTTTTAGAAATCCTTAAATAAAATGGTGTTTTGTTTTTGAAACAATTTCCTCACTGCAGACTTCACCTTACCCAGCGTCTTACTGTACTCACATCAACACACCGATCACCATAAACGGCTTGCATTCGTCTGTGAATTTCAATTGGAGGAACTTTCTCCACGGTTAAGAATTCAATAACAACACGCTGTTTGAACCGAACGTCTGAAAATTCTTCCAGTTCCAAGTGCACTTGGTGAGGACTGTAAGCATCTGTGTGTTCAAGGTGAAGTATGATGGAAGAGAGATACCATGCGACTACACAGAACCGGTTTTTATCCAGATATGTCTAATGTAAATAAAAATATTACAGTGGAGGCAAAACTCATCAGCCCACCTATGTATGTTTGAAAGCCCTGAAAATTTGGTACCATTCAACTGCCAATACATAAATCTAAAGCCCGATATAATACTCATCCGAATGAAAATTTTAAAATGTATGACCACAAATGTTTGTAATTTATTTTTCTGCGAGTTGTGTCAATTTGGTTGAGTAAAATAACGAAAAGCGGCACTGAACCAAAGACCTTCAATCGCGTGCATTATTGTGGCCAGAGGTAATGTTTTAACAGCCACAGGCATCCCATTTGTAGGGCGATATAAGCAAAAATAATTAATCGCAAATTATAATTAATTGTATGACATATACCATTGCTGTGTGTACAGTGCTAGACTCCTGATGATGGACAGAGAAACTGTTCGAAACATGTAGAGTTTTATTCCAAAAATAAATTTGAGGAATTAGTGCATCTTGTTTGGTTTTGTTATAAGAATTTATCACAATTCACGGTCCTCTGAATGTCAAACTGGTATCCGAGACTTTAAGTATTATATTATACATCACACCGTTCGTGATAAATGGCACAACGTACAGAATTACAAGCCAGTTGTTATTAAATGTTATGTTATTGGTGAGATATTGGAAAAAATTATATTTTTACGTTGGGTTGTAATTTTTTTGTATAAAATAAACACATTATGACGATCGGCTTTAGCAGAACTGAAATACGCCAGCAGCGAAATTTTCTCTCATCGCCGTTCTTCGCTGTTAAGTTGGGTTGGCCTGCTGAAAGGGTAGAGTACAGGCCGAAGGAATGTAGTCGCTTTACTTACTTACTCCATGGAGCAGAGTCATTCTTTGATAAGCTGACCAATTCTCAGCTAGTCATGAAATTTCCCGCATTTCATGGTACCCGAAATTTCATTACCGCTTTCACAATCCCGCCATCTGTCCCTATCCTGAGCCAGCTCGATCCAGTCTATGCCCCCAATTCTCACTTCCTGAAGACCCATCTTATGTTGAAATTAAATTTGCACATTATTTGTGCGATATCGCAAAAAATATATATTTTCACGTTGGAATTTTAATTTTTTGTATGAAATAAGTATCTTATGATGATCGGTTTGATCGAAAAGTGTGGTGTCTGACGAACTAATAATAATTAAGAATGTTTCAGACGGAATATATATTGTCGTTTATGTAATTTCAAAATCTTCATTAATTTCGTTTCGCCTCTTTCATCGACATTCCTTTTTTCTTCTCAACCCTGTCTTCTTCCAAACACACATCCCACCTCCACACAAGTCTTTCTCCTCTACTTTTTTTCAGTCTGTCTGTCCCTCCGTCACTCTTGTTCTCATCTTCTTTATGAAAAACACCTGTCGGCTACCGAAGTAACAAAACAAAGGTAGCAAAGAGAAGATAATATTCATCTAGGCAAGGTAGCCTCTTCTTCGTTTGTTTTCAATACTCAGAGGGTAGGTAAATAGAGACAGACTAATTTCGGACGATGTGGAGAGGGGGTTGGTTCTCCTATATACACGTAATTGTAATTTAAAACTGAAGTTTTCCCGAGGTGGAAATGAGAAATGACGACAAGTACGAGCACTTCACAAAGGGGTTTGAGAAAACAGACATTTGGAAGGATACAAAGAGAGGTCCGCTCTACGTCTGAAGTCTATGACAGTGTGAGAGCAGAAATGGCTTAAGGCAAAATTTCGCGGCTGTTATTAAAGACTTAACTCTTCGCCGGTCAAAAATTAAAAACGTATAGTGTGGGATTATATACCACAGATTTTCCATTTTATCCGTTAAAGACTTGCGAACGGATTTCTTGGTGTTAGTGACCCAAGCATTCTTAAACGTTGCTCTTAAAATCTGTCACACGCAAAAATCGTGTGACACTATTCAAAGTCACACCTCACAACGGGAAATATTTCCAGGGGGTGTAAAGCGCCCAGGGTGTAGATCTGACCACACAATATCAATTTAGTGCCGATGTTAAGGATGAATGAATCAATATCTACTCTGTATGCCTTCATGTCTTGTTCAAGGGACAAATGTACAATAAACGTGATTTCTCGCCGTGTTAGAGGCCAGTTGAAATGTGATGACACACGCGCAGAAACAAGATTTCGTCTTTCGGCGAAACGGACGAGTCCATTTAAATCGGCGGGGGCGTCAGTTCAGTCGACTACTGGCAGCCGAGGTGTGCACATCAGCGGTAGTAATGCTGGATACACCATGTTCCGAGGTAGTGTGAAGAGTACTGGCTATCCACTCCGTTCGCCAGTTTCCCCTTCACTTCCACTCCCCCCTGTGCGTCACCGTGTGCCATCACATTTCAATTGCAGTCTATATCTTAAATTCTTACTTTAAGCGTCTTAGATCCATCTATGCCACAAATTGTGTTTTGAAACACTTGTAAATACGTTCTAACTTAAAAAAGACGACATCTTTAAACCAGTGGCGGCTCGTGGGTTTTAATCGCGGTAGGGCCGGGGCGCGGATTATCATATGATTAATGAGAGGATCCAGTATGTTTTTTTTCATTCATCACGGCAATTAACCACTTTTGTTTAGCGTATATAGCAGGGCAGCCGGTCCCAGTAGCCGCGCAGTCTAAGGCGTAGGTCTGCGGCCGCTCGCCTGCTGAGCTTGTGGGTTCGAATCCCACCGGTGGCATGGATGTCTGTCTGTTGTGAGTATTTTGTGTTGTCACGTAGAGGTCTCTGCGACGAGCTGATCACTCGTCCAGACGAGTCCTACCGACTGTGGTTCGTCAGTGTATGTGATCTAGAAACCTCAAGAATGAGGGGGCCTTGACCCAGTCAGAGGGCTGTTGCGCCAAAGAAACAATGTAGCAGGGCTAAATTTTCTCACTTAAGTTTGTAATGTGCTTGATAATAACAGAGAAATAACTAAATCATATATAATTTTTTTTTGCGTTTGTACCGCGCATTTTGATATTATCAAAGTTTTATTTATTCACCAACTGATTGCACTAGTGAGTTGTCTTTTAAAAACAATATTAAAATTTATCTTAAAATTTACATTAAAACAACTCCGACATGTTTCGGTGTTACAGTTACACCATCATCAGGGAGCGCATACGCCGATGTATCTTAGTGGACTATTTTAACAACTGTAAATTCAGTAAGCTCAAATTAATACGCTCCCTGATTATGGTGTAACTGTAACACCGAAACATGTCGGAGTTGTTTTAAAGTAAATTTTAATACTGTTTTTTTAAGACAACTCACTTATGCATCAGTTGGTGAATAAATAAAAAACTTTGATAACTTCATATGTTGCACGAACTAATTTCTTAATTTCAGGTATTCTCGACGAGAATTGTTTGCAAAAAAAAAATATATATACCCTGGAAATATTTAACTCTGTTCTCATTCATGTCTATTGTAAATTGCAAATAATTAAATAAAATGTTTGCAAAATAAGCATTTCAAACAGCTAGGTAAATTCGTTGTGCAAATGTCAGAGTGTGAAACGTTAGAAAATGTAAAGAGATTCAACAAGTCCTCCTTGAAACACTGTCTGAGCTGCAGTGACTACAGTCCGGCCACCGACCTGACTCGCCGAGTCTCCCACCACCCGATCCAGCTGTCGCGAAGCCAGCGCGCCACGTTTCGGTCGGGCACAGTCCGCATCGCAGCGCGTAAAGTCCGTCGCGAACATTTGGATTTATGATTTAATTCATACACCTTTAGATAACGTACTCTATCCTACAATCTCCTAATGTAAACCTCTATATTCAGATATTTAGTAAACATTTTTATCAAAACTGCTGGGACGGCTGCAGCCCTGTATAACTTACGGAAGAAGAGCCCTTTGTTAAAACTGCTGAAGAACGTTGTTCATCTAAAAGTATATAAAATTCAGTTCGTACCTCACAGAGAACACAGCCCGGGTCCATTAAAGAGACCAGCCCTTCAATGTCATTACGAATCTCAAAAGCTACACATAAATGTAATCTGTAGCATTGCGCTGTATTTCCTAATACTACAACATCTAAAAATGTAACGTTTAACTTCTATAACAAGCCACGAAGACCCAGAGGGGGAGTACAAGTGTATCTCTACTCTATCTTTAACCTCGGTGCCAGATGGGGTGGATGGTCAATGCCACGATCCGGCCGGTTTACCACCTGGAAAGACCCCGGTACCCATTATATACGAGGCTGGGTGGGCCCCAGGGCCGGTATGTACGGGTGCGGAAAATCTCGCTCTCACCGGAATTCGATCCCCGGACCGTCCAGCCCGTAGTTAGTCGTTATAACAACTGAGCTATCCCGGTCCACACCACATCTAGCACATTCAATTTCTGTTGGAATTATAGCCGCTAAAAAAACACAAAATTTTGGCAAAGTTATATATATATATATATAATGTCCTATACGAGTAAGAATATATTGATACTTGATATTCTAAAAATAAATTTGGCTTTTACAGTCTTAAAATCCTAGTAACTTATCCTCACATTCTATCACGATAATATTTCCTGCCTCGTGTAATTTTCTACTAAATGTGCACCCCATTTTGAGACAAAGAATTAGCATACATCAACTCATATAAATAATTTCGTTGCTTGTGTTAGTGCTGTGATTCGATCCGCAAAGAAACTGTTGTACCTAGCATTAAGAAGCAATCCATCTAACACTACTGGAGCATGGAGTTACAGCTAAACGCATTCAAAAATAGAACAGGACTTTCAAGCGGAGTTTCCAGTACGTTCTTTCGCACTGTATGAGAGGCAGGTACATGTGGCAACACCTACACATATTTATAGCCAAGGTCCACTGTTAGTGTCAAAATTTCTCATTTGACGGAAAAATTTTACGTCTTCAACACAAATATGTAACATATTACCCAGGGCAAGGGTGACCAAATCCAGGACGCTAGGTTGCCATGTCTAGTAGAATTTGTACCGTAGCGCCTAACATTTGTGCGTTTTCAGTACGAAACTAGTTTCCTGTCACCCTTCCGGTGAATAGAATTTTGATGTGGCTCCAACATTTTTTGGGAAATTTTTGTAATTCCAGTAAAAAGACATAGACTTAGTTGAAATTTTGGAAAATTTTATAACATTTTAGTCCTGTTAAAGAAAAATATCTAACTGGTCAACCATAGTAGGTTCTTCCACTTACTCTAACTACAGGTGGGTGGATATCTAACGTCCGAAATGCAATGAATGTTTTAGCTTAAAAAGGTGGAAAATGATCGAAAATGTTTGAAGTATATGTATCGTGTGAGCGCAAATCACTTTCATGCCTTCCTAATTTTCTTTTTTTGATAAAAAGAACAAAGCAACCCCTTTACAGGGCTGAACAGGCCCAGAGGGTTCCAGGAAGTTAAGGTTCCTAGATTTCATGTCAACGGCACTGGATAGTGGTAAGCCCAGAGGGTTCCTGGAAGTTAAGGTTCCCAGATATCATGTCAACGGCACTGGATGGTGGTAAGGTTGTCAACCTTACGCACCGGCCGCCTTTAACCCCAGGAAATGCTCCTGGTACTCATTTCTGTTAGAGGCTGAGTCGAGTCCAGAGCCATAATGCGATCGGAAGGATTATATGCCAATGAAAAAATCCACTGACAAAAGTTGCGATCGAACCAGGGAACTTCTGATTTGTAGCACAGCACCTTAACCACTGTGCTACCGCGGTCACCTAATTTTCTTTCCATATCTTATAAATATTAAGCAGTAGCATTTATAAGGGCGTAAGAAGAAACGTGAAGGGCAATGCAGTATAAAAGCGACACCGTGGCGCGTTCGCCTATTATTTATACCACTCTGCAATTCTAATAGCCTGATAACCATTTCATTAGAACAGAAAGCCATTCTAATGTCGCGTGCAACAAGAAATGCAATGTCGTATTCGTGTAAAGCACTCGATATTTGTGTCACGTTGTAATCAAAATTTCGATTTCTCGATAGATTTTCAAAAACGTTTTCCCCAAACATAAAATTTTATAGAAATTCGCCCTGTGGGAAACAGGCTGATACAGAAGGACAGAATGGCGGTTGGACACGAGGGTATGATGAAGGAAACAGGCGGGTTTCATAACTAGGCTGAGGCACTTACAGAGGTAAATTATTTTTATGCTTAAATAAATAAGATAGGGAAAGGTAAATGTAAAGTGATTCCCTTACAGGTCCGGTGTGGTCCAGAGGGTGGGTAGATGTATAGCTCTATTCTTCCATGACCGCGGCACTAGAAGGGGGTGATTGGTCATCAGCACGCACCGGCTGCACTTTACTCCCAGGAAAGAGCCGGTACCTATTGTACAAGAGGGTGGGTGGGCCCCAGGGCCGGTCTGGACGGACGGAAAATCTCGTTCCCACAGGGATTCAATCCCGGACCGTACAGCCCGTAGTCAGTCACTATACCGACTGAGCTACCCGACCCACAAATAAGTAAGATATCGCGTAGAAATTGGACAGTGGAGATTCAAGAATTTGAACTGTTAATACTAGATATAGGTGAGTGGTCAGCCCCACGTTCTGGCCACCTTACTTCCGCAGAACAGTGGAGAGGATATGTAGTCAAACACAACTATGTCAATGAAGAGGTTTTAATGACTAGAACTAGAAAAACTACATGTTACGGCACTTATTGACCATCGTCAAAACAACTTATAGTCCTAATATATATATGTATAGTAGGACTGTAACTTCTCTTGAAGGAAACATGACGATGGCCAATGAGTGCCGAAACATGTAGTTTTTCCAGTTATAGTCATTACAAAATGTTAATTGACAGTTGTATTTGACTACATACGCTCTGCAGTTTTCACACACACACACACACACACACACCCACACACACACACACACACAATGGGGATGCCACAATTCAAAGTTTTCCGCAGAACCCATTTTATAGGATAATGAATGAGCCTCAAATTCCGTGTATTGGGTTAAAAATTAATCTATTTACGAGTTTTTACAGACATTTATTAATGTCACTTAACGCACTGTTGTATTGAACTCCAAACTCAGAGAAGAACTTCCGATAGTATCATGGAGAGAGGAAGAAAAGGGAAGGAACGTAGGGGAAAGGGTTTTTAACTATTCTCTAATTAACATGGTTCTAACAAGCAAAAGCAAGCGAAGCAATATGAAGTTTCTCATATTTCCCTCTGCCTTTACTTTCCCTTTCCTTCTGTATCTCTCTCTCCCTCTCTCTCTCTACTTCAAGGCCTACAATGTTCTGTTATATGGCAAGACTTGCAAATTAATTCTCCCCAAAAATATTAACTATTAAACATCACTGAGAGTTTCAGTAACTTGCGGAGCTGTACCTCCACACCCCTACCAGCACCGCTAAACCGATAATACGAATAACAAAATTTAAGTGTAACGTCATCACATCAGCCCACAAATGGAGCAAATTACAAGAGTAAGAAGCATTATGTGCAGCACTTCGATATGTGTTCAAATTACTAACAAAATACACATAAATGCTAGCCCGTTTCAAAGCTATTTTAGCTACCGTTTCGGAACAACGTGTGATTTTCACCTCAATGTCAATTTTAAGCAAATAAGAGGCAGCACCAAAGAATACTACATTAGGAGACTCTTACAGGGAATTTGGTTTCAATTTTTTTTAAACTTGGAAACGAAGAAATTTCAGTCTGTAACCTCTGTACGTTTTAACCAAACTGTGAAGTCACATCCCGAAAGACACTCTTACACAGTCACCGCTGTGACGTCAAATTTCCAAAGAATTGAGGCTGTAATAAAAGGATTTGTACACTCCGGAAAATCTCTAGTAACGGTCGGCCAAACGCAGTGCCAAGCCGGCTATAAATAATTTTTATCGGCATGTATGCCGTGCATATTCCAAAAACAAGCAAAAAAATATTATTTGGCGGACTTTGAAGTTCTCAGAATGGTGTTGAGGAGGATTCATGCTTATGGAATGTTCTGCCGTTTCGAACAGAGGCAGATGTCTCCATTTCTTGGGCTGCAACAGTTCATATCGGCGTCCGTACAAATCGGCAGGGCATAATACCAGAGAATAAATAAACATTCAAAATCAAAGACTTATTTATTCACCAACCGATGCACTAGTGAGTTGTCTTAAAAAACAATATTAAAATTTACATTAAAACAGCTCCGACATGTTTCGGTGTCACAGTTACACCATCATCAGGGAGCGCATTGATTTGTGCTTACTGAAGTTACAGTTGGTAACTTTAGTGAGCACGAAATAATGCGCATTGGAACATTCATTCGTAATATCTGTGTGTTGTGCGTGAGTGCGTGTGTGTGTTGTGCGTGAGTGCGTGTGTGTATGTTGTGCGTGAGTGCGTATGTGTGTTGTGTGTGGTGTGTGTGTGTGGTGTGTGTGTGGTGTGTGTGTGTGTGGTGTGTGTGTGGTGTGTGTGTGGTGTGTGTGTGTGGTGTGTGTGTGTGGTGTGTGTGTGTGGTGTGTGTGTGGTGTGTGTGTGTGGTGTGTGTGTGTGTG
>Ga0123354_10009743_pt1 | contig 14752 bp, 8 predicted proteins | sample TergutLab28metaG_2_FD_97872 | JGI IMG/M metagenome (GOLD analysis project Ga0123354, IMG submission 97872) | Labiotermes labralis P4 segment gut microbial communities from Petit-Saut dam, French Guiana - Lab288 P4 | ecosystem: Host-associated > Arthropoda: Insects > Digestive system > Gut ... | reverse complement strand
GGGGGGTGGAGAAAACGACATAATGAGGAGCTTAACGATCTGTATTCCTCACCCAATATTGTTCGGGTGATAAAAATCGAGACGAATGAGGTGGTCTGGGCATGTAGCGCGTATGGGGGAGGGGAGAGGCGCATACAGGGTTTTGTTGGGGAAACCTGAAGGAAAGAGGCCACTTGGGAGACCCAGGCATAGATGGGAGGATAATATTAAGCTGGATCTTCAGGAAGTGGGATGTGAGGTTGTGGACTGGATCGAGCTGGCTCAGGATAGGGACAGGTGGCGGGCACTTGTGAATGCGGTAATGAACCTTCGGGTTACCTAAAATGCGGGGGATTTCTTGACTAGCTGAAAACCTGTTAGCTTTTCAAGAAGTACTCTGCTCCATGGAGTTAGAGAGTAAGTAAATACGTTTTTGAGCCTGCTAGCCGGCAGTGTCGGTCTGTCCGTCGATATCTGTTTGTGCAGCCTCTCTTGTGCTCCTTCGTGGGATAATGAACTAAAACGCAAAATATTATCCCTCAGAAGATAATCCCGTTATCATGGAATATAATTCTGTTATTGACACTCAAAATTCATTATCGCCACCCATTTGTTCTAAATCCTATAGTACATATTAACCCTTATCCTGCTAACGTGGAAAATATGGTGAGCTCCTAATAATGCCAACAGATGGCAGATGGGATTTAATTCGGCTTTTAAAGGGTTAAATGCTGTACTTTTCAAGTACAAGAGTAGCACGGAAAATCCTGTTACAGCAAAACCAAAGAAATACTAAAATAGTGGTTACTTTCATAACTATTGTACTTCACTTTAACGCAGTAACTTATCAGTGGCGAATCCTGCTCCGGAGGTCAGGACCTGCGGAAGGGTACATATTGCGGTCTTGTACCGTTCCGCTAGACCTGACCCCCGGATCAGTATATGCCACTGTTAAAAGTATGAATATTCTCTTTTGTTGTAGGAGTCATGTACGCTGCAGTACATTTCCATCGCATAACCATTTCTCACCAGCACCTCGGTGATGACTGTTATGTGGGAAAGTCCGTCGACTGCGGGGCGCTGAGACCGCAGATAGATGACATCCTCTGCAAGGCTTGCTGACAACCACTTCCGTTAAAACGGCATCGGTGATGGAATCTCCTGCACACAGGACAGCAAAATCGAAGACGATTCTAAACAAAACCGTAGGTACTGTCAATTTTATGTTAGATTGTGTATGCTATCATTTTACACAATTGCCTGAAGTGGAAATTGGAGCATAATAATAAAATGGATCTTAACCATTTAAGGACAGGAATTAGCCTAAATTATATTTAAAGTTTCAGTTCGTACTGCGCAGTAAGCCCTCTCTGTCTCGGCTGTAACAATCAATCAGTTAAGGCTGCATAGGGAAATAATCGCTGTGTGTTCTGAGAACCATACAAAACACAAATGCACTGTGTGGGCAGAATAAGGAATTCTTTAATGTTAAATCTGGTGGTACGTAAAGTAACCATTGGGCCTTAAAGGGTTTAATGAGAAGGCTGTGAGTGTGCATGTCTGGTCTCCATTGAATTGGTTCAGGAGAGGGCCTACTGGCGGATTGTGTGGACTCTGTAATGATGTTCAAACACTTTATTATCCAGCTGATGCACCAATATATAATTCGTAGATACAATTAAAATTATAAAAATGGCTCTATCGTGTTTTTATAATTTTAGCCAAGCACTGTACAAAGCTCCCTGATGATGGATCCTCTGTGATCCGAAACATATCGGAGCACTTTTAAAATATCTTTATAATTTTAATTGTGATCTACGAATTATATATTGGTGCATCAGTTGGATAATAAAGTGTTTGACTGTCATTGCTGCACGGTGCAAACATGAAGATCTGTAATGTTGCTTCGGGTTTCAGAAAGAATGAGCTGCGGAGTTATAAAACATGCAGGAGATTCTGCAGCATGTGTCTGCTTGCCATATGGCTATACCTGATGGTTATAATACGCGTTTGACGACAGGTTTAAATTCTTTAAACTGCAAACGGATTTTCTTTTTTGATAGACCGATACTGTGACATATCTTATCATTTGTCACAGCGCAGCTCAGGCTTATGAGACGTCGGATTCTCTCTTGCTAGTTCTTGGTTCTATTCCATCGCGGTTCTTGTGGGATTTATGATAGGCCACATGGCACTGGGACAATGTCTCATCGAGCATTTTGGTTTTGCCTTGTCGGTGCTCAGTAGTCATTTGTCATCCCTTCTGTAATGTGCTGCAGGACCCGCTCAACCGACAGATATCGTAAGGTCGGTGCTTACTCTGATCCACCACTTACCGGGACTCCGGACAAAGAAGAAAACTCAAATTTGGATCTGTCGACAGAATGATTGGCCAGCCTGATGCTGTGTGATGGGCGTCTTGACTGCCGATGTTCGTTCGTCTACACCCTGTCGCGAGACATATCAACGGATAGTTGTTACGAAAAGACGGTATCCTGTGCAAACAATTCCACTGACGAAAGAATGTGCAGTGTTTATGTTATGAGCTTAAGCTTAATTCTCGACTTGTTTAACAACGATTTTTGAACTACGTGTATTAAATTACGTCGAAGTATATACGGCAGCGATTGATAAATGTGGTAACAGAAGAAGGATGTGGTCGGAGCATATATCGAGGTATAGTAATATCCTAGTACTCTAGTCGAAATATTTAAGTCGTAGTGTTGGGTGTCGGGGATGGGACTTGAATCCAGCACTTCGGAAAACGAGGCAGAAGTTCTGACCATTACAAAGCCAGGTCAAGCGACTGCCACACGTGATAGAATTTTCATGTGTAGCTGACGACCTAGAAATGGCCCTGGCAATGTCCTATACCAGAGATAGCTAAACAGTCGTTCGCGAATGATCGGTCGATCATGGCCAGTTGTTTTGTACATCGCGGCCATTTTGGTCTCTCAAAATGTATCTGCCGCCTCAGCAGACCAATATCTCTTCGTTAACCAGCATCAACTGACTTCTGCGAAGGAGTCTTCTCCCAGTCGAAGATAATCAAATCAAGATATCGAAACCGTCTGACCGATTAACATTTAAAATACTGTCTTTGCTTGTGCCTAAGTAAATGCAAACCCCCTTTCAGTGAGTTATCGCAAGATATTCAGTATCATGCATCAGCTTCGCAATAGCAAGGTTAATAAAAACACATTTTAATTGTGGTGAATTATTTAGTTTGATTGATAAATTTTTAATAAATGAAACAATTGTACAGATTTGATGTTACTATGCTGTTCGACATTTCTTTGCCTAATTGACCTAATACGAATACATTATATAGTACAGTAGCACGCGAAAGATTTTTTATCTTCAGATTAGATAACCGGCCCAAACGTCTGGCCACCTATGTCGTACACCGTGGACGGCGTTAGTTAATTTATTGGCAGTTATTTGTTTCAGTAGTTATAGGATTCCTGAAAGGGGCATGTCTGTGTGTTCGAGTGTGAATTTCTTTACGATTTCTATAGTAAAACCAACAGGATGTACCAATGTATAACATTTATTTTATTTTAGAATGGCACTCTACATGTTTCGGACGGTCTTTCCGTCCATCATCAGGACTTCAAAATTTTACATAGAGCAACAGGCATTTGTCAAACAGACACTGCTGTCTGCTTGCTAGCGGGTACCCTCCCCTGGGCTCAAAGAGATTTACCTTTCATAACCCAAAGCGCTGCTGAATCACTTTCCACTGACACAAACTTAGTCATGAGAGTCAAATGTCCTTTCGTGACACACAGCATTCCTGAGGTCCTAATTCATCCAAGCGCTCGGAAGAAAATAGTCCTTGCCCATGATTAAGTTTACCTCTTCTGATCTGTTGAGGCTGGATATTTTGCGGTTTGTTAACGAGGCCAGAGGATGAATACAACTGGTCGAAGATCGACTACACTTGCTTCTGAGGATGATGAGGCCGGCGATGTGACATAATTCTCGGGAGTTACATTATTAAAATTAATTCAAATTATACACGAAGATTCAGTTCCTACCTCACACTCTTGAGTCTCTGTGCCGTTTAGGGAAATATTCACTCATTATTAGGATAGTAATAAGAAACCGCCCCATTCTATTTATTTAAAATTCATTAGGCATGTGTATTATTTGCCATCTAATTTTAGGACTTCCAAGCTGCCTCCTTCCTTCAGGTTTTCCCATTAAAAACATGTGTGCGTTTATCTGCTCTCCTATGCGTGCCAAATGCATCTCTCACCACATACTCCTTACAGTAGGGCAAATTGGGGGAGCTTAGGTGATTGGGTAATAGGATCAGTGCCGTGTCTCGGTAATGGAAAGAGATGCAGATTCTCGATTTGTGCAGGCCTTTGATGACAGACGCTATAAAGTGAGATGATGCAAAGACAGCAACCGGAATAGACTGTTGAAGTTTTTCCTTGCTTATCCGCTTGCTACTAGGAAATCAGTGCCAGTTTTCGTGCAGCAAGTATTTCTCTTTGTCTCTTAAACATATGGATGTTCCTGTCTTGTGTATAGGGTAGGTAGCGGGGAAGTGATCACATGCTCAGAGATCTACCGACTGTGTGTGTGTGTGTGTGTGTGTGTGTCTACCTGCCTGTGATTAGGAACGTAAAAAATGCGGTCGCTTAGGCCCAAGTTAGGCTGTTGCGCCGCAAAAGACAGAGTTGTATGATTTGTTACGAACACACAACACCAGTAAATTAATCTCGAAGATGCGACCTCCCTTATTTCTCAACACACCGGTTTGGGCTAATTCTGAAGACAAGTTGTCGGAATTTTGGAGACGCTGAGTGTGAGGAATTTAGCCAGGAATTTAGACGAGGACATTTGCATTTTAATATGCTTACCAGTGACAAGCCAACGAACTGGGTACTGGTGCACTTTATGTTCTGCTTGGGCCCTTACTGCATGCAGTAGCTGGGCTCAAATTATGATTGTTGACTGTCGTTAACACGACAAGTTGAACCTTCCATAATAGTTTACAACTGCGCTTTTATCTGTGTCAAACTCAATGATCACAAGCGATCCATGGTTTTCAATAGCTGTTCGAAATTGCCCACATTTTGGGGGGAATTCCGATCAAACCCAGAAACCAATTGAGGAGCGTTTTCATGCGCACAACTCAATGTGTATATGTTTTAATTTTTTTAACATTGCCATTTGTATCCAGCTGTTTCCGTAATGAATTCATGTTTGCGCCTTTATCCGCAGTGAGTGTGGAGCCATTTCCTCGCAAGCGATTGGTATTCCCCCGCTTTCCAGTAACAATTTCAAGCTCAGAAGAATAAAGCCTACATGATATTACCTTCATCTGCGTAATATGGTTTCGCCCGTTTACACTTAAAATTGAAGAGCAGTAATTTTTCCACCTACTGTGTTCAAAATACGTAGCCATTGTGAAATTACTGTTTTCATTTCTTACCAGCTTGTTCTGGGTTGGCAGGCTTCCTGAAATTACTTCCTACTTTAAAGTGGCACATCTGCGTTGCGCTGTTAAAGACGAATGTTGTAGTCAGTCAGCACAACATGTTGTATTCTTGTAATTAGGCCGGTGATGGCTGATCATTTTTAGTCGAAACTTGTAGCCCTTTCTTCCTGAATACAGTGTTGTGTTGCAACATTCGTTTGTAGATTACTTCTAGGTTTCTAAGGCGTACTTTGTTCTGTTTGTTCCACATTCTTAAGCCTGTTGGATAGATGATGTAAATTAAACAAAACTTTGTACTCCTGTGTTCCCAGACGTTATTAATTGCTTTGTGTCGCAGATAGCAAATTTGTGACTTTACATGTATTGCACACGGTAATTAAAAGTACCCGTCATTACGCCTGGCCGCTGCTGAGGTCCCAGACATGTCTACGTTTGTATAGTTTAAAGTCTGCAGCTGTTACATGTAGCACGGCTGTTATTTGTTTTGACCTGCATAACTGTCTGCGGAGATGCTGGAGGTTTTCCTCCAACGGGTACAGGGGGGGCTCTTTTCGTCGGAGAATTACCAGTATCCTATTTAACGTTTGCGGGCGCGGGGGAATGGGGACGGCAGAATGAGTGAGACAGAAATATTTGCGTCGCGGACCGTCCCGTCCCGTCGTTGGGTGAAGGACCCAGACAGTCTGAGTCTGCCGTCTAGTGGGGTCGGCCGGAATAGGCATAGGGGAAGGAGGGGTTTTGTGGAGGGGGGGCGCACTGGTGTGAGAGACGAGCGAGCGGGTAGTTCAGTCGTTAGCTGTCGTTAGGTCTCGGTTGACGCTGGTGCAGTGCGGTATTGTTGGAGTCCCTCCCTCACTGCTTCCGTCGGCTGCTTTCTCAGTGCACATCCCCGACCTGGCTGTGTTAGTCTGAGTCTTCCGCAACAGTGACAATGTTACTGCAGTGCCGATCTAACATTAGCATCGCTACATTTGGTATGTAACCACATTTCTTACACTTACGGGGTTTATTGAAGAGTATTATATTTAGGGAAAAAAAAATAGTTTAAACTATTTCCCGTAATTGCCAGATGGTTTCCATTCACTTCGATTAATCCGTGTCGGGATATGAATTTCAAGACTTCCTAAAGCATGTTTCATTGGATAGGTAGTTAACATTCTTCCCTGTGATTTCGATTCAGACTCTGATGTACTGGTGCTGTATTTTAAATACGTGGTATCCGTGCTGTTAGTATCGGTTTTACTTGTTCGTGCACAAATGCGAGTACATTAGAGGCTTTGCTGTTTCGCAGATGTGCATGTATTTGTGTGAGAAATGTCTTACGTGACACCGAGTGAGGTCTCATGAAAATGTTCTGTTTCGGAAATGAATTGAATGGGGTGCCCCGAAAGGGAAGTGTGCCGATTTTCAATTGTGACTGAACGTAAATTCGTTTTTAAGATTTGGTCCAAATTTGGCAAGCCTTGACATGTGCACGACTTGGTGCATGACAGCTGCATAGTAGACTGGATTAGGTCTGTTTTTTCGACAGTCCTGTTATCCTGTCCACACAGCAGTAATGATGTAAGTGAATACATTTTTGATGGAAATTCGGTACTGCTGAAATTGCCGGTACATAGGTAAGATATTTTCAAATAATGACAGTCCCCAGTGTTACGAAAAGCAGTGTTGATGTTTTATGCCAGTGTTTTTTCCTTAAATACAGATATAGTTCGTGGCTGTCATAATTCGTTTCTAATTTCCGATTTTATCCTTGGCACCAGGATTTTCGTTCGCAAAATGGCGACTGTTTCTGTGCAGCGCGCCGGTGCCAACCTTGCATCCGGGTGTTGCCAGAGGGAGGGGGGCATTTTGATTGGCAGAGAACTTTCTAGCGAAGGGACATAAACTAGGCTAGGGACAAGCGTCAGACGTTTTGTTGTGGGTTGAACAAATTTGTATAGTTAATCTCATCACTGAAGCTTGTCAGTGAGGCTGGCTGTGACTGAAAGGAATAACTGCGCGTTCTGCGAAACTGGGAGGGACCAAAAAAAAAAAAAGCATTCAGGTTGAGATACGTTTTCCTTGAATGCGGATCCGTGATACTATTGGTGGATCCCGTACCCTGTCCTACGTGTAACTGGAAGAAACTAGGGCTTAATCTGAATTGAAAGTGATGGGGAATTAGTTTTCTACATTGCAAAATGTAATTCCTATCGTTTTCTACATTACTAAATGTAATTCCTATCGGCTGTACGATTCACTACGAACCAACAGTAATACTGCAAACAAGCTGCTGTTATTTTATCTCTGTGTTTCCAGTGAGAGTTGCAGTAAATCGTGCATTGCGTTCCCTACTTTAGTTCATGTCATTCCATAATATTCACCCGACGTTTTCTAAATCTGTCCGACGTTTATGCTGTAATCAGGGATATGAGAAAGATAAAGCTGATCTGTTTACGTAAGTAATAGTTTATTCTGAATCGTAGGAAAGGCTCGATAGGGAGATGTTTTCACAACCAGCACGTACTCCCAACAGCCTCATAGTGGTGGCAATTTTGTAAAACCCTGTCATTTAAAAGTACCAGGCGTTGAGTTGACATTTTCTTGTCTCCTGACAGCTATTTATAAAGTGGAAATAGACATACATTGTGTTGCTGACGAGGGTTATTTTTGGAGTAGTCTGCAGTCATTAGTGAGAATAGGGGAGAGAGCCACCATAAGTATTTCAACAATGTAGAGAAACATTCGCGTAGATACACGAGTCATATTATGTTACAGTTACGTTGATTGAGATGTGAATCATGAGCATATTTCAAGCGATTAGCTCGTCATGTGGAATGTTGCGTCATCTCGTGCTGCTTGTGAGTCTCGAACGTTCTGCAAACACTGTTGAGTCACTTTCCGATGACTCCACGGACTCAGCTATGCGCCATTGTTTAATTTCCGTGAAGCACAGGTCAGCAGGGCGATGTGTATTGTGTGTGCTTGTTGCAGGAAAGGTGTTTGTGAAACGAGTCTAGATCAGTGACAGTGCGTAATGTGACGTGTTCGTGGCGAGGCTGGACTCTTGTGACTGCATCCAAGATGTACGTGGATTTAGAAGGCCAGTTTTTATTGGTGGCAGGACGAATAATTCAATTAGGAGTTGCAAATGCCTTTTGCACACAGTTCATATTGTTTTATTATAAAGACGGTGAGGTAACTGGTGACATGGAAAACGTGAAGAGGTCTTTAGCATGAACTATAAATGTTTTGGAAAAGGATCGTTACATTAGTGAGACGTGCCTGAGAGTGTGTCTCTGTGCCCGTGTATGCGTTTGTGAAAGTTTCTTCCTTGTGCGAAGCAGGAGTAGATAGCAGAAACTTCGATCTGAAGACCGAGAATTTGTGCGTCTTTTGAAGGAGGTGAGATATCACACAAGTGCCTAACGTGGGCTTGGAGGAACTGCTTATAGAGACGCCATCGTTTCTTCTCATCAGGAAGGCATGGCTCATTGTTTTGGCGTTCCATCATTTCTAACTTTTGCACGTGCAATCAATGTCTATTAATGAATACCGTCCAGGAAACAAGCCTTGATGTGTGAAGTTGTAAGATCTCGCAGCGATGAGTGAAGACAGGGTTGAAACTACGTGTAATTGGTTACGAATTATGTTGTGCATGAACCTGCTGGCTTCATCTTGAGGGTACCTGTAGGGCATAAATATTCGTCCCTGAAGATGCAGGTAGCAGGTTCCTCAGAAATATTGCTAACTAGCTAGTGACCACGTGACATGTCATGCTATACCAGAAGTCAGTAATTTTAACTCGATGTGGTTTGCGGATGTTCGTAAATGTGAACAAGACAGGCAGTGTACTTGTAACCAAACATTGTGGCCCTTTCGTGCAACCATTTTTTTTCGGTGGAAACTCAAGAGGGCATTTTGCGTTTATTCCACGTTTTCTTATAAAGGGCATGATTTTCGAAAAAAAAAATTCATTATAAAATGTGTGTTGAGCATTTCTACAAATTTTTGTGTAAAACACTGGATTCGAAAAAGAATTCAGCGATATATTATCATACATTTACGTAAGCATTCGTATAAAGTACTCGTTATTGTCACATTTTAAACAAACTTGGATTTTCTGGACAGATTTTCGAACAGTTGTCACAATATCAATTCCATGAAAATCCGTGCAGTCGTTTCATGGGGGTGGACAGACAAGACGAAGCTAATGACCTCTTTTCGCGATTTGGTGATCGCGCCCAAAAATATTACGTTTTAGGGCGGGTATGTCTACCCAGTGATTTGGTTATTATGAAAGTTTTATTACGTAGGATAGTTGAGAGAGGGAGAAATGGGATCTTGTCCATAGCTGGGTACGTAGTTGTAAACGTAAATTATACGTTTTTAGTTTAAGTCTAGAATATGGAGCAGCAAATGTCTGTTACTACAAGGCGGTAGATTTCTCGTAATGCCATTGTGATTTATTAGCCACGACGAAGATTTTAAATAAATAAATAAATATATATATATATATAGGTATTGCAGTTGGATTCCAGCTGTCAGATATTGTGTTGCTGTAAACATTTTCAGACTTGCAAACTTCCAAATAGGAGGAAGTCTGCATGTTGTAACAACATCGATATGAAGGAGGACGTGTACCGGTTTCCAACCCTCGTCTCAAACTGCTAAGAGAATTTTGGTGGCTTCAATGGCCCCTTTTTTTTTTACCTGCTGTTGTCGCGGGTTCTACCTGAATGCAGCATAGATCCATGCAGGTCACAGCGGCCTTTCTATTGCATACTTTCTGTATGTGAGTGGCCATTTTCTGTGCTCTCCCCTTTGCAGTGGCAGGTTTACATTGTTTAGTTGGTTGCTGCTGGGGTTCGCGAATTTTGCCCTACCCAGTTTTTCTTTTGTATCAAGTCTTGAAAAATGTCGCACGTATTCTTGTCGTCTATAACAATGTTCGATAACCAGTGTTCCGCGACCCGCGTTTCGGTTTGTCGCAACATACCGGATTTCCCAACCCCTGAAGTCGCATTTTATTTGTAGAAAAATGTCTCCTTCAAATTACCCCTGCGTTTTAACTTCGGAAGCTCATACTGCGTTAAATCCGTAAATATACTTCGTCTTGTCACGTGTAGCTTCTTATGATGTGGGGAAAATGGTACTGAACTGAGATCCCTTTCTGCTACGACTTTCCCTTCTACCTTGGTTTTATTAACTGAAGAATAAGAACCAACTAGATGCTACTTGTTATTTTATTGTACTTTTTGTAGACTCAACATGTTTCGGGCACTACTATGCCCACCATCAGAAGCTCGGGACTGTAATGTTGATTACCACATTGGTCGGTTCTTGGTTTGCTGTAGGTTGGAGGTTAGGTGCGGTTAGGCTGGAGTAGTGTCTGGGCTGCAGGCTATGACAACTCCAGCCTAACCGTACCTAACCTCCAACCTACAGCAAACCAAGAACGAAACGACCAATGTGGTAATCAACATCATAGTCGTGAGCTCCTGATGATGGGCACAGTAGTGCCCGAAACATGTTGAGCCTATAAGAAGTACAGTAAAATGACAAGTGGCATCTAGTTGGTTTTTATTCTTCAGTTATCACAATGATGCACGGTCCAACAAACATCAACGTTGGTTTTGTTATCTGGTCCTTATACTGCTGCAACTTTACAAAAATCCTTGACATTTTTTGCACTTTATCACATATTGGGCCTTTTTGGAATAACAACTTGTGTGAAGTTAAAAGTATAGCCAGTACTTGTCTGTCTGTCTGTCAAACACAACTATGTATATCATCTGCTACTACTACTAGTTTCGGATTGTGATCATGTCATCGTCAGGCAATATGTAGGAATTAAAAGATTAAATTTTACAGCTGTAAGTACACAGCTAGTACTGTCTTATATATTTGTTTGCGTATTTATTATTTATTCATTTATTTATTCATTCATTCCGTGAATTTTGTAGTCTCGCGACAGGCCCATAGCGAGTTCTCCACGGAGCGCGATCTAATGCTGTCTCTTTCAGTATCCGGTATCCGCTCGTTTTCTTAAGGCTATCCAGTAGCTGCTTACGTCTTATTCCTCGTCTTCCCGACATTTCTATCCTTCCTTCTGTTTTCAGTAACGTTGTTTCAAACCCAGTTCCTGCAGAAAATTGGACCAATCCAGTTAGCCTTCCTTCTGTTAATAGTATGTAGAATTTTTCTATCCTCCTTGACTCTTCATTTCTCACACGATCAGTCCAACTGATCTTCTCCATCCTTCTCCAGCGCCACATTTCAAAACTTTCCAGGCATTTCTTATCTATTTTCCAAAGTGTCCAGGTTTCAGCGCCGTAGAAAATACTGTCGCATATCAAGTTATAACTGAATGTTTTCATGAATATGTTGATGAATTTATTTGACATTCTTGTCATTTGTTAACTGTTACACACCTATTCTTAGTAGCAATGTTTATGTGACCGGATGTTCGTCCGTCTCTTTCTCTTTTTGTTATTGGTTTCGTGGCTATGAAATTTGATGCAGCAATAAATGTATGTTTAGTTGATATTTTATTGACCTCTGTTTGATAAATTTATTTCTTGTTCCCTCAACAACTGCTTATTCAGTATTGGGCCATCTAAATTTGAATGCGGCTGTCACTTGGCCGGCTATCGGCAGGAAGTGCGTAACTTGCCGCCAAGCACCTCAACAATTTGCCGATGTGGGTGAACTGCTACCCCGTAAAAACTGACTTACCTGTGTTACTAGAGGCACAGACACTACTCTGTCTGCACACGCACAGCCCCCAGTACCGTTTAGAAGTTCTGAGGAATTTACACAATTTTTCGTCGTGTATTCTTATGTGACCCTTCGTCCATAAGGGTTTTCTATTGACTTCGCTCTTCAAATTACCCCTAAGTAGATGTGGCATGGACCACGACATTGCAAACGTCAACGAACATCCCTTTCAAAGTAAGCAGAAAATCGTTGTCTTTTTTTGGGGGGGGGGTGGGGGCAGTTGCTGAGTCCAGTTGAAACGAGAGTACCGTCGTCTCTTTTTCGTGAGCTACACGACAAAAGCTGTAAATACTAATTACACATACCTGTCAGAGTTAATTGTAGAATATGGACCAGTAATTTTTTTTTTAACTGGCTGATCCCGGTGGCCGTGCGGTGTAAGGCGTGGTTCTGCAGCGACTTGATTGCTGGGATCGCAGGTTCGAATCTCGCATAGGGCATGGATGTTCGTTCTTGTATTTGTTGTTTTGCAGGTAGCGGCCTCTGCGAAACGTTGATCACTAGTTCCTACCGGGTGTGTGTGTGTGTGTCTGTCTCATTGTTTGTGATCCGTTTTGAGCTGTTGCATCGCAGAGAAAAAAAATATTTAACAAGTATTGCGCGCAGTACGTCAAATATTAACGTCATGAGGAGGAACTTCATTGATTAAATGTGAAGTAACAGGACTCAAGTACCAGTTATCTTTGGAATAAACAGTACATGCAGATGAAACTGGTTAAGTCACAATGAAGGCTCCAATGAGGCAGCAGCTGCACTGTCATGGACCAGTGAAGATAATCCTGCTAACTGGAAAGCGTGAACCATTCTTTGTTTTCGGCTGAAGTTTAAGCAGTTTCGTTGCCCTGAGTGCTGACGATGTCATTATGCCCGTTTTGTGCAAGGCGCTACTGTGATATTTGTGGTGCATGTTCTTACATAGGCCTTTTTTTTGTTTTTTGTAACCACACTGCGGTTTTCTTTTTTAGCGGGCTTCTTGCCCGGCAAACCTGACTTTAGAGTTAGTTTGATGATGCCTTTCGTGCTTAGAATTGTGATCGCCTAAAATCTGAGATGAACATTTCCGTGACACTTTCTAGCATCACCACATTTCTCGCACGCTGTTCTACCTCATGTAGATACATATGGACGGCAAAGAATAACGAGTACTTCGCGCGATGTTGGACACAGTTGCGGTGTTTTGTGAGTAATGTTGGTGGCAGTGGCCACGAATTGTGTTGATTAGATTGGGAGGTGGTGACAGCTGTTCGGCTTCATCTGAGGATGCAGCAGTTTGTCAGTCGCTTTCAATTTTTTGAACGTTTGGGTCGCGTTTTGAGAATAAAATGAAAATATGCCAAACAATAATAGTGGCTATTATTATACTTGTGGCCGCGCGGTCTAAGGCCGCTGGACTGTTGAGATGTGGGTTAAAATCCCGCCGGGGGCATGCATGTTTGTTGTAAGTATTGTGTGATGTCAGGTAGAGGTCTCTGCGACGAACTGATCACTCGTCCAGAGGAGTCCTACCGACTGTAGTGCGTCGTTGTGTGTGATCTAGAAACCTCAAGAATGAGGAGGCTCTGGCCCACTGGGGGCTGCGCACCAAAAACAAATGTATTTATATCATGTTAAAACCCGTACGGACACTGTCAAGGACGGTGTACAGCTTGATTCAAGACTTCATTTCCACGCACAAATGGATTACATTTTCTCCCAATATCTAAGAATGTTGACGTTAATACGAACTGTAACCTGTTCCTTTTCAACCCTTGAGAGCTTATCAATATGGTATTTAACACTAATTAGACCCAAACGTGAGTGTACATCCACTGGATGTACACTCTCTGACGTCTACTGACGTCTAAAAGCTCTAAAGAGTTCAGTTGAAGTTCTAGCGGTCTGTCAGAAGCGTTTCTGTACTCATGTCCATGCCATTTGCGAGGAGTTTCTTAAATTTCTAAAGCTTAATCACCTGCACGACACAAGCACTAATTTTATCTTTATGTTAGCGAACTAGTATCACTATATTAAAAAATACCGTATTATGTATTATTAAACACCACTATATTAACGCCATATGTCACTCCAAAATGTTTCAACCTTCAAAGGGCCATCCCGAGGGAGTACAGTTGGTACATTCCAGCAATAAGTTGAACAAAATATGTCTGCAGACGTAAAATGCAACTTAATGTGCAGGATGCTAAGTTGTGCATTGACACTGTTAATGTTCACAAGGAGCATAACAAAGAATTTTTGTGTATTACACGTACAGTCGAACACAACTATATTTCACCTAGTAGTACAGTAGGAATACAACTACATGTTTCGATCCTATATGTTGACCATCTTCAGGTTGTGATTTAACTTATAGAGCAGCTATACAAGATGTGTGGGGTGTTCTTTTAGGGTATTGGGGGTTGGGTGGGGGGAACGATATCTCGTTGTTTCAATAGCGGGTACCATGACCTAGGGCTGTTATGAGTGAATTATCATTAGTTGTTTATGTACATATGTCAGAGTAGGTTACTATTCTTATGCTAAGGAAATGTTATGATTAGTATCATTAGTAATATTAGT
>Ga0123354_10009742_pt1 | contig 14753 bp, 5 predicted proteins | sample TergutLab28metaG_2_FD_97872 | JGI IMG/M metagenome (GOLD analysis project Ga0123354, IMG submission 97872) | Labiotermes labralis P4 segment gut microbial communities from Petit-Saut dam, French Guiana - Lab288 P4 | ecosystem: Host-associated > Arthropoda: Insects > Digestive system > Gut ... | reverse complement strand
TTCTCTCTCAGACTTTGGTTTCTGCCCTATTTTTCTTTCTTTTTTTTCTTTTAAACGTGTGGTGTTGGGGGTTCGGGGGAGGGGCAGGGGGGGGGGGGGGGGGGTTGTGAGTGCAGTATTGGCCGTAGGGTTCCATAAGATGCAGAGAATTTCTTGGGTAGCTGAAGAACTGTTAGCTTCTTAAGAAGGGCTTGTTCCATGGCGTTCTTTATTGGTTATTTATTTATGTGCTTGGTTGGTTGGTTGGTAGTGAGTTAATGATTTTTACAGCTAAGTTAGGGTCACAAGATGCCTGATGCTGCACGATATTCAGGATTTCCCCTTTTTCTGTTGTCTTTTACCACTGTTCCAGGAAGTCTGTGACAGTGCTAAATTGTTCCGTGTTTGAATAGTCCTGACACACTGACCTGAAAATAGAAGTAAATTACTGAAGCTTGGCTGTATATGCGATCTGTGTGTGTAAAATCCTTTTGATTTCATAATCCAAAGTGTACCTGACCACTTACTATGAAAACTCAATGCTGAAAAGTTTCACTGAATTATTTCCTGTGACCAATGTACAGTTCACATTCTGGAACATATTCCACATTTCTTGAGGTTGCATTTTGTTTTTTATTGCTGCTTAGTGAAGCAAAATGAGGGTGATCCTCTTGTGAAAACTTGTTAAATTATGCTGTAAGTTGTAACTGTGCTCTCCAAAACAGGTTGTTGCACACACATGCAGAATTCTAAGAGAGTACGTTCTTAAAATTAATTATTTTTTTTTACCTTCGTTCCTAATGCCTTTTAAAATGTCAGGTGTTTTCTTGGTTTTAGGCATTTTATATTATATTAAAAACAAACTAGTTGTAACACATTTCGTGCTGTGTACAAACCTACATGATGCATGGGAATGTCAAATATCAGTACTTCTTTGATGCAATGCATTATTGCCACTCTTTCCTTTGTATATGTCATAATTAGTCTTATAATGACTTCTAATTTAAACCAAAACTTGCAGCTAAATTATACTTAATAGAAGGAGTTGTTTTAGATGGATGTGCCATTTCGTCTTTGGTGGGTGTTTTATTTCGTAAACGTCTAACAAATTGCCAGTTTGTTTTTTATTTATCTTGCACCTCTTTAAAATGGTTTGTTCGATACTCTGAAGTAGACAATTTGGCAACCTTCATGTGGCACTGTCTTGAATGTACCAAAGACTGTGACCATGCTTGACCTGAAAAAAAAATTATAAGATTGAATATGATGAACTGGTTAAGGTGGTGGTATTGTGCGTGGACAGGGATCAAAACTGGTGGAAGCAACAAGGAAGGAAACAGTGTTAATTAAAGAGGTCTGAAGTCAGTTATTTAATAGGGACTTAAAACGTTGCCAAGATTATACAGCATCATTGACAGTTGGGTGAACAAATGAATGTGGAGATTTGGTGAACTGTCACTGACAGTGGAGGACTGAAGTATTCGTAGAAAAATATGTTCAAGTACGACAAATCTGACATGGATTGGACAGGGATCGAACCCAGGGTTCCACATTGACAGACTGGCAACCAGTTACCTGAGCCATGGCACAACCAAGCGGTGCATATTATGTGGCCAGTACAGTGTGGACAGAGTCACAATGAATCTTTCAGTTAGTGAACCAGCTGGCTTATTTGTGATCAGGTTATATTTGATTTGCATTTAGAGATGTATCCTTGACATGTAAGGGGCTCTGGTTCATGCAGTGCTGTACCTTGTGGTGGCATGCTGAATTGTTGGTTCATTGCCATGGTGGATGGTGATGGTTTGGAATCTGACCTGTCAGAAACATTGTAACGACAGTTTTCAGCCATATATTTGTTAGGACTGGGACCCAGACATTAGACAGAGTCTGTTGGGACAAAGTTTTTGTGAAATTTACTATGTGTTTTTATACAGTGATTTGATATTGGGGGGGGGGGGGCATGTATTTCATCTGCTAGCTCATTAGGAGGTGTAAATTTAGTTTCTGTGTTCGTGATTTACACCAAATGCTGTTATGAAAATTGTTTTGGGGTCTTTGCTCTTCCGTTCTAAGACATTGGTAACAAACTGCCAGTTTTCAATGTAGCATTACCCTAAAATCTCATGAATTCTGTTGTGATTGATGTTGGTCTTTTGGAACACTCAGCTTGAAACTTTATCAAAATTATTATATTTATGAAACTGTGGTTTATTGTACAGAACACATGTATTATGTGCTATATATACTGTGAATTTCATTAACCTCTGGGCCCTAGCTAATATTTGTCACTCTGCCAAATGGAGAATAACAAAATCAGCACAAAAATATTTAAGTTTTGTTTCACACAGACACTCCATTTATATCACGGTATGCTGTATAGTGACATCATGCAGTCTTGTAGTTGGTTACCAGGGTTTCAAAGAATCCCACTGCTTCCTTCTTCACAATATAATTGTATTCTGAAGGTGGTCTGTGGTATCACAATTCAAATCGCTACTGCCATGAAGATCTCAAGGGTCTCTATATGTCAGCAATAGAATTTGTGATTCTGTGTGGCATCTTACCTTTACTGTCTGTAAGCTTATTTGATGAAATGTCCTGTGTAGATAAGCAGTAATTCTTAGATTGGAATACAGCTTATTTGCATTCAATAGTTTCTTTTGACTAAGGCATAGGATGTAGAATGTGTCATAGAACAAGTGCAGAACTTATTTCACATACGAACCACAGTAAGTGCTTGACACCACGGTAAATATAAATATAATTGTACAGGATGTTCACAGACACTTGTTCTTTTAAACAGAAGTTTTGTGTCTGCTGTTAACAGAAATAAAACCTCAGACCACTATTGATTACAGAGTAACAAGTACTGCGTTTGGCATTTCTTTGTGATGCAAATGAATGTGGTTAGTAAAATGGTAATGATACACACTTGTAATCGGGAGGTATCTGCTTTCAATCTGTGTCCATCCACGAAATCTTCTGTCATTTTCAGGGTTTCCTTCAGTCCCTCCACACACTTGCTTGTATTGTACTTCAGTTAGGACATGACTGCCTCCTTGTGCTCATATAGCACTTCAATTGGCACACAAATACTTCCTTCAAGACCTTCATGATTTATTTCAGTTCCTCATTCATAAATGAATAAGTCAAGTATCCTGCCTATGGTATGATATAGTGATAGCTTTGTAAGACAAACTGCAGGAAAATAGCCACAGGTGCTGTAGTATGGTGTGCGGTCAAACAGCAGTGTCGCCAGTCAGTAGTAATAACAGTTAGCCTTTAAATGACAACATAGTTGATCTTACAGAAGTAGTTTGCTCTGTTCAGTTACACTGGCAGTTTTCAGACACCTTGAATGAGTGGTATGGATTTTACGAATTGTTTAGTACGTATACAGTTGGTCTCATTTAATTCCTTTTTTATGTCTTCCCATTATTAACAAAATATATTTATTTTTATGAAAGGATTTGATAAATTTGTCATTCTTCTTTGTACATTCCTGCCTATTACTGTTTCTCAGTATTGTATCTAGAAGCTTTCTGGTTGGCTGAATTCAGTAAAAATCTACTTGGGCTCGCAGCCATGCCAACTTCACAGAGACACACTGAGAAGGAGATGGAGTCAGTTTCTGTAATGCTACTTAATGTAAAACACCTGGTGCAGCTGTTAGTCTGAGAAGATATTGACACTGATTTTTTATTTCTGTCTCTTGCCACTCTCCACTTGCCTTAAACCAGTAGTTATATATGCATTTTGGGATCAATAAATTGTTGCAATTAATATTTTCCCCATAAAGAGTCATGTGTTGTTAGTTCAGTAATTTATTTAAATTTATATTACATCTTCAAGTTAAAAAAATGTGTTTAGAATCTTGAAACTCTGCAGACTGGACAGAAATGTTCTGTATCATATTGCTGTCTGCTGTATTGTTCAGTATCATATTGCTGTCTGCTGTATCGTTCTGTATCATATTGCTGTCTGCTGTATTGTTCAGTATCATATTGCTGTCTGCTGTATCGTTCTGTATCATATTGCTGTCTGCTGTATCGTTCTGTATCATATTGCTGTCTGCTGTATCGTTCTGTATCATATTGCTCTCTGCTGTATTGTTCTGTATCATATTGCTGTCTGCTGTATCGTTCTGTATCATATCGGTCTACTATATCGTTTCATTCAAAGATACATCACCAAAGTACACTATTTCTTTGGTTTCTATTACATTTGCTCACAACTGTCTCTTTTCTAATTTGCTGTTTTAATACTGATGATATCACAGTTGTGTTAGCAACACAGTTTTGTTACACCTCAGTTGCAAAGTGCCAGATATGTACATTAAACGCATTGCTCTGTGCAGCCTTCACATCTACACTTGATCTTTAAATGTCTGTCCATGTGGTCATTTTTCTTTCAAGAAAATTTGCTGCAAGGGTTGAGGAAATTTGTGTTAAAACCTCATTCGGATACTTGGCGCTCTTTGAGATTAGAAACTAAGTGAACCTACAGTACAAGTCAAAATGTTTTATAACTGAGCTAGCCAGCCAGCCACCTACATTTGTATACACATACAGTTATTTTGGTGTGAACATGACCTTCATGAAGTAGACAAGTTAAACCTTTGACTGCGTAGTTGGAATTAGTTTTACATAAACAGTGTTGTTGTTGTTATCTAGGAGAGAGAGCCAGAACCCAGAAATATAAAATGAAAGTGCCCATTTTTTTATGCTGTGTAACCTGTTTCTTTAAAGTAAGTTACCATATGACTATGGCACATGACACGCAGAAATGATTACATTTTATCACTTTCTGGTACAAATTCAGGGCTTGTTCTTGCAGTTTTTCAATGTGATTAAATCTTATCACTTTTATTACTAAACCAAGACTTGATGTTGAAGTTTTTCAAACATAATGTAAAGTTACTGATGTGTCGCAGTCCTGTTTGTCATAACATACACTCGCTTCTCCAAATTCACAGAACTGCTCCTGAGTCTAGAGCTTAGGGTCCCACAACTTTATAAAGTTGTTATGTTTGACACTGTCTGTGTCTGATGTTTGTGCAGGGTGGTTTTATGTTCATGAAATAATTTCATTTGATGTTAGAATCAAAAACTCTGTACAGACCTCATTAATTTCCACTCAAAATATCTGTAAACAAAAGGAAATATAGTCTTCACCTTGAACATGTATGATGTGACTCCCTGCCTTTGACATGGCACATTGAATTATGTGGCGGAATTCTGTACTGCGGCTGGCAAAGATTCTGTGGATGTTACAAGCACCTCTTGCTGCACTGCCTCTTTCAAATCATTAGTTCCATGAGGTTAGTGTTGACCACTTTTGTGTACAGAGTTGATGCCTTAGGAAGAAGTCACATGGGTTTAAATCTGGTGAAGAAAGACCATTTGACTGTCATACAGTTGGACATATTTATGTTATCATGTGTTTGGCTGCCATTATACTGACACAACTTTCATTTTATGTGTACAAAAATTAGAATCAAGCTTCAGTCCCTCTTAGAAGACTCAAGGATTCTCTGATATCATCTGGCCATGTGAAAATCACTTGACTGTTGTTTGCTTGGTATTAGGTTACTGTTTAAAATGGATGGAACTGCTAGTTTGCATCAACATTTATGCGTCAAGAAGTTTGTTAAGAGAGGAGGGGTTTATTAGTTACAACATGTAAAATGTCTGGATTAAGTACTTGTATGGAAGTTTCGTTTTTCTGACACAGCTTATTGAGATGGCAAATATGTACTGATGACAAGACTCATATTTATTCCAACAGCTTAGAGGATTCTTTTTATTATTTCCAATATAGTGTGGGTTTTGGGATCTTGGTTTTTGAAACCACCATCAGCAAGATATCCTAGACATAATTGTGAGTCAGTGTCATGGGCTGTGGGTCAGTTGTGTATAATGTAGGCAGGGCATTGTGATAGGCTTGGGAAACTGTAATGGAAGAGTGTCTTTAGTGGTTCGTTGTTCTTATTTATGATTGGTAGTAATATAAGTGAAGGTTGAAGTGAGTTTGAAGTAAAAGACTGAAACTGCATCATAGTGTTTAATGTGCGCTACAAAACACTCACACAATAGCAAATGCCTGGTGCTTCAGGGCTTCACATGGCTTTTATATTGTGTGGTTAATGAATGTGTAATTTCTAGTACATAATGTCTGTCCCATAAAACTGTTTGTCATGTAGTCCATATTTTTTACTATAATATGGTATTATTCTATGACATCATTTCATTACCAGTGATTTATGACCAACTCATATTCTCTGACCATTATAATTATTGAAATAAACGTTTAATATTTTGTATTTTATAACAGTTATGTACAGGCATTATTTTATGTGACAACTATTGGTTGCTACTTCTTGTCTGCCTGTTTATTGCATTGATGATGTCCACTGAGTTGACTGCACACACACACCCACACACACACACACACACACACACACACACACACACCCACACACACACCACACCACACACACGCACACGCACACTCACACGCGCACACAGCAGAGTAGCTGTGGGGCATGCCAAATGATAGTTGTTATATAATATAAGGACGCTGTATTATCATTAATAATTTCAGTAAAAATTTTACCATTATAATGAAACAGTTTAAAAAAAAGTAATGTTTTCAACAGTTGAATTGTAGAATTGAATGAATACAGTTGACTTGGTTGAAGGAATATTGACTGTGTTCTGTGTTCTTACTACAGACAGCCACAAAATGTGTTGAGTTTAAAAACCTGAAAGAGGGTTTAGAGTACTTCAAATAATATCTGAAATTCTCTAATTATGGTGTATACACCTAGACAGTAGGAGGGTCTACACTTTGTTTGTTTCACTATAATTGTACATGGTTACAATGCCTATTTGCATGTAATTTGCACAGAAAGTGGTTAATTTGGATGACATTTAACATATCCAACAAATGCAACCTGTGATACATCATTTACACACACACACACACACACACACACATATATATATATATAAAGACAACTAAGAACTTGCAACTGTGGTGGCTTATTGTCACATATTGTAATGAATAACATCAAAATACTGTAGTTTTTCAGTTTTATGTATTTTGACATTTTAAGAACGTATGTTGGCTTATATACCTTTGTTATAATAACTTCCTGAGGATGGCACCATGGTGCTGAAACATCTAGCATTTGATGTATGTCATAAATGGTGTATCACAGAGTGCATAAGTTGGATGGTATATTGATCATAATAACATGCACAGTGTGAATAACATAAAACTTGGAAGACAGTTGGCGATTAGCAGATCACCTCGTCTCTTGACCCCTCACAACTAAGTCATTGTCTGCAGTTTAACTGAACCGTTTAAAATAGGAAACTTTTTACAGGTGGATTTAGTTTACTTCTGTAAGTTTTCCATTGGGTAGAGTCCAAGCAACACCAAAAATATCCCTGTAAGCAGACTTGCACAGGCAGTAATAAATGGCATGGTAGTTGGGAGTGAAGAAGTGTGGTATTTTGCAAAGTTTCTGGCTCATGTTTCTTTCTCATAAAAGAGGGAAGGAGAAACTTAAAGAATGCCTTCTCTAATCATGCCAAAGCTACAGTTTTGTTTGTTCAGTAGGTAATAATTCCTTCGTCAAATAAACAGTTCATTTAATTATGTCAGTGCAACGTTCTCTGGTCTTCGTATAATATTTGGTTATTTTCTTATACATTTGGGGAGAGAATCTGGAAACAGAACCATTGTAAAGCATTCCTATAACAGTGTACAATAATATTCATCTATTATCAGAACAAACTGGAATGTAAAACTATTCTGTGATTTTTTGTTACAAGAATTATCTGTTTATCTCAAAAGGCTGGTATTGATAGAGATTCAGTGCTAAATCAATGGAAGTAGTAGTTTGTGTGAATTGAACACGAAATACTACACAATCAAATTGTAGGCAGTTCACCATGTCGGTATACATTTCACAGATGTGCTAAGCATCATGTATGTAATTTGGTCATTTATAGCACTGTGCAGTGAAGACAAACAAGTGTAACAATACGTGATTTCAAGCTTCTGCCACGGTGTAAAGGAGACCTTCGCTGTTCTGCGGTGGTATGCAGCTTATATTGTGCTAAGCTACTGATGATTCGGGACAACCTATTGGCCCCATCTTTCCAAAATGCCAGAAACTTAACTACCAATATATGTTGTAACATCCCAAAAGAGCAAAGATCTTGGAGCATAATTGTGTCTGGTACCTTGTTATGGTAATTCACCTTCTGAAAACTCATGGAGAACACTCTTTGCTTCCATTGTGAAGAACAGTTAATGATGATTAGGGTTATGAAGGCTGTGTATTTTGAGAATCACACACACACACACACATTATAGACTGAATTAAATCCTATGGTGCATACACTAACCACTAGTCTTTAAAGGGTTCAGATGGTCTCTTTATCACTGACTGTATTTGGTCAGATGTTCATTGTCTACAATGCACACAAAATGACTAATCCATTAATACTTTGCTCTGCCTGTGCTGTCTGTACTATGTCCATGAGCTGAAGGCAGCTGACATGTTTTGCATTAGCTTACTGTTTTATCCAGTGCTATATATTGATACACAGTTCACTCACCACTATGTGTTTGCTTTCAATAAAATCTACAGGTACTTGGTTACTGCAGTGTAACATATAAGCCAGATATTTGTTCCCGTGATTTGTAAGGATAATACTGGTTTAGTTGTTCAGAACCTTGACTGGTCATATTAGGAAATATGAGATAAACAGTTCTGTGCAACAGTTTTCAACCAATTTGAATTCTGTATGTAGAATGACAAACATAAATATCTTATGCAGTTTTCAGCCATGTGACAGTTGTCTGCCATTTTGTAACATCCTGTTGATTTTATAAATCCTGCTGTAGTTTTTATGAATGTCATCCACCAGCATATGTACTGAATTACCTTTATTTGTAGGCATCCCATCACACATCACATATGGCACGTATCGTCAACTTCAGAGTGATCTTCAACCTCCTGATGACTGGATGACAACTGTGTCACCCCTACTGACTGATGCTGCAGAGTCTGATGATGTGGGTAAGTGTATGGTGATGCAGTTCTGTTGACTGTAGCATGTTTCTGTTAATTTATTTTGGAAGGAAGGAAAATGTACCTTGCTGTACTTCCCACGTTTCATTCTGTTGGAACATGAAAGGCTATATTGGTATTCTTAAGGGACATAGATTAAAACTGTGGTGGTATGAAGGGTCACACCATTAGAATTTTTCCTAATTTCCATTCCTTACAATACAGCCAATTTCTGTTTTTCATGAAAAATTTCTATATGACATAGCAAAGCACTTTCTGTGGTGAAATCAAAGAAGATGTTTCTATGAAAGATACTTGTCTCACCATAGCTGTGCTGCAAATGTCTGCCAGTTCTGTGCAGAATTGACACATGAGACGAACACATAACTGAGTTGCACTTTTGGTCCAGTACGGTATACTGCGTATTGCACAGATGTAGGTGATTGCACTGTTGGTCCAGTACAGTATACTGCATATTGCACAGATGTAGGTGATTACATTGTTGCGGACTGATTTACGTTGTAATTGTATAGAAACACTGAGTTATGTCCTACAGAGAACACACTCCCAGACTTTTGTAAAGACTAATCACTTAGCGAAGACACTTGTACTTATTGTGGTACAAACAAAACACACTGTGTGGTTGCAGTGCACAGTTTTGAAATGTTTTAGTGGGTCGTACTGATGGTTATGACTGGGCTTTGGACTGAACTTTTCTAGATTGTGTTGTGTGTGATATTTTGACAGAGGCACGATACAGCTTTTGCAGGTCATTTGCTGCACACGTGCCTTGAACACAGAAGTGTAAAGGTCACACTTTCCTTATAGCTTATAAAACACAAAACCAAAAAAAATGTTGTATCTTGAAGGTGTGAAATTGATTTAATGTGAGGTGAAGCCTGCATATTTGTTGTCAAGTAGCATAGCATCAAACCTGAAGTGCTTCTACTGTCAACAGTCTCTGGGGGGAACTCTTACTGTCAACAGTGTTTGGGGGGGGGGGACTTTTACTGTCAACAGTGTCTGGGGGAACTTTTGCTGTCAACAGTGTCTGGGGGAAATCTTACTGTCAACAATGTTTGGGGGAACTATTACTGTCAGCAGTGTCTGGGGGAACTTTTATTGTCAGCATTGTCTGGGGGAACTCTTACTGCCAACAGTGTTTGGGGGGAACTCTTACTGTCATCCTTGTTTGGGGGAACTCTTACTGTCAACATTGTTTGGGGGGAACTTTTACTGTCAACCTGTTTGGGGGAACTCTTAGTGTCATAGTGTTTGGGGGGAACTTTTACTGTCAACCTGTTTGGGGGAACTCTTACTGTCAACAATGTTTGGGGGAACTTTTAGTGTCTAGTGTTTGGGGGGGACTTTTACTGTCAACAGTGTTTGGGAGGAACTCTTACTGTCATCCGTGTTTGGAGGAACTCTTACTGTCAACATTGTTTGGGGGGGGGGACTTTTACTGTCAACCGTGTTTGTAGGAACTCTTACTGTCAACAATGTTTGGGGGAACTTTTAGTGTCAATAGTGTTTGGGGGGAACTTTTACTGTCAACAGTGCTTGGGGGGAACTCTTACTATCAACAATGTTTTGGGGGAACTCATACTGTCAGCAGTGTTTGTTGTGAACTTCTACTTATGTTTTCAACCAAGTCCTTCAGAACGCTGCTGCCAATTTCTGTCATTCGCTTGCAGGCAGTGACAGGTGAAAATCGCCTTATATTTATTCTTGAAAACAGAAATATGGACACAATAATTTTTTCACGCTATCTTTAGAAAAGTATTCCACATGCGCCCTTTGTACATTTCACCAAAAATGGAGCCCTGAGTCTGGGGCGTAGCTTGTGGGAAGGGCGAGTGGTGGGACCGCCCTGGGTGGCAGAGTCCACGGGGCGGCAAACTGAACGGCAGGATGAATATTTAAGTGATAAAATCTTATTTTTATGGTGTCAAAATATTTTAAATTTTCGAACCAAATAAATGGAAATTCTGTAAATTATTTGTGACTTTTCATTCACAATTTCTGCCAAGGGCAGCCATTGTGATTCTTATTCTAATTCAGTCCAATCAGCCATACAGTGACTCTAGACACGTCAAGTACCTTATAAGTATAAAATGTAACAACATTATCATACAGTAAACAATTGTTATAAAACACAGGTAAATTGAAACATACATCTCCATTTTTACTTCATGTTATTAATAATATCTCTACATTACAATTCATACTGACCTAATGCACGTATCCATACTACAGTTACTTATTTTAACAATTTGAACACATACAACATTAGATATTATTATTATTATTATTATTATTTTATTTAGTCCAATCTGCTACAGCATCAAATCAGTAACATAAGAATTCTTCTGTTGAATAAAACTCATGATCTATGGGAAAGGATTTCAGTTCAGTTACCTGCCTTTAGCTTCAGACAGTCTAGCTACGCCACTGCTCCCAGTCTAGCTACGCCACTGCCCTGAGTAACACTTAAGGTTATTTTGGACATGTAATGTTGCTTTGTTAACTGGCCACGGCTCACCGGCCACCAGTTAGGAACGGCTGCTCAAGTACAGGTACGCCATGAAGTCCAGTAGTGAGGTAGGCCGAAATATGACAAGTACTGAGATGAAGCAGAGCAGCCTGTCTGTGCGGCGGGTGGCAGCATCGGCAGGCTTGCAGCTGCTGTTTGACGAAAAGGGTTAGTTGCCAGTGCTGTGTGGCGATCTGAGTTGGCTGTCATCTGCTTATTTTGGGCACTGCTCTTGTTCACCGAATGCTTTGTAGATGCGCCGTCGAAAACCAGAGCGTCTGTTTAAAGAGAAACATCATTTCTTATTTATAACAGGCGAGTAACTTGTGCCTGCTGCCAGTTGTGCAACGGCGCCCTTTATCTTGCACAATTCAAAATGCCCTGTCATTACTGTGAAAGGTGCGTACCGCATGGACGGTTCAGCGATACGTATTCTTAGCTGCCAGCTACACGCTGAGGCCATTTTATACAAAAAAAAATTGGTCCACATTATCCATTGGTAGCGAACTGTGCGGGTTTACGTCGCAGTGAGGGAAAAGTTTCCGATTGTGCCGGGAATCGAACCCTGGCTGTCCAGCCCGTTTATAATAATCTTACTGACAGAACCAGTCCGGTTCTGATAACCTTTCTAACAGGACCAGTCCGGTTCTAATGACCTTACTGACAGGACCAGTCCGGTTCTAATAACCTTTCTAACAGGACCAGTCAGGTTCGAATAACCATTCTGACAGGACCAGTCCGGTTCGAATAACCTTATTGACAGGACCGGTCCTGTTCGAATAACCTTACTGACAGTTCCAATCCGGTTCTAATAACCTTACTGACAGGACCAATCCTATTCTAATAACCTTACTGACAGGACCAATCCCATTGTAATAGGACCAATCCCATTTAATAACTTTACTGACAGGACCAATCCCATTCTAATAACCTTACTGACAGAACCAATCCCATTCTAATAACTTTACTGACAGGACCAATCCCATTCTAATAACCTTACTGACAGGACCAATCCCATTCTAATAACTTTACTGACAGGACCAATCCCATTCTAATAACCTTACTGACAGGACCAGTCCCATTCTAATAACCTTACTGACAGGACCAATCCCATTCTAATAAACTTACTGACAGGACAATTCCCATTCTAATAAATTTACTGACAGAACCAGTCCAGTTCTGCTCATATTAAATGCTTAGGAGCGATAGAGCACAGTACTGTTTTTCTGTTTAATTTGTGACCGATAGTGTATGTAGTAGTAACTTGTATACAGAGCGTACACGGTTCGAATCTTGACAGGGCGCATTTTGAAACTGTGGCGTTGGCCTGGAGCACCTGCAACTGTCACTCTTTACCCGACGCCTCATTGGTGTAACCTCCTTGGAGTTACAGGATTCTTAAGTGACCCAAGTTAACAATTTAAAGAATAAAATGAACCTGAATTACGGTTGAAGACCCAGCTCGTACCGCGAAGTAAACACTCTCCGTCTCGGTTATACAAACCAGTCAGTTAATGTTGTGTAGGGAAATAATCGCTGTTTGTTGTGAGATCCACACAGAACACATAAACACAGTGTGTGTACTGAATGTAGAACTGATGAATGTTAAACTGGCGGTACATATAGTGACCACTGTGGGTACATATAGTGACCACTGTGGGTACGTACAGTGACCACTGGGCTCTGAACGGTTGATAAGTATATCGGTAATAAAGGTGACTGTCTTCAGGCTGATTATTCAGCGTTCGATTCACGCCAGATGAACAGACTTACCAGCGTTTCACTGCTACACTTAAGACAGCCTCTCGTACCCATCCCTTGTCCAGGGACAAAGCGGCCGGATAGTGAAGTTGTGGGGTGCACAGTGATGTCAACTGCCACTGGAGCAGACGTTACGGCGGTACATCGGCGGTTGTAGTGCAAGAAGGTTGGCGGTTGTCGGAAGGCTCTAACGTTTGCTGACTTCCCTCACTGCACTAGCCTATTGCCCCGCGCCCGTAATGGGAAGGGAATGTCTGTTGCTGTCTTTGGCGACAGGGTACGCACAGAAGAAACTGGTTTAAAGCAACAGGTTGTATGCAACTACCTTGAAGAATCCAGTTGCATGCTGCCTGCACACAAACGTATAGCTGCTGTCGCGTGGTCTCTCCAGTGACAGGACGTGCTCACCACGGTGTGGCGTCCATCAGCTGTCGTGTTACAAACACGGTCTACGAACCGTGCTCTAGCACTTGAAGGCTTTGAACCCTGGGCTTTGCTGGTGGGGGGGCTGGAGTAGTGCTGCCGCCCGGGTAACAAAATTAATGGTTTAAATGAAAAAAATTGTGTGTCTATGCTCAACAATTTTAAATTATTGAGACCAATAACAGTCAATTCAATAAACAGTTCCGATTTTTTTAAACTTCAAAATTTCCGTTAGAGGCGGCCATTTTGGTTACTCGCCCCGGGCTGTGCCGCTGTTTTAAATCATCCTGAAAAGATTCGTGAAATGACGCCTGCGCACTCCTATGACAGTGTGCGCATTTTGCGTCTTGCATGTCAGGGATCAGTGCGCCAGTTTCCTGCAACTGCAGTTTCACGCTGCGTGAAACCCATTGCCTGACACCAATCTGTTCGGTGTGCGGCCCGCCCTAATCCCTTGCACGGCCAAACCAACCGACGCACCGTCGCGCCTCGCGCGATAGTGTCCACAGTGGAATTATGCAATGCACGTTATGAGCCAAGAAAGTGGCACGCAGTCAGTCAGTCCGTCCGTCCGTCACTCACAGCGACCCAGTTCCGTCTTTTCTCACACCACTATTATTAGCTAAATTGCCACGACCCAATTTCAAATCTTGCAAATTCTGTTAATGGATGAACTGGAAGTGTAGTAGGGACTTGTGTTTGTGTTGTTCTGTTTCTGTCGCCATGATGCTGACTGGAGTGCGGACCGGACGATTTGGGGTTCGAATCCGGGCGGAGACAACAGATTTGTCTTTACTTCGAAGAGACCGGACCGGCTGTGGGCCCATCCAGCCTCTTAGTAAATGCGTACGTGGGGGGGGGGGGGGGGGAGGGGTGGGGCAAACCCCCCACCCCCGTGTGGTGCCGAGTTTAAGAATGAGGGGGGTTAATGTATAATTTTTTCCCATACCCCTTTTTGTTTTTTAC
>Ga0123354_10009741_pt1 | contig 14753 bp, 7 predicted proteins | sample TergutLab28metaG_2_FD_97872 | JGI IMG/M metagenome (GOLD analysis project Ga0123354, IMG submission 97872) | Labiotermes labralis P4 segment gut microbial communities from Petit-Saut dam, French Guiana - Lab288 P4 | ecosystem: Host-associated > Arthropoda: Insects > Digestive system > Gut ... | reverse complement strand
TTACGTAACACTGAATTGCGTCAACGTTACCATTGTCGTCATCGAAATACATAAGCGTTACATAATGTGAGCGCGTGTCTGTAGGCTTGTTTACCCATCTAGCGAAACAACTGTGCTGTATTATTTTGGGAAGTGTGGCCTGTCTGTCTGTAATATTTTGTTTCAAATTCTCTTAATTATGGCACGAATGTCGAAATTTTTTAACATAAAATGTGTGCTTTGATTTTGTCTTCAAACATTCTCTGAAATATATCTCATTGTAAACTAAAATTAGCGAGATATTACCATAAACGTACAGAAGACTTCGTATAAAGAAACTGTTATTTTAAATACTAAATACCAACACACGACAGATATACTATAATATAAAACTGAGAAGCTTTCGACTAATTATTCTTGTGTAAAAAGTATTAAACAGTATGTATTCTGAGTGTGCATCTGTAGCCTAAATTACTGAGCATCAAATACGCTGGATCAATACCACGTTGTTGTATCTGGCCTGCCTCAAACTACCCCAATATACCAATTATCTCACAAGCACACAATTTTTAGAAAGATATTAATAAATCTAAAATATTTGTCTTGATCTCTAAAAACCTGTCATAAAAATTTCAAATTCAAAGAAAAATTGTTTGATGCAATATCGCAAAAGTATACAGACCTTTATATAAAGTACCATTATTATTGTTAGATTTCACTGAATACTCAACAGATGGTCGAAAGCTCAGTCGACTTCTGACAGAATTCCAAGTTATTTTGTAATTTTAACCGAAAGCACGAACTGTGGAAATAAAAAGAGTGGTGTGATATTTAATTCGATTATATTTAAATTATAGTTCTGGTAAAACAGATTGTATATAAGGAATATATTCAGTTGTCCAGAATGTCTAAAACCATAGAAGGTTGCGTTCCATTTCCTACAATATTGTCTCTATGAGGAAATTCCTCCTTCTGTTGATGATTCCGCCTGCTAACAGTGTTCTGCCAGCTATTCCACCAACTTTTCTTCTCCCTGGAATTTTGATATAAACTGTGACGTCATTCTCCAAGAGATATCCTTCGCCAGATTAGTGTTCTCGGTTTGAAAATTGTAATTTAACCTCCCCATCGCCGTAGCAAATTCTGCTTTAAAACTTCTTATAGTATCTAACAAGAACTCCTTCATATTTCCTGATATATTCCCGTCTTGCCTTGTCGAAATTTTCCGAACCGCGATTGCACATTAATTATTTGGAATTTCCATTTCAGCATCGATCTTGTCTAGTTCACTTAGGCCGTGTGACTGACCTTCACTGACATCATTTTCAGGTACTAACCCTGTTCGAGTTATCAAATTTCTCTCAGCCAAATTTTTTCTAAATCATTTATATAAGTATACACAGAGTTTACAATTTATGTAGCTGGCGCTCCAGTGTGATTCAAGCTACATGCTATAAACCGTGTCGACAGGACCTTTGCTCAAGTTCAGCTACCGGTGTCAGCTCTAGCGCGGATATTAGACAGGCTTACTCTTAATAGAAGACAGTGTACTCTCAAATATAAAGAAGCCTTTCCATGGCTCAGGCGGTTATTCGCCGACGTCTGAACCCGGATGCTGGGGTTTATTTCGAAGAAATTCCATTTAGTATACACAGTAAGCGGTGAACAAAATGTGGCATTGTAATAGGTGCTTTTCTCAGTACTTCGATTCCGCACTCTCAATATTATTCCGCACAATCTCTGTAATCATTTTCGTCTAACGTAGCAAGTAACCGAAGAACAAACGGTCAAGGCATGAAAACCTCCAAAAAGGACACTCTTTAGAAAATCGAGAAGCAATGAATACAAAATTATTATTATTAAATATTAAATATCTAGTGACTAGAATATTAGTGAAATGTATTCGGACTGTAACATTAGCTGAAGAGACCTTAGTGAACTTCAATTCATCCAATCGTATTTAAAGTCGTGAATTTGAGAAATGAAAAAGAGCTGGTAAATTTGTCTATAATGGAACATGATGTGAAGGTGTGTGAGGCCAGTAGGGAGATTACATAATAACGACAGAATCAATAAAATATCTTGTAAGGAAGTAAGGAAAGTGCACAGAATTGTTACATTTAACAAGGCTAAATGAGAATTTGTAGAACAGCAGAAAGTTGGGATTTGTGAGTGACAGTGTAATGTTGGTTATATTTGTTAAATTAGACGTTGATAGTACTGAAGTTATAATTCTGAATGGCACAAAATTTTGTAAACAGTGGGGATTATACCTAGCATTATTTAACAGAACATTTCATGGAGAAATATGAATTGTTTATTTTTATAACTCATATAAATACTCTTCTGAGTGTTTACAAGCAAAAGTGCAGATTATCCTAATACCAAATCCAGAATATGATATCATAAATGCTTAAATGAAATAAGAATTAACAATACTTTTGACAGAACTTAACAAAACTAAACAATTTTGCAGATGCATGACACAATATTCTTCAACATATGACGTAATTACATACATCAATCACCTGTCAATATGACGTAATATTAAAAACACGGATCCTGCAAGCACGAGGAAATACAGCAGATGTACTGTAATCCAACACTCAGGATTAGATCGGGTAAATATTCTTAGGTAAATAAACATTAAACTGAATGTTCTCCGAGTGTGTGTGACTAGCATCAGTTATCGTGCATCCAATGAAATGGCTCATTAATATACTCTTGTTTCTGCCCTGTATTTCTTTACCTTATTTCTACAGTTATTTCAACAAACGACAATTATCAGAATGTCATTAATGAAGCTTATATATTTGTCCTGATCGTCTCTTGAAAGGTATCAAAAAAATTAAAATCCAAAAAGATTTATGGGAGTTATTATCATAAATGTACACAAGCCATCAGGTAAAATAGGTGTTACTGTTGTCAGATTTTGTTTAATGTTAGGTTTATTTGACAGATTGTTTGAAATTTTAAGCCACTTCTGACAAAATTCTTGTATAACTTTTAGTCTTAATCGAAAAAAACGAACTGAGGAAAAAGAAACAATTGTGTGATATTTAATTACATTATATTTTATATCTAGATCTGGTACAACAGTTTGCACACAAGGAATATATTCTTTTCTCCAGAATGTCTACAAACGCAGAAGGTTGCCTTCCAATTCCTAAGCCAGTGTCTCTAGTCGGATCTTCCTTCTGTTGACGATTCTTCATGCTGATATTGATGTGGCCTGCATTTCACCAGCTGACTGACATCGATGTTGTTGTTTTGCAACTCCTCCCTCGATTCCTTCAATGTCTTTTTGTTAGTGTTTGGTCTTCGAAACGACACATAAACATACACTGAAAGCAGATTATCGGCGGTTGTAAAATTTAAAGTTCCTTGATTTGTACTTGACTAAAGTGTGACTAATGACAACTTCTCATATTTCTACTGTCTCCCCATCTCTTACGAACATTTTCACCCTCCAGTACATTTCACCATATTCCTTTTGTCTCTTACAGACATTCAGTACAAATATGCACTGTGGCTATACACAGCGTTCGGTAGTGCAAATAAATGGTTGACATAGGCCTTAACGTAAAGCACAGCGGTAAGTCGGAAAGCAAAAATTTTGATATAGAACTTACTGGATTGGCTGCTGTGTATTTTATTGTTTTGAATCTGTTTGATGGAAATATATTTGTTAAAATTATGTGAATTTTTAAATTTCGTGAGGAAATTTAATGGTTAATGCAGACCAGGAGCACAATTTGAAGACACAAACACAAAACAAGACAGGCAATTAAATTTTAACCGTAATATTGTGTGCAGATTGCATAAATATTGTTGAAGTGGAAAATCAATAAATAGTACTAATTCTCTGTGTATATCTCTAGCCTTATCTATTCACCATGAAAAGCGCAAGTGCTCTTTTATAGTATCATTTGTTCCATGTCTGGATATGTCATATTTATTCCAAATTATTTCAAACAAACAAAATTTTCAGAAATTAAATTTTGAATAAAAATAATGTGCTCGGTTTTTTCTACAAATTTTTCTAGAGTAACACATTACTCAAACAGGAAGACTAAATTTTTGTCTTTTTAGAAATGTATTTAATTGAACGAAAAATAATTAATGACCAATACACAGATTGTTTAATATTCTGTGCCACAAAAATCGCATTCACAAATACTCCTATTTCTAATGCCTGTTTAGGTTTCTTCTATATTCAATTATTCATCGCACATATTAGACTAAAAATTTTTAATGCTCGTTCAACCCCTTCCCTAGCTCTTTTACACACTGTCCATATCCAAATTCATTACCCACTGAAAACAATATCGCAGAGCAATGTACACTGTGTAGCCAAGCAATTCTATAACCCCTTCGCAAAAGCCAACTTAAGTTCTGATGTCGACCAGGCAGTATCCTCCTCAGTGCCTGAACTGAATTAAACTTACCATAAAACGAAAAGTTTTTGAAATATTACATAATTTTTTAGAATTTATTCAATAACGTTTTAATTGACAGTGAATTTCCCAAAGTGTTGAATTATCCCCACAAAATCTATCGTTAATATAAAAAGAGCTATGATCATTCATCATCATATTGTCCTGGTGACATCACAACAATGTGTGTCAAACACGTTACACTGAACTTACACGGTGGTGGGTACATTTCTTCCAAACTAGTAACGTCCCAGTTTGTTGCAATGCCATTAAATGTACTGAGACTTTGTTGGCTGTAGATCAAAAGAAATTGAGAATTAGACACAAATTTAATGTGTAAAAATGTAGATATCCAAGCTGTGTAGAAAATTTCTCCCGTTTTGTATGACCTACTTAATAAATTTGAATTCATGAGAGTGCTGCAATAAACCTAGAAGGATATTTTTTTCCCTTCTCAATACGTGTGAAAGGCACGTGAACATGTAGAGTGCCAGCTGTTGTTGCAGAACGAATAGAGTTGCAATGTTATAACAAATTTCAAAGTGATTTTTAAGCCCATTGCAGTATAATTTCGGCCATTGCACAAGCATTATGTGAGGAGAGAGAAACATATGCATTTCGACCGTTTTAGTGTCATGTTTCCAGCTACAGTATGTTTACCTGTAAATTGGTATCGGCAAATGCATTCTTTTATCAACTGAATTGTACAGTGTGCACCTGCTTTCACATTAGACACTCTCCCTCTATGATTTAAGAGTTACCGGGTGAAATGTTCATTTTTATGTAAGATAAATTTGAATTGAATGTTTTCTACATTAGAAAGTGTACACAATCCCTAGAGAAATATTTGGAGACAAGTTTTTCTACATTTAGTTTCATGTTTTGTAGTGGATAAACATTCTTGGATCACCATATTGGTGTGTTTTGGATAACTAGTAAAGCCATCTGTGAAACAATACGTGAGTTTAGCTAGGGATTTGGAGGTGTGTTAAAGAAGAGAATTTCGTTTATTATAATACTCTGTCTCAAACCTTTCATTTCTACATCAATCAATGATACAGTCGGTAAATTGGTGACCGCAAATTTTGTTAATTCTTCCTCTCAAGAATACACATTGCTAAATATAAGCGGAAGAAAATTGGGTACAAATTTTGTAATTAATTAAATAAAAGTCCTTTATCATCGTCCACACAATTCTGTGAACATAAATCCCGTCTTACACGTTTTGTTGATTTACCAATTCAAATTTTCAGTCAACAGACATTGGAAATTGTGCACGCACCTTCTATTATAGACTTGAAGGATGATTAAGCTAATGTTTCCCTCAGGAAGTCCGAAGTTTAGAACAACGCACTCAAGGTTTTTCTAAATGTCGTTAGAGGAGTGCCATAACACGTACAAAGTACCTTTAGCCTGTAATAACAAGAATTCTATTCCATACATTTAATGAGTATTAATTCTTAAATTTAACGCATTTTAACTTAACTAGTTTTGTATATCCGTTTGAGATATTCAGAATTTTGAATCCGGTTCTTCCGAACATATATTTGTGCGGTTGGATTTTGATCTGCTCTTAACTCGATAAATTGCTGATGGAGTCTTTGTTCCAATTTCGATCAGTACACTAAAAAGACAGACAAATTGCTTATAAACGTAACGTTGATGTACGTTCGCCTTACAGGTGTTGTTGTTATAAACAATTTGTGTTTAACTTTCCTGAGTGTGTGATTAAAGTCCTTTTTTCTATCAAAAAAAAGCGCAGGCGACTTGTTATATTTTCATCTTTGTATTATCTCCCTCTTGTCATATCTTTTACATCATTTCAAATATGGCGGCGTTTTCGAAAAAATTAGAACACAGAATGTGCTTCTTAAATATTTTTACATTTTACTTGAAATTTTTCTTACTTTAAGAAGAACTGACGACATATTATGATAATTGCAAGTATGCGTTTTATACACTGCCCAATATGTTTATCAGATTTCAAAGGGATTAGATTTTTACAATCAAATTTTTGAGAAAATTAAAATATTATATTTCTTGATATTTCGCCATGTCGAATCCGATGTTTTGCAATCAGAAAGCTTCATATTTCAGAGCTGATAATTATGGAAAATATAAACTCAATAAACAGCAACCACATCAATACACTAATACCTATCTTAGTCAAATTAAAATCGTTGATTTCTTGATTTCCAATTTCGCATTCGCCGCAAAACAATTTTAATATGGCGATAAGACAAAAAAAACTGATTCAGCAGTAAGTTGGATTTATTTCCTGTAATTCATGAAAAGAGTGATATATAGTCTTGTCCAGACCTTTCCCTTTAAACAGTGCACACATTGACACACATTTATGATACACCTTCTGTTCTCCCACAGTTTCTATTGGCTAAAGACAGACTTATTTCTGGACTTCTTCTTCAAGTCTGTACAATTCTTCTTCCCTTAATTTTTGCAAACTTCGTGTTCAAAATTCTGGCTCGACTGATGTTTTCAATTAAGTGAACAGAAAATAATTGGTATTAGATTAATACAAAATTTCTTTAAAATTCGTACATAATTTTTCCTTTGATATTATAGCATTCACACATATATTGTTGTGTATTGGTACAGATATTAAGCAAATTGCACGAACAAGATTTCCTCTGACTCGGGAAGAATTGTGAGTCAAAATTAAACAAACTGCACGATGTTATGTATAATTTTACCGTTACATGCAGTTCACACATCAAGTGGATATCGGGATTTATTTATGCACACTGTACTCATTAGATCACTTTGAGAACCGCAGTTTGTAATAAATTGGAGGTGTTAGGGAGGCAGGATTATAAACGTAATAAGAATTTAACCAAACAGTGTCGCAATGAAATTCGGAACGATTGACATCCTACGTGATATATGAAATCAGGTATTTCCGATAACAAAACATCTGTGCCAACCCATGGACCGCGTGTGTAGCTGTGTTTACCTGACAGAAAGTAATGGGATATCAGCTACACTGTCTGTAAGAAGGCCGGAAATTTCGCAGGCCTTTTGTAGATGTGAAGCGCATTTGTAATATTGTATTGAAATTGCGAAAATCGATTCAAAATGTACGTCCCTCTCTCTGTCTGACCCTACACTCTACACTGATTATAGAGAAATATTTTGTGAATTTTGGAAAATCTAGGTTAAAAACTCATATTTCACGAAAATATAAAGTCTGAAAAATTTCAGTCGAATGAATTCATTTTCTATTTTAGATTAAGTGTTAGTGTCCAATAATTTCCATAAATCTACATTATATTACACTACATTAGTATGTCAGAACAAATGCAGTGACAGAATGCGATTTCTTAAAATCGACAATCCTGTTATGGACAGTGGACTTTTGTGTTGTGTACGTAGCCGCCTGTGCAGAGAACTGTTCACTCGTTAGGAACAGTTCAACCGACTGTGTCTGTGTCTAACTGTGTGTGATCTAGGAACCTCAACAAACAGTCACCATATCTCTCAGTTAGGCTGCAGATCCACAGAAAGGAAGTAACATAAAATTTACTTACAGACACTCGAAATGCAGTCGGCGTCTTCTGCCAGCTTCACAACATTGCGGTTGTTAGTCATGTGGGCCACTTTATAGGACACATTTCAGAATAAGCTGCACATGTCGAAGGCAAACATATCTTCAGCGGAACTGCTGACAGCTGCGATTGTATTTTATTGTTTCGTCGTGAATGAAAGGAATGTGTTCCGTAAGAATAAAGAAAAAATTTTGACTTCAAAATCTCCTCTGGCTGAACAAGGTCAATGTGAATATACATTAATTGTAAAATTAGACACTGATATTTGAATTCGTCTTTTAACAAAGTGTTTCGTGGTAAATGTGTAAACTTTCCAATAGATTAGCTAATGCTTTTCTTTGACATGTTCGTTAATTCATGACTACTAAATATTTACCCTTTTGCCCGTAGGGCTAAAGAGGCTTCTGAATTCCTCGATTACACCTTGTAAGCCCTATCAGTCTTCTATAAGTGTATGTGTTAATACTAGTTACCTGGACACATGTGTGATAATATTCTGTTGTTTTGAGCGTGTTGTTTCCATTCTGATAGTTTGTATGGACCTCTGGTTCGTGATTTTCATGGAAATTGATTTTGATAATTCTAATATGGAAGGGATTCTTTCTATTGAATGGCAGCATTTTTTAGCCTTTCGTACACATCATTCAGTGAATTCTTGTCCAAATCCTCTAAACCACCAATTCTAAAATCGTGTTTCTCGCAGAACTGTTGGCATTCCAGCCACTGTTTACAGTTACACGGCCTTTGGAAAAAAGACCGAATAGTATGAATGATAAACGAAACGGACAAAAAACTTAAACCACATCTGTTTCTTAATACGCAGCACTGATGTCAAAATTATTAAATTCGAACCACTTGGCATACAGCTTTTCCAATTTCATCGCTCTGATTGCTTTAAAAATACCGATTTGTTTTACAATGAATTCATTGTATATATATAATATAATTACATATATTTTATTATATATTTCTGGTACAATGAAATACATTCTAACACTGTTATGCAGACGTCGGTTTATGCGAAACCTCAACTAAAGTGTTACATACGATGCGGTACAAACTGATGAATCACTGTTCACTATGAAATTGTACGTTGTATTTGAAACGACTCTCGATTAAACGACAAAAAATTATTCAGTCTTTAGTGCCTCTATAAAAATAATGAGATAATCAGCAGCGTGTAGAATTTAACACACACAGTGAACATAGATCAGCTGTTTTCACACGCGTCTTATTTGCTAAAGTTTGTCGCGGGACTGATCATAGTTTTCAAGTCATTATTCGCTTTTAGGCCAAACATCGTGCTCAGGTACTATTTCAACAGTCACCCTAGCCCTCCGTTTGTCTGCAGCACCGCACAAATAAAGTAACATAAACTTTACTTACAGACACGCCAATTGCAGTCGCCGTCTTCTTCCAGCTCCTCGGTTATTTCAGTCGTGTGGGCTTTTTTAGGGCACATTTAAGAACGAGCTGTGTGTGTCGAAACAACAAGTTTTCCGCGGAAAACCTGACAGGTTATTTAGAATTTTTTCGTCCTAACCTTATAAAAATTATGTCGCAAATAAGCGAATGTGTTCTGTATGTCGCATTCTGGTCTGGCTTAACAAGGTCACCTTAGAATTTATTAGTTACTTTCGTGTTAAACAAAAAAAAATTCTGCCAAAATATATAGAAGAGTTTTATGTTAGCACTGCTTTCCTTCGGAATTTTCACTATTGAATTGTGACGTAAAATTTATATTTATGACCATATGTTTAAAAGAACCAGCGTAAATGTGCCTTAACTTTTATTAAAAGTTGCAGGGGCCTTTTATATCGTCGCTGGTGTTGAGAACTGGTGAACATATGTCATGGGTAATGGATACTTCGGAATAAAGTATGTTTGATATTAGCCTTTGTGGTTTGTGTATTGTAGATGGTAATTAAGTTATTCGGTAAATCCAAGTAATTCTTCACTGTTCGTAATAACATTACACTCTTCCTTAGAAACTACACTCGGATTTACCGAAACACAAATTTCCGTAATTTTCTTAACTTTCTAAACGCAAGCAGATAATCAGCAACATGTTGGTTTTAATTCCCGAGTTTAATGAAAACAAGTGATATATAAATTGTCCTTGCCCCATATCCCCCACTTCACAATAAACACACTGTACGCACAGTCAACAGACATCTGCTGTTATCCCATTCTTCTTAATAGCTAAAGACATCTAGAGGCCTGTTCGTCGTTTTTAGTCATTCTTCGCTTTTTGTAAGCCAAAATAACAAGCTCATACACAGATATTTCATATTATGGTAAGATCAATTCTGCTTAAATCTGCTGCTTTCTTTTTATTTTTACAATAAGGTTGCTTGCTATTTGTTCCCGGTTAGTGATACAGACTTTAAGCAAACTGCACGAAGAAATATTTGGGAAGAAATGTAATGACCTTAATTGAATTCTTAACCCAAAAATTCTACTGAGGAAAATATGGTAAAAAAATTCCGAAGAGTCATATTCTCCACTCCGCTAACCCAAGTCAGGAACGGCACCTCTCACTCTCTCTCAGTTCCATTAGCTATGTTGCTATAAAGCGACCTGATCCCTTTACACGCCACCCTAAATTAACGAGACAGTGGCAGCATACCCTCGTCGTTACATTACCACTGTCCTTCAACACAGAACACAACAGCCTTACAGAACGACATAAAATACGTGCTTTCTTTTGTTTGTTAGCAATTGTAAATTACTTTGAATATTTGACGGTTTGGGTAATGTATGACCTGAAATCTGATATATGTCTTAGTGAGTATACGGGTAATTAATAAGTGCTGCAAAATATCGTAACAATTGTCTGCATTATATGCAGAATGAACACAGTTGTGAGCAATATGATGAGAACAGTGTGCATTAAATATTTTAACACTTTGAGAAGTGTCCAGCATGCCAAATATCAGAGCCTAACACAGCCTTACGTAATTTACACATTTACTCTCTCTTAGTACTGAAAGAACTTCAGTTAGAGGAAGTGATGGGTCTTACTAAGACCGTGAAGAACGAAATTCGTATCGTAATTTGAGCATGGAGTTTCAGTAAGTCTTCATATTCAGCTACGTGTTGAAAATTCCATTTTATGTTTTGTAATATTTATAGTAGTTTTAGAAGCGGTGGCAAACTTGCTAAAAGAAACAGTTACCTTCTTCGTGTCTTCCCGCCCATCCATCTGTCTTTCCACCAGACTGTACTTCTTTCCTTCTACGGGAAGCATATTCTTCAATTTTGGCATTTGGGTAAATTTTCCAACATCTTTCCAGAAAAAAAGATTTTCATTAAAATTCGAGAAAGCTAACTGGACCTTTGACTTGAAAAACCTATGTACAATAATGATAATATTTCGCTCAGTTATTTTTTTTTATCAGACATATTTGATACAAAATTTTTGGTGGAAATGAAACAAACATATTTTGTTCAATAACCTAATTGGGAGAATCGTGACGCTGAAGAGCTTATGTCGAAAATTTTGTAGACGCTGACAGGGTACAGATTGTTGTATAATATAGAGAATGTGCGTTGCATTCAGGGTAATAAATCTGCAAAACATAATCAATAATTCTTGTATTTACCTCCTCCCTAAGCCCATATTATTACGTCACTCTAACAGTTCTGTCATTTTTGTTAAAATGTAATATGCTGAAAATTATTTTTATATGGATAAGTAAACTTTTATAGAACTATGACTTAAACTTAAAGTAATTTACTTCTATATTCATTAGGTTTTTGGTCCATGATATGTATTAATATTTAGATGTGAATTCAGGTTAATGTGAACTGTTTTATAAAAGAGATCCTAAAGGCAGATACCTGTAATACTGAAAAATGCAATTAATATTTTTCTCTCTTATGTTCATTTAACTAAATGGAAGTCCTCTTTTTCTATTTCTTCCTTGTCCTCTTCTTTTCCAGCTGTCCAAGTTTCGCATCCGGTGCAACAAACAAAACCAGCACCACACAGTCAATAAAAATAATCTTCCATTCTGCTGCGATAAAATTCACATTCCCTCAAGTTACATGAATTAATTCTGCGCATTTCTATTACCTTACAAACCATTTCATTGTTCTGTATCTTTTTTCATCTCCCTTCTAGTTCCCAAATTTCAACAAACTATATAATTCTGGATTCATCTAAATCCTCGATAGTTTTTTATCAACGGTTTCGTAATAGATAGTGGGAGGTGGTTCAATAAATGCTTCGTAGCTGATATTACCTCCCAATTACAATTCATTAATATTCTGGTGGCCAAGAATTTAACACAATAACACTGAATTAATATAACTTTCTGTCCAACGCACCATGAATCCTGAGAGAGGAATTTTTTTAAGATTTTCAGTGTTTGCAGGTTCGTTTCATATCGTGCAATCTACAATAATTTATTTTACAATAAACATCTATTTTTATACTACATAAATATAAGTGTTATATTTAAAATATAAATTATTATGTAATAAAAAGTGATTCGAATATTAATCAGTGATTTTCAGAGAGAACGTACATCATTAAAATACGTTTAAATCAAGAAATAAAAATTTTTTAAAATGGATATCACACTAGTAAACATCAGAAGATCTTGATGCTTTGAGGATCATAGTGTACCATAAAATTATATCAATTTTTAATTAAATTTACGTAATTGCATAATTTTTAAGATAATTCAGTTTCACTTCATATTACACCCATATGTAATTGAATTCTGGTCTGCATGATGAAAATCCGAAATATGGTAGAGGAAATAATTTAGTACTTTTTAATAAAATTTTCCAATATTTATTGAACATTTACAATAAGATACAAGTAAGATACACTTATCGGTTATTTTCCATTTTGTATTCCATCAATGAGGAGGTAAGAAGGACATATTTAATACAGGTAAAATGTTATTATTAAAATGTATTACAAAATCATTACTTAAAGCGTTAATATTAAGAAACAAAAAATACAAACTAAAGTCTCTAAATTGCTAATATCCTGTGTCATAAAAATCCCATTCGCACAATAATTTTATCTGTTACATGCGTATAAATTTAACTTTCTTCAGTTTTCTTGCCCCTAAAATAAGTAATTTTGTGTTATGAAGAAACGAATTTCAACGCAAATTGAATCTCTGTCATGAATGACATTTGCATTTCTTCCACTAAGTACTATACAGAAACGATGGCTGTATATAAAAGAATTGTTTCTACTCCGGTCAAAAGAGCGAACTCCGATACTGCTGTCGGGCGGAGAAAATTTTTATCATTACACGGATTGAGTTAAAAGTAAAAAGAAATGAAAAATATATAAAATATTGAATGATTTTTGGGAAAACCTATTTAATCTGAATTTTATTGTCCAATGATATTCTAAATATATTTCGTTACGCACAAATATATTACGTCTGTGCAAAATTAAATGTGACCTTACCAATTTTCACGCTGTTCACGTGATAATGTGACGCTACCTGTCAAAGACTTTACCTGTAATTAGAACAGTGTTAAAGAATTTGTCCCTTTTTTTTATCGTCCTAAAACTGTTAATTAAGCGTTCCGTGCAACAGAATTAAAAATGGGTAATATTAATTCTCGACACTTTTGTAACAAATAATTTTGGGAGGAGAGAATTCGTACTACGTGTCAAATTTATGTTTATATGTAAAATGTCTGTTAATATTCCATATATATACTATTGTTTCAATATTTTGAGAAATGTAACTAAATAAATGTGTGTTTGACCTAGTTTCAGTAATTTTAGCCATTGCTAAACAATAATGTGCATAAATAGAGCGACAAAAATAGACGTTTATGACAGCGTGTTATCAACATTTTTTGCACAGGTTAAAGACGAGAGTGAAAACAAAAAAATACATCGTTTATATGAATATCATGCCGTTTATGAAATACATTACAAGAAACTGCTACAGTCAGACAGGCCAGATACAACAATATAATAGGACGTATGAGGATTACGTGCTGGATAAATAAAGCTACAGTCACACAATCAGAATAGGTAATATTTAATAAGTTGTATTTCAATAATAAGTATTCGAATAATCCTCAGTATTATGTTATTAAAAATTGATTTGTTATTTCCATTTAGAATTTTTATTTGTGGTGTTGAAACGTTTGCTTAACATTACGTCATCTTGCGAGGACCTTAATTTTAATTATGTAGTGTGTTGTAGAATATTTGACAGGCATCGGTAAAATTCTTTAGTTGTATGACTGTACTGTGAACAACATTCTAACTTCTTGGTTCATTAAATATTCGGCGTAAGATTTGTGTTACACTTTCTATTCGAAACCAGGGATAGACGGTGGCACAGTTGGTTGAGGCATTGCACTATATGCCGGAAGGGCGCGGATTCGATTCCCGATGATATCATTGATATTTTCAATTCTCATAATCATACCGGCTGCACTATGTCCATTGAGTTGACTCAGCCTCTAACAGAAATAGGTACCAGGAATATTTCATGGGGGGTAAAAGCGGCCGGTGCGTACGGCTTACCACCATAATTTGCCGATTGTCTTGAAATCTGGGAGCCTCAGCCTCCTGGAACCCTCAGGTTCTCTCCAGGCCTGTAATGGGAATGCTTTGCATTTACCTTTATTCGAAACCTGCTTAATCTGCACTGTTTCACGAAAACGCCCAATAGTTAATTTAGCTAGAATACAAACAAAAACGGTGCAGTTGTTTCCATGAAAAATTCTGTTAAATATATGTTGGTCGTAATATTTCGTTTTCTTTCTTTATTTTCTT